>Ga0210059_1002683_pt1 | contig 28050 bp, 16 predicted proteins | sample Ectturendosymbi2_FD_188042 | JGI IMG/M metagenome (GOLD analysis project Ga0210059, IMG submission 188042) | Ecteinascidia turbinata endosymbiont from Florida, USA - Sample 2 (SPAdes) (version 2) | ecosystem: Host-associated > Tunicates > Ascidians > Unclassified | place: Key West, Florida...
ACCTTCTGCATACCTGTTGGTCCTGCTTTCACTGTTAGCGAATTTGACGGGGTTGGCGGTCTTGGTTTTGCTTTTGACGTGTTTTGCGTCACACTGTTATTTCTTGCGTCACAGAGTCTTTTGGTTTTGAATTGCTAGCATTGCCAAGTGTTGCTTTATTTTTTGACTGAAGATGGATTAAGACTAATCCGAAACGTCTCAAAATAAAAATGTATAGTTTTTTGAAGGCATTCTTAGTGTTGATGAAACTGTTAAGTCTATCCCAATTTCATGCTCCAAAATAATTGTTTTCTTTTGAACTTCTTTGCAACTTTTGGTTCAGTTTTGGGACTGCAGATTGCTGTAGCTTTCGGTTCAGTTTTGGGACTGCAGATTACTGTTGGCTGCAGCTTAACACTGAATTGCATCCACCGACACGTTGGGAGCAATTTGGTGCAGGCACAATGCTGAGTCCACCTGAGCCAACCAAAGAAAGAGTAGAAACGACAATCCTCAGCATAATAGCAATTGAGATTAGATATTTGGCCAGGTTCGCTCTTCTATTGTTGCTATGAATTGTACGTTATATGTGGCGTAATCACGTCGCCACATGGGCTTAGGCTAGCAACAGTGGCAGGAATTTGGATTTAATAGCTCAGTGGCGACTCCGGCACACATGCTCCTCGGGCTTACCCCGAGTCTTCGATTACAATTTATATCAGATAACGCGAGCTTGCTTTGTATATTTATGCCTCCACTCAGGGTCCCACTTCACTAACTTGTCAACTCGGCCTGTTTTCTTTGGACCTTGTCAGTTGTCACTGTTCATATATTTTCGTTCCACGTCTGGCCTTTCGCTTTCATGTTGCAGGTGACCTGAATAAAACAATATCGTTCGTAGTAGGCGTTCTCTCGACTTCGTTCGCTCGTCCTTTACTCGGGCTCATCCATCAGAGTCCGAGCTGACCTATGCAATAAAGTATTTTTTAAAACATAATTCATTTCCGAGTGAGTGTTTTTTAAAGAAATGGATTTATATAGACCATTGGATTTGAAGTCCAATCCAAGAAACAGTTCTCATTTTCGAGATGAATTTCAAACGAACGATAAATTGTCCAACAACTCGCGCTAATATGAATGGACCGGCGTTATCATTGCCCTGTGATGTACGTTACTCAAGAAGTTATCATGAGGTCTTCTCATTTATCATTATGTAACTAACGTCTCAGAGCAACAATAATGGCAGCCAGAATGAAAGCAAATGGAAATATCAGTGACACAAGCGTCGAACGTTTTTATTTAGTTACAGTAGAATGAAGGTTGATTAAACGTATTATGAGCCCGAGTGACGCTATTGACCTGGGTCGCCCTGGTAACAGCCTATTTGAATTTCAGGTGGTTCACTGATACGTTTTCACAGTGGTTTAATTTTGTCTAAAATAGTGTACTTTAGACCTACATATGGTGCATAGATAATGACGTCTTGTTTCAATACATGTGACGTCACAGTTGCCAATTGAAACCACAAAACTTTTCTATAGTTTTTACGTGCACTTGCACCCCCCCCACTTTGAAAAAGGTTCCGCCACCTGTGTAATCGAACCCTAGATGTTCGATCGAGCCCAATCTAAGAACCATTGGTCTAATGCTTTTACGTATAGCGTTTTGCTGTTCTGTCAACAAATAGTTAACTGAATGACGGGCGAACAATGTGTGGTGCTTCGTTGCATTGTCCAAGCAAACTGACCGCTGAGTGTGCAAATAATCTTGTACTCGAAATGGCGACAGCTTCTTAGTCGTATGCTTGGTGTTTGTTGTCGGATGCCCTGAGAATATCTTGTTGTTTGGGGTTTTGTTCACTAGACAGCGTTTCTGAATGGAAACTAGATTTGAAGATTGACTGCTTTAGCCGATTACCGGTGTCAAGCGAAATTTCTGACCTCTGCGATGTTTCTGACCTATTATTGTTTGCCAGTAATTTTTCTTCTCAGAGCAAAGGAACAACTTTACCCATTACTTTTTTGATGTGTGTTGTGTAAATTAAAACTTTTTGGTTAGATGTCCGATACCAACAACAAGCTATCGTACAGAAATGGCTATATCCACTGAAAAATATTGGACTTAGTCTTAGACCTCGATTATTTGTCTTTTTCCAACCCAAACCCTAACCCGACATGCTTACCTAAACACTAAACCCTAAGCCCCAATCATCAGTTTTCCAAGCGTATTTGACAAGGAGAATATTACACTGTGCATACGGCTGCACATGGCGTGAAGTCAGAAATTTCATTGACACCGGCAAACGTATTGTTCATTGTTTTGTCATGAGCTGTGTGTCCGTGATGCTTGGTGTGGTATAAACTACAGTTGTTGCTATTGGCGTTATTATTGCTGCTAATACTTGAGTTTGTTTGATGTGTGCATATTGTTCAAAACGTATCGTTTGGATTGTTTGCGTGTGTTTTCAGTAACAAATAGAGCTCCGTTTGATATTGGAAGATACTTATTATCGACGTGTCTAGCTGGGAGAGCAATGCGAGACGCTATTTTCGGAAATTATACATTTTAAGTTGCCAACCCCGATAGGATTTGCTGAGAATATTTCGGCAGGGGAAATATACACCGGCACATCAGCTCTGTGGTCGGGAATACTTGCAGTGGGTGCAATTCAGTTGGTCATTTGGTGTTATGGAGTTTGCTTATAGGTTGACGGATTGCACGAGTTGCTGTGCACACTTCGTCCCTCTTTGGAGGAGGCTTTTTCTGCTTGATGCTTTTCATAGCAACGCAAGGGGCCACGGAGGCCTACGTAACAGAAATCGTAACCTATCTCAGTTGTTGAAATGTCTATGCATCAAAATGGGAAGTGATGTTTGCCCTATCGCTTTAGAATTCCGAGACCAAGTGTCCAAAAAGCAGATTATTCAACGAAACCCTGCTTAGCAGCAATGGCAGGTGAATCGTTTTCTATGATACAAAGCGTCTCCTGCTACCAGGAGTGTCTGCGATGCCATTCATATGAGCATTTTAGTTCGACGTTTAGCGTTGCGACTGCATGCATAGTCTAAGGATGAAACATCACCTGATCAACAGCGTTTGAAAGCCGATCGTGTCTTTGAGGGATATAATGTATTTGAGGCAAACCAGGCGAAAATCCCTTCGCAAAGCGTTTAACAATTCATAGACGTTTGGATAGAAAATACAAGCGGAGTTTCGGCAGTGGTATTGGGTGTACTCCGTTGATGCTTTACCCAAGTCGAAAGCACTGCACAAGACTGTTGCTGTTTGTTGCCGTTTAAAGCTTCCAATGCAGTCAAAGCTCCTCAAGACATTTTCACCCGGGTTTGTTGCCATCAGCTCCTCTTTGCCTCCATGCTGCGAATGAAGTTGTGCAAATAGCTGATTTAACCGCAACAGGAGCTTTTGCGTTGTTCTTGATCCAAATCTATCGTCTCTCCCATTTCCGGCGGTTTGTGCATCATGCCGTCTTCCCGCTCACGCAGCAACCTGCCAGTCGAAACCAAGAGAATATTCGATGTACACTGATGAGCGACCAGACTGCGCATGCGCGACGGTTTTGACTGTGGCAAATAAGCGCCGGATTTTCAATTGAAATTGCGTACAGCCACTACATATGCTTGAAATAGACGTTTTTTAGGATTTGAGTCTGATTAGCAACAACCAGTCTTATCAAATGTAGCAAAAGAAAGTGATATCAAAATCATTTAAATGTTGTGCGGTATTTCCTGCTTCGGCCTTTTTTCATCAAATGCGTACATTTTCGGGATTTGACACAGAGCAATTCTTTACAGTGCTGATAAGGAGGTGTAATTGGAGGCAGAACTGAACGAACTCTGATGTTTTGGTAATGGAAAGCACAGTTCCAAAACGACTGCTTTTGCCTTATTGTATGTTCATAATATTATCGAAGATGAAATTAGCTGTATGTAGTAACTAATTGAAGCCAAGCCACTGTTGCGAAAAATTATCATCCATTGAAATATTTTGGCTTGACTTACTATGTGCCTGCTGAGGCGAGATCATAATCTTGTTTTGATGTGGTTTTACTCCATGCACACGGGTTAACACCAAAACGTGTATTTTTTCATATTTAAACGCCACTACCTCCAGGATTTATGAAACAGTGAATGTTATGAGAAATAACTGCGATACTGTTGTAGATAGCCCCAAAACTATTTCGCAGGTAAGGTAATAGTGACAAAAATATATTTGACCGGACAGAAACAATGTGCTTAGGCTTAGCGCAGATTCGCAAAACGTCGTTTCCTTGGTGTATTTTGATCTCATTATCCTGCCATCTTAGTGATGATATTTGGGTGACCATACGTGTTAGTTTGTGTGCGGTGTGCTGGTTTGCTGATTGATTGCTGAAAAAATAGAATGACTGCAGGCAACAGGTAAGAGCAAGGGTTGCGAAAAGGCTAATGTTTCAGATGAAAACAATCTTTTTTATACTTTTTACTTTATCCTTAGCGACGCTATTGATAGAAATTAGTAGAGTTGCAGTTTTTCCTAAAGTAAGACGCACTCACAATTTCGTCATTGTTGTTTAAAAACTTAACCAAATTTAGGCCCTATTTTGAGATTACTGTGATTCTACCGATAATAAGCACACGTTTTACCTGAAGTTCAAAAGCTTTGTGTTAAAACAGTAAAGTTATTTGTTACTTTTGGCAGTGGAGATCCTAGGTTTCAATCATCCATGCTAATCTTGAATTTAACAGTTTGTGTGCTTCTAATTCATAGCCTACTTGAAATGCCCCAAACCAGGCCTGCAACCAGAGGGGGGGGAATCGAGCGATTGCTCCCCTCCGAAATTTTCACAAACGTATGTATGTGTTAGGTACAGCAACAAGTTGCATCATTTTGCCCCCTCCGAAAATACCAGTTGGTTGCGGCCCTGCCCCAAACCAATGCTTGTGTGTAATATTTTCGTGTTTCGGAAGATAAGTACACTTATTACGGGGTTTGAAATCTTGTCTTGACATCGACAAACCTGTTCATGGCTTCGAAGGCTTGTGGCACGTTTTCACCAGTTTTAGCACTGACCAACGCAAACCATGCATTGCACTCTTGCGCCATCTTTCGACCGTTCTTTTCGTTCAGTTTTGTTTTCAGGTCAATCTTGTTGCCCACAAGCATGATAGCTGCACCGGTTTCAGACGATTGCTGTAAAATATTTTATGCAATTAACCACTAGTGATGTATTTTAATGAAGTATTTAATAAATAGAAATATTTAATGAACAAGTCAGAATGCTTCGTTGGAGCATTACTGTCTAACCGTTACACTGCACCTCAAGACCACAGGGCATATAGTCTACAGAAGCGAGCAAAGTGTTTACGAAATTTTGCAACAAGTTTACGGTACTGTAAGTTATCTTGTTCAAAACAGTACTTGTAGATTTCAGCTATGTTCGAATAGACAATTTATATTTCCGTTCGTTTTTACGCAGATTATTCATCCAAGAAAAAACTTTGGCAAATCATTGCCAACAACATAAGAAAACCTGCATTGAGTCCCACGACCACAGACACTGCAATATTTATCAAAACAGGGTGAATAAAGGCATTCTTTGCAAATTTTCGTGCCCAAAAATGTGTTTTGCAATAAATAAGAAAAAAATGAGGGCAGTCAGGTGAGAACGAGTGTGGCAGTGAATGACAAAATTGGAATGTATTGGAGAAAATACCTGGAAACAACAGGTTGCTTACGTTTTCTGGTGATCCTCGGAAAATAACCTGTTGATTTTTGCACTTCACGCTAGGTTTTGGGAAACCGTAAGGACGTTCCGTCAATTTTCTGACGATACCTAAGCCACAATTACCATCCTTCTTCAGAAATCTACGCAAGGGCAAGTTTTTCAGTGCGAACATATCCCACCCTCACAAAAACGCTTTCCCGTAAAAGCCTGTGCCCACTATGGTGAGTAATTTGCTTTAAAAAAGTGCAAAATATTTTTTTAGGTATCAGCTGCAATTGCAGCTGCTTTGCACACAGTTAATATTCTACTTTTACTCAAAATAGCTAAATTATCTCATAAACCGTTTGTATATCTAGAAACATTTTGTATCTACTTCTGACATTGTCTGAACACATCAGAACCAGCAGATAAAAAATCTGCAAAAACACCAAACTTGTGAAAGAAATTTTATGTTTCCAAAATCTTTGAGTAACCTGTCTGCATTATACAGTAGAACTTTAATTTTCACAAGCTTGTCAAAGCCAATCAAAAGTTTTTCGTATTAGTTGTCGCTGATGAAGGTTGGGTCAAGATGCGAAACTGGCAAAAACGAAACTATCATCCAGAACGTTTGTTGTGTACCAATGGATGACATTAAGAATATTTTTTCAAGGACAAATGAGGTCATCGTTATTTCTAAACGCCGTATATTTTCCCCAAAAAATGATGGCTATCTAGTCTTTGGAAATCCCATCGACTCCGAGTTTTTTTTAGTACAAGGAATAAGCAGCTTGATTTGAAACATGTGTTAATGGGTTAATTCAATGTCATCGACGAATTTCGCACCTCTGCTTGTCATCCAAATGAAGTGAGCACCTCCATTTTAGAAATGTCACTTCAAATTATGCAATTTTCCCCAAGGTCTTTAATGGCAAATGTTTTTTTTGTAGAAATTTAATCGACAGAGGGCGGTCTAAAGAGCTTAACTGCTTCTTGCCACCAAACATATACAGGCACGTTTGCATTTGTTAAACATGTTGGCTTGGTGTTCATTGTCACTACCTCGATGCTGCTTATCCAATGTCGGACATTTTTCATGCTTTTCTCGTTGCTTACGTCGTACAAAAGCATTATGCCATCCGCCTTGCGAAAATAAGCTTTCGGAATGCTTCGGAATCTTTCCTGGCCAGCTGTGTCCCATATCTGCAAGGACGTCACTCCTTGGGCGGTGGTAATTGATTTTATTTGGTAGGTAATATCTGTTGGTAAAAATTACACAGTTTGTTGCCTACACCAGGGCTTCTCAAACTGTGGATCGCAACCCCATTTGGGGTCGCGAAATGTACATGTGGGGTCGCGAAACAAACTGATATGACAAATCAGAAAAAACGTTTTGCTGGACTTCATAAAAAATTGAAAGTATACTTGCAGTGAAATTATTGGTTTATTTCTAATGCATATTTAGGGGCAACACCGTGTTCCAACCTTTCAGCTGATTACTAGGATGTCAGCCTGAGCTATCGAATGATAATAATCAACTAAGTATAACACGTTATGCGTTGTTACGTCATCATTGTTGTAACGTACTGACCAATGTCGACCCCGACGTAAGGGCAACTGGAATTTTCAAAACAGAGTTTATGTGAATTTTGAATTAAAACAAGAAATGAATACAAAGTGATTTTTGAAATGACCTCAATAAATCCTTGCCCTTTTCTACAACACATTTATGTGAAGCAGCATTTTCAAAATCGACAATCATCAAGTTCAAAAAACGAGCTTTTTTGAAAAGTGTTGAAAATGTTCTTCGTCCTGCGTTTTCTATGAATGGATGATCTGTGAAAAAATCATGAACTGCATCCATTTCGCTAGTTGTGCTTGATAACTTCTATAAACTAAATTGTTGTTTGTTAATTTTTTATTAGCTTTACTGTTCCCATTACGAGTTCTTTTATTGCTTTATATTTTCTTTCGTGGACTGTGTGCGTTTTTATTATTTCGCCATAGACAAAAATGCCACTTGAGATTTGAAATGGGGCGTTTACATGAATCATTAACATCTTGTCACTGTGCTATGAATCAATGGGGCCGCATAGAAACTCAAATGGCGCCGCATAGAAACTTCATTTTTGAAGTGGGATCGCAGAACAAAAAAGTTTGAGAAGCCCTGGCCTACACTACATTGATATATCTAATATAGCAACGCGGGTTCAGAACAACACTTTAGATGGAGGAAAACTTTACATCACGTTAGTGTGGGTGTACTGCCGTGTAAACGAATTTCAGTGGGCCGAATAACCAGTGGTGGAATGCCGTAAAATAATTGGTGGAAAGCTCCACCAACACGTAGAGTTTCCTTGTTGCAGTCAAGACAGTTGAAACATAAGACCATAATTACAATTTTTAGCTGCCACTTGCCACATGAAGAAGTGTGGGAAGCTGACTACCCTTTCAAAAAGGCGGAACGGAATTCCTCCGCGTTCACACCGATTACAACATTGCCAAATAACTTACCTAATGTTGATCGCCTCATAGGACTGAATTCATTCTTGCAAAACCTATGGATCAGACTGGTCTTGCCAACGTTTGAGTCGCCAAGTATTATAATTTTGAAAACGCGATCCGGCGTTCTTGCAGAAGGGACTTCGTAATTTGCTTGGTCGCATTCATATTCCGAACTGATTGCCGATAAAGTATTCTGAAGAGATGCAATCGCGACGTCAGCAACTTCTTCGTTGTGTGAAGGAATTAAAATACATACAATACTATAAAAACAACTTTTAAAATCACAATGAATGAGAAAACGAGAAAGAGTTATTCGCTTACAATATATTAAGGAGGTAGCTTTATGACTTCTTTCTCATAGCCAAAGATATTATTTTTTCATTGCTGATACCAGGCAGTTATAGCCATTCCCTTTTTGACTTACATCGCGGTCATCAATTTGTGTTGTAGCAGTTTCGGGAAAACACACGTTAACGTTTTTGTGGATGCAAAAGTTGCATTCATTCCCCGTAATGCGGTCTAAAGAAACACATAGCTACGTACCAAATATGGCTGTGAACTTTGTACTTCCTCTTCGATTAACTTTTTTCTGAAAACAAATCAGTTTCAGATAAGCTGACAGTTAGTCAAAAAGATAAGACAAAAGCTACAGTAGATGTTAGTTATCGTCATTTATGTAATTAAACTGTTTGGTTGTTAAGCCATGGTTGTGGAGTCGGAGTCGTGAGGAGTCGGAGGCTTTTGGGTGGAGTGGGAGTCGGACTCCTAACAACACTGGGAGTCGGAGTCGAATTTTTTTGTCCGACTCCAACTCTGGATGCCCAATTGGATCATATTTTACATCACACTCTTAAATTGGGAATTCCTGTTGAAATGGTACAATTTCTTTTGAAACATTTGTTGAATTAGAGATTTCTTGCTGTGTACCACGATTTCCATTGATTTTAACACCCAAATTTCATTCCCTTTATGTGAAGGAGTCGGAGTTGGAAATTTTAAAAAGATCGGAGTCGGAAATTTTGTAAACTAGGAGTCGGGAGTCAGAGTCGGATATTTTATCTTCGACTCCGCAACCGTGCGTTAAACTCAACACCCCGCAAAAACTTGCTTACCATTGCAAGTAGGCCCAACATTTAGTTGCTAAAGTCCTGCAGAAGTCCGAGAAAACTTTTTCCGAAGAAATACATCGTTTCACGATCAATCGTGTAGCTTAACATTTTTAAACGATTTCTGCATTTTCTCGGCTCAGGCAAAATTTCGAAAATATTGGAAAAGTTCAATTTGCGCAATCCAGTTACTACTTACAACAACTGTTGAATAAAAGCAACTTGCTGCTCAGGATTCGGTTTGGTTCAGGTTTAATGGTTTGAAACAAATGTGGGAGTCAGCGGCCCGAAGGCTACGTCAGAATTTTCTTTACCCAAATGTTCTTGGATCTGTGTATGAAAGTAAACCAAACATGTGTGCTTGGCTGTAATTTTCATCATATGATGAATATAGGAGTTTTCGCGGCTGCCTGTGATATTCCACAATTAATACAGCCCGAGATATGCATACAGGTTTTCCATCTGTGGATTAGAGGTAGAAGTCTTTGCTGGGAAGTTCAATTGTCATGGTTTTCTTTTATAAATGCGGATATCAATTTTCGAGCGTTTTGTTTTCACGACGACAGGCGTCTATCGCGCAAAAAGGGATACTGTATTTCCAGCAGTGGTGGCATGATAGCAAGGATATAAAAAAATATTGTTTTAAACACAGTAAGGTATTCCCCTCAAACAACACGTGATGTGGCCACCCGACTGAAATTTCAATTTGGAAGGTTTTATTCTTTCCTCTGCTACGCCCAAGTTCTTGCAGATCCAAGCACACCAGTGATAGAAACCATGGCTGTGGTTTACCAGCGCAAGTGGGTGGAATGAATCAATGAACTTACGTGCGTATGTGAAGGGTTGGAGTATCTTTACTGCTATGTCAAAACTAACTTTTATAAGCATCTATTGTGCTATCGGATAAGATTATTTGTTGATTTATCTTTTCAATAACGAAATCTCAGTGTCAATCGCTTAAACAGGGATGTGCTACACTTATTTTCCTTATAGGTTATAGAGACTAATGGAGGGGCTTTGAAGCGAAGGCTCTGTTGCGGTGTTGAATTCACCGGAGGTTGCTCATTAAAAATGATATTGAAAATGTCATTATAAACTTGATGATGTGTTGCGCATGGCAGCTTACTTTAGGCCTTCCAGTTCTAATTCCAGCAGAGCAGTTTCTCTTGTTTTTACTTTGTTTAAAGCCAGTGCGTCTTTGAAATCTTTAACCATCTCTCTTCTCTCGCTGTCGGCGCGCTCATGCAGCTTTACGCATAATTCTTGCGATTTGTGAAGACTGTCAATAGAAGTTGAAAGCTGCAGATGCAATCGCTGGTTTTCCTGTGCACAAAACTGAGGGCATAAACGAGCCATAGTGAAAACTCGTGCACAAGTTCTAGACATCACTGACAGAGCGTTGTTTGAAGATGTGCCATAAAGTCTTGAGCGATTGTTTTTGTGGATGTGTCTATTAGGCTACAGCTGTTTTTGGTGCAAGACTATCTGTCGCAAAATCACGTGTATAATTCATTCTCAGCGCAGGCAACTAAGTCTGTCAAATTGTATAAAAAAGCCCGTCGTTTGTGCATGCATTTAAATGGCTTAGGTTGTATCTTAAACTGCACTTCTGGTCCAATTTACCGTATGTCACCTCACGTCAAAGTGGAGTTTCAAGTTTTGCACTACCAAAACTAGCATATAAATCTATCAACCATTATTAATTATAAAGATTTTATTACGATATGCCGAAATTAATATCGAACCTGTTTCGCAGAATACGTGTCCTGAAAATTCACTTGTAATCATGTAAATATTTCCGAAAAAAGAATTAGTAAAGATTTGGTTGACTTCTTCTGTTTTTTGAACAGTGCCCTTCAAATGAAATGCTTTCGTATAAACAATATCAAGTATCAGACATAATGTTGCAGCGGTGCTTTTATGTTCCGAATGATGTATGTTTGTTTTTACCCTACAGGAGTTTCAATTTGAATAAATGTATTGCTAAAATACGAGTTTCGCAAACGTTTGTCATTTTCAAAAACGATGGATAAATAAAACCGGGTGGAATCCAACGAGTCGCCAAAATAAGAAAGTAGTTATCATCTTTTCAATCATCTAACTGCTTAGCATTGCAATTCATAAAAAATTTATTAGAAATATTCGTACCTGTTGTAAATCCCCGTTTTCTGCTTTCAATTCAGCTTCTCGTGCGCTAAGGTCTTCGACCATCTTGCTCAGATTTCTGATGCTCACGCTGCGACGTTTCTCGCTCTTAGTCATATCCGCCAGCTGGCGCTCCAAACAGCGTTTTCTTTCCAAGATGTCGTCAAGCTCTTGCTGTTTCAACTCAGTTTGCCGCCGAAGCTCGTGGCGATACTTCTCTTCGCACTAAAAGAAGTTCGATAGATGGCACATATTCATGAAAGAAATCGTTCGTCGAAAGTGGCGACCGCGAGCGTTTACTCACCTCTTGTCTAATTCGTATTCTTTCCTCTTCAAGTATCTTTTCGACATCAACGAATATTTGTTGAACTTCACGATCACTGTGCTCTTTGCTAAAACATACGGTTGATATTAAATGACGGAGAAATCCGTTACTACTTACAGATTGTGCTACCGTGAACAAGACGATCCAAATTTTGTTGTGGGATATGAAACTTCTCTGTAAATAAAGTTTTCCTCAGAACAAAACGTCAGTTTCTGTTAAAAGCCGCGAAATGCTTTAGTGAAACGTAAGTTTGAAACAGTTGTTAGTTTAGATGCCTTGGAAGAAAACGTTCTGGGCAATAACTTGAAAAAGTGCATAATTAAAATGATTTGATTTCACGTTGAATGTTTCTGCCTCCAGGAGCTCGCATCTGGTTTTTAAGCAGAGTGAAAAGTTTCTCAACTATTTCTGATGGTGAGATGGTTTCAGCGCATGTTGCTATTGCGGAAAAGAGCTATCTGGCAAGTTGTCATACGCCTGGGGGCGCGGGCGCGTAAAAGCCGAGTTGCTGTAGTTCACAAGTTCGGTTGCTTTTTAAACCCTGCTCAGGAGACTGGACATTGTTGCGTTATTCAGTTTTCAACTAAATTTTTAAAAGATTTAAAACACATTTATTAACCTGATTCCCTCAGTAGCTGATATTTTCGAAACGTCCGTCGAGCAGTTCTATTGAAATATGTGCAGGATTTGTATTTTTTGAGGACTACTGCTAAGATGGCAGTTTATTCCTAACATGTGTCATAACCACCAGGTGGCACTCCAAGCAGCGTTTTTTCTTCAAGATGTCGTCAAGCTCTTGCTGTTTCAACTCAGTTTGCCGCCGAAACTCGTGGCGATGCTTCTCTTCGCACTAAAAGAAGTTCGATAGATGGCACGTATTCATGAAAGAAATCGTGATAACAACAACAGCTGTGCGTGCTGGCTCCAATGCCATTTTTGCATCAACAAGTCTGGCATTTTGATGGACGACCAAGCTTGGTGACTGCCTCCCATGTGGGAATTCGCTGATAAGTCACACTGAGTCCACGAGTGTGGCTCGCAGTTCACCTCAGTTGCGCTTGCAAATGGAATTTTGCCATTTTCGCTGCAGTTACCTTCCAAATTTGCGATAGGGAAATGTGTATTTTTTCGTAAAAAAATATTTAAAAATACAACAAGTCTGTTTTTGTCGGGTCAGAAGAGCTTGAGAATAATTGCTAAGTTGTTGAAAATTTCGCCTGTGATCCTAAAACTTCAGTGGTCATTTTGGCTAGAGTTACCCACATGGTCAGGTTTTTCAAGTTAGCTGTGGGACCACGAACTGGGGAAATCAATCCAAGACCACTGAAAAATTGCAGCAGTAGCAATCGCAGTAAAATAGAGAAGTAGACTCCTACACACGAGGCATACTGCAAGGTTAGGCTTACAGCCAATTCTCTTTAAGCAAATGTAAATAAATTAAAAATGCAACGGAGGAAGTGCATTGATTTTTTGAGAAAACAACTTGTTAACAGTTCATATAGGTTTACCTAATATGGCCTTGAAAACGCAAATGTTTTTCTACTGTTTTTGGGACAAACTTTGCTTCATATTTGGGACGAAATCTCGGATTTTTGGAATAAAAATCTCGGCTTCCCAAAATTTATATGCATTGCGTTAAAACTGATTGCTTATTTCAGACCAGTGGTTTTGGGTTCGCCAGAGCCTTTTCAGCGATTCGGTAGAGGTTCTCTGAATTGAAAAAAGTTCAGCAAACATTTCTGGTTATTTATTGATAGTTATTTATCAAACTAGAACAGTCTTCAGTTTCATGGATTAAGTTAGCGTAACAAGACTGCCCTTGTAAAGGTACCGCATAGGAGATTTTGGCTAAAGCACACTTGGAAGCGATTTTACGATCACAGCAAGCTAATCACGACACACTTCATTCTGTGATACAGCAATACCATCGTAATCTTGTTTAAAGCGTTCTTCAATCCACGTGATGCACTGCACAGAGAGAGGTATTTCCCTCATCAGCTTGGAGCAAGCGAACAGAAAATCGAAGTCTAGATATTGTGCGTGTATAACGAGGACGTCATCGGACATGTCAAGCCACTTTTAATAAATCGAAAGTACGTAATAATGTGCAATAATTTCTACTCTTTTTTGCTGTTACCACGGCATAGTTTCGTTTCACACCTGTGCTACTACGAAACGTGCATATTGATTTAATGCAGTCGGAATCCTTGGAGAGTTATGAAGGCACAGCGTGGCAGGATGATTCATCGAATAATACCCTACTTCACCTGTCAAGGTATAGCTCTCGCCTGAGCTTAAAAACCAGCTCAGGTCTAAATGAAAATGTACAGTACACCGTTTGTAGCATTGCCCTGACAAATATTGTTCCCATCATAACCGAGGCTTACTCAAACGTCTTAGAAGGACAGGTGCGTCTATCAGCTCCTCAGCAATTATTGCGAAGATCACCTGACCATAAAATAGTATCTTGATGCATGACGAAAACATTTTATTATTTCAATACCAAACACCCATACCTCCCAAGAAATGCGGGTTTTACGAATCAAAAAGAAGCGAAAAATACATGCAAAATTTGGAAATTACGCCAGTAGCCCTTATTGACGGTCTGTATACAAGTTGCATAACGTGATATATTCGAAGCTGGTGGAAGTACATGCAAAAAAAGTAAATTAGGTTGAGACACGAAAATGTGTTATTTTTAAGAAATTTTTGTGAGGTTTTGCACATAAAGCCTTTTCACCCAAAATGGATCATTCTATTGCGACAATACCTGAGAATCTGGAGCACAGTATAGATCACAAAAAAGTTAAAACAATGTTATGTCACACACATAGCTGCCCCAACGCCTGTTCGGAGTTAACGCACGTGTTTCTAGGTCGCAAAAGGGTTTGTATTGACAACATTTTTTGAGTTGCACATAACGTCTATTTACCCAAAATGGGTATTTTCTGATAAACCAATACCTGGGAATGTGCGGCATCAGTATCAATCACAAAAAAGATGAAACAATGTAATTTAAAACACGCAGCGGCTGCAACATTGTTCTGAAATTTGGGTCCTGCTTCTACAGCCCTAGTTTGTGGGGCAAGCCAGTTGTGCAAATAATATATTGATTTTAAGTTTTCAATGCGCCAAATGACTTTGGAGCCAGAACAAAAACCTTTCAGATGATAGAGCCGGAGCTGGAGCCAAAAACGTTAGATGACTCGAGCTGGAGCCAGAGCAGGCGCCTGAAATTTGATTTCCGGTTCCACGGCCATGGTGGATCGCGGACCGTACAGCAGGAGGCAAGATGGTATCGGAAAAACGTCTTATAGCCAAAGGATTGATGAAATTCAATGCCAATTTCTTCTGAAACAACCGCTGTTTCAAAGAATTTTGCGGTTTGTGCAGCACTGTGATCACCTGCAGCGAAAATGCACTGGTCTGACTTTTTCAAAATTTGCAGCCGTTACATGAAAACAACTTAAAACATTTCTTGTGTAATGGAACATAACAAGATTTCCTGCGAAAACTCAGGTCGAATGAACCACTTACAGAGATGAGTCACACAGGTCGAATGTGCTTCAGCTCACAACCCGATTTCTTTCATGTACCGAAACTAACATGCATGGTACCTCAGTAACATGGCAAACCTGCTTTTCCCGAGCTGGAATAATTGGTTTTTTGCACAACGTCTTGCTGGAAAATGTCAGGTCTACTTTGCCCACACTGGACTATTACCCCCCTTACGTGATATATACAAAGCTTATGTAGATTATGAGAGGACTGCTCGACAGAGCACTTGGAAAAAGTCAGCTACAAAGGAGATTCAGCGTTAAGCGGTTATTTTAAGCATCGCGCTCTTAATCATCGCATTTTTGTGCAGCTGTATAAAGAAATTGACTTACAATTCTAAGTCCTATACTTTCTGACGTTTGTTGGCTATTTCGAGAAAGGTGATAGGTCGTGTTTTTCGTTGTGTGCAGATCTATCCAAGTTTGAGCAATATCGCAACCACGGGTTTGATACACTTCCAGGATTCGAGGGGTCAAGTTTTCTTCTTGCTTTGGCATATTTGGCCAACATCTTTGGCGCCCTTAATCACCTGAAAACTTTTGCTGGAATTAGAAAGATATTTTGCATACTATTTCACTGACCGACGGCAGTATCCAGCATGGATAAGGCAGCCATTTGTTTTTGACACTACAACTGCAGATAGAAACCTTCGATGCGTAGATGACATGAGTGAGCTTCAGGAAAGCGAGATTCAAAAGCATACCTTCAGCACAACAAATCGACATTCGTTTTGGTGCCACCAAATGGAATGGCAACTGTTGGCTGATTTTGTTTCAGTAACCTAATTTTTATTTTTTGTTGCTATTTGTGTTTCCTGTTATCACTATACAAAAAATTGGGTTTCGAAACAAGCTTGGACAATAACGTAGGGGTTCGGCGGGTTTGTGAAGCTTAAAAACTACTCTTCTGGAATATGTTTCATTTTACCTGCAAATATTGCCTCCAGTTCCATTTCTAGGTGATTGCGAATGCTGCGTGTGAATAAAAATATAAAAACACCATAATCACCTTTTGAGAGCGAAATTTCGATCAGACTGTATCTTGTCGATTTCACGAACTGCATTGTCGACGAAATATTCAAATGTATCCAGAAGTTCTGGTTCTTCGTGTCGCAGATGCGTCCACAAGCCGCGAAGTTCAGCCTGACTGAAATATGTTCCAATGATCCGCGAAAGTGAGTATCCCATTTGACAGGACGCCATAAGCAAGGCAGAGAAAACATAAGAACCCTTTGTGTGAGATGCCCATCAGTGCACCATCGTTGTTGCCGTCAGACGCGTAAGAACACACACACATTTTCATTAAACGAACTCTTTTGTGAATGCAAACACTCTTCTCTTGCCTATGGCCACAAATATTGAGACATGCTTCCCTACTCTAATGAAATTCTTAGGTCATGGCAAACAGCAGCATGTACAGTAAGTGAATCCTTATAGCCGGGCTCACTTGCGGCGAGTCTACCGACTCTGGAGGCGCTGGGATGCCTAATTTTTAAGCTTTGAAATTTATCGTGTGTTTCACGCTTTCGGACGATACCCCTAATTTTAGGGGGCTGAAGCAGGCCGTCTTTTAAAAAAAAAATTCCTTTTCACTTCGAAAAAAATACTTCTCACGAACATTTTGCTAGCAATGACGCCCCTAGCTATACCGATAGATTTTTGATGAAGACGTTTTTCCCCTTCGAGATTAAATGTGCCGTATACGCACATCAAGACGACACTACCAAGTTATCCGCGGCGGACAATGTTTTCAATTTGCTCTGCAGATAGTGCATTGTTGAACCCAGATAGTAGTGTTTGAAGCTCCACGTCTCCTGACTTCGGTTGTCAGACCCTGAACTCATCGTTGTGTTATGAATTAAACCTCAATTCGCCACAGCCTGAACACTGACCAGAGGATTTTTGCGGCACATGGACAACCTGGTTTTGATTTTACCAAACCGATTATTCACGACGGTTTCTTGCTTGTACGAATGGCATTCATTATAATATGCCATTCACGTAAAAATTGGAAATCAACTTCTAAAGGATCTTAATTGAGTTTTAAACCAGCATCTACTAAAAGTCTACGCTTGCATAAGTAAGTGTCCAGCTTTATGTCTCAGCAATACAAACGAAGTTTGGTCAACTTATATTTTTACAAAGCTTCAACAACGTGCGCTGACGTAAGCGCACGTTCTTACTAAAGCATCATGTGCTTAGATATCTTAGATGATGAAAGATATCTGGTGGGCAATGGTGTATTAGGTTTTTCATATCTCTTGTGTTACAAAGTTTGGCTCCGGCAGAGATCCTGAGACAAAAATAACGACGAAAAATGAGGGTACGATCCTATAACCGAAACCAAACGGATACAATTTACAAGCTACTTTGCATGGACTAAGCACCGCACCATCTGTCGTGGGAAACATGTATCTTGGACAGCTTAAAACTGGTTAATGTTTTTCTGAGTTTGTTCCCTTTAGAAGAAGTTATTTTTTAAAACTTGAAACCAAATGTAGCAATCTTAACGTCACTGTACGGTTTAAAGAATATTTGGCTAATATATCCAGAAAAATAAACCTGTTTCTAAAGCCATCAAATAACGTACAATAAAATATGTATTAAAGGTATTTTTTCAATCTTCTTTATTAATGATATTTTTGGAGGGTGCTTCAGTTTCACTCTTATTACAGCTATCTCGATGGGCTCCTAGCATAATGTTCTTCCAAAAACCTAAGTTAGGAGATAAAATCCTAGAGTCATCACTCCGCATATCTCAATTGCTTGTTTTGTTAATGACTAAGCCCTCTAACTTCCTCTAACAAATAAACTAGCGATCTTTGATATCACAAAACCAATTGTGTGGTAGGGCGTTACTCACCCGTGCAAGAGAGCCTCGGCTTTGATCGTATTTAAAAATTGAATCCATCCATCAGAGTCATTTTCAGTTACTCCTTCGTAAAAATCTTTGTCCTCGAAAGAATACATGTGTTGTTGGTAAAAATTAATTTCCGAACAAATTGCTTAGCCTTCACAAAACAAATTTTTTATGTAGATGCCCCTTATCAAATCATCCTATGAGTTTCCTCTGTTCCAGCATGTTGATTTTTGCTTACATGGAAGCGTTCATACAAAAATTCGACCCCATAATTCAGTAGCTATATATTCACAGCACTTAGGACTGAGAACCTCAACTTTTAATCTCTCCTGAAAATGGGCAAAGTATTGTTTTTACAATATTCACTGCAACCTCCTTACCTCGCAAACTAATCTGTTTGTTTTCTACGTCTCTGATGCAGCCGACATGTATAAAATAAAACTGTGTAGTTAATCGACACTAGTTCAAGGAACATCCTTTGTGGATGAACTCTGCCACTCTGTTAACAGTTGCTGCTTTACACACGAAATCTCCTGAGTTATACTGTGTAGGCCTTATAGTTTTCTGTAACATTTACTTCAGCCCGAATGGAAAGCAGCTTTTAAAGCCCTTTTATACACAGACGCCTTAGAAGCCTGTTTTTCAGTAGTGGACACTAAACTCAATTCGATCCAAGCTAAGCTAAATTGAAAATTGGCACTAACTTGTCGTTACAGTGGTTAGATTCTGTCACACCTGTCGGCCTACTTTCAATGTGCTGTGTGAGCTGAAGTAAACATATACGAACTCTTAATAAGAAGTTTATGGTCCATTTGGAATATCTACATAAGCAACACCTGATTTTCCAGGGGGCACACGCACAGTCTGCCTATGCTGCAATTGTATATGTTTTACTGGGTTTGATGAAAACTTGTAACTTGTGTGGCGGGCTGAAAATTATTGCGCATAAAAATTTTTACTCAGTACATAGCTTTGCCTTTTTATACCAGTTGATTTCACTACATCAACCTGGCTCTGAAGAACAAACTGTTAGCTACCAAACAGTAGAGGGAAGGTTGTATTGATTTTTCCCTAACGCACGTTCGTGACTGGCCCTTCAGCTGGCTCATAAATATTGCACATACTTACATCATCAGCGATGGAGAACGTAGTCGCAGAGTGTCTTCCTTTATCGGCGGCTCTCGATTACCTTTAATTTTGCTGATGGTCAGTTGTGGGCTCTTCGTGTGACAATCTTTGAATTTGAAAAAAATCGGTGATGTTTTCCCTGAATGTACTGGGATCAAGTTCTGTGTTTCATTTTTTGCAATGAATTCGACAAAGTGCTGAGCAAAGCGTGTAGCCCGACGCAATTTAAGTCTCATTATAAAGTATTTTCTTTGTTTTCAAATCAGGATCGCATAAACTCATAGGGCGAGGGAAACATCACTGCAAATCATTACTCATGTTGATCATGTAGCAGCTCCTTCCCACATATATGCACCACCACGAGTTGAAACTGGACAGTAACAAAGCTAATTTAACTGCTGAGGGGCATCGACTCGATAACCTTCCGGTTCCTTCAATGCCCTGGCGTCCGTGCACTAATTTGTGTTTTTTCTAGCTGAATATTAATTATCGCCAAATAAACTCAACTCAACTCATCGCTTGGTAAGAAATGGAGGCACACTTAAAGACAAAAATCTGCTTGTTGGCTTCCAATCAAGGTTGATCTAACGAAATGGGTACACGGGACTTGGCAGGTTTTGTTCTACGGACAAATTTGGAAATTTCCGTATCGAGATCGAGAGACAAATTAGGAAGCTTTGGCGCGTGCATGTTGTTTAGTCAACAAACTTTGGAGCACATTTACGGCGTATAAGCACATTTATTCAAAGTATGGAGTTGTACGCACGAAATCAGAAATGCCTCAAAGTTATTTTGTAAAAAAAATTTTGTAAAAAAAAAATGTTTGTAAAAACTTCCTGAATAATCTGAAAAATATTTACATGTGCTTGGCATAATCGACAACAGGGACTAGGTAGAGTACAGTTGTGCTTGCTACAGAATATTGGCCTACATATTTACATCTTAACGTATAACTGGTTAATTGGTTGCACGTTAGTTATTTCAAGCAAATGTTTTGCAGAGTTGGCCACAGGCGCGGACACAGGAGGGGATGCAGGGGATGCATCCCCCACCAGACCTAAAGAGGTGTTGACATGACACTTGATTTCATTAAAAGCATTGCCAAAATACTTTTGTACTACACATTACTCGCTAAAGATGCTAAAATTTAACTTATGCTTGCAATTAGTCAAAAACTCTTCTTCGTTTCATTAGATGAGCTAGCGTTGTTTATGGAACCTGATATAAAATAGTCAATGATCGCATGGGCGTCCGCAGGGCCGTGGAGGCTAAAAGTACTATGAGTGTTGCGGACTATTCCAAACGACGATTAAAAACTGAGGTTCCCCATTTCAAGAGCACCGATCTAAACCGCATCCAAGTGACTATACGCTCACTTGCTTCAACATGCAAATTAAACAGCGCTGCTGCGCTATGCTGGCTACTGCCACCGGTAATTGTGCCGTAACAAACGCAACCTACAATGAGAATAAGTATTTTGTCGGCATGTGAACTGTCTATCTCGAGTCCTCGATGTACCTGTACCTGCGCCGACGCTAGTGGCTACGTCAGATCGCTGTTATGTGCCACATTTGCTTGTTGGTTCCGTAGCGGTGCAGTGTTAAAGTTTGACCAGTTTTATCACTCGAACTTCTTCTAAACAAAGCTTAGACTTGTTTCCTCTTAAATGTGCGTATGTGGAAGTGACTGATTTAAGCATTATGGTCCTGCGAAGCATTGGGTTCATTACAAATCGACATCGCATCCCCCCCACCAAGTCAGCCTGTGTCCGCTACTGGTTGGCCATTTGTTAATGAGTGAAATTCTCTAACGATGTGAAAATTTTCTGACGAATACGGCCAAGTAAATGACGAGGGTAACTAAGAAACAACCCATGCTAGAAATTGATGCGAGAAACGTAAAAAATGCTTATCATGACGCAGAAACCATTTGATCTACCAAGCATTAGCGACCACCATATCATTTTTGCATGCCTCAATTTTCTATTTGTACTGCGAAAAAAAGATCATCTTGTTAGATGCAGCAATAGGCGCACACTATTTTGCTTTGCTGAAAAACTTGCAAAGTTTGTTGCAAGAAGCAAGGACACTTAAACTCGCAATGCTCAGATTAGTTGACTTTACAAACGGGATTGCATTGATCCTAACTGATTTCGGATTTATTCAAGGTGGTCCTGTATCCAATTAAGTTTTGCGGTTTGTTTGTTTGTTTGTTATGGTGGTTTGTTGTTGGCGCTTTATAACTACTAAGGTCTTGTAGACCACAGGCTGGTCTAGTTTTGCGGTAGTTGTGGTGAAATGCAGAAGATTTCTTTAAGTCCAGTTGATTAGCGCCTAAATCCGTTTTGCCTTAGGTATCTCGACACGGTGTAATTGCTGATTGGATGACTGATTTCATTGCGGTATTGTCACGTTTCAATGTTTGAGAGCCATTTTGTTGTCTGCACCCTGCTCCAACATGACACAAGACAAGAAAAAAACACCTGTAATCAATTTCATCGAAACAAAGCAGTTTTAACCAAGACGGCGTGTTGCTGCAGACCAATCAGATTCTGACACTTTAATTGCCGATCCATTGCAGGAACTCGATTGCCACACAACCGGCAGCGTTTTTATGCCTTCGGGTGTTGCCACTGTTGTGCATAACAATCTATGACTTGTTCCGTCTCTTGGTTTGCGTCACCCTAAACAAATGTACATTCAAGAGCGAATCTTCGAGAACTTCCTTTGACTTTATGTAAGCGCTTTGCACACGGGGTTGACACTTGCACTTCCGTTGAACTGCTAGGAAAGCAACAACTAAGAAGACAAGGCCGAGTAGCAACCCATCACAGACGTCGACCAAGTTACGTTTGTGCATATATCTTTTCACAAGCTTGTCGTTCTTTCTTTTTTGTGCAGCGTGCCTGACATGAACCTCCAGTCATGATTCACGTCATATAAGTCATACGTTAAAATTTGATAGCACTATGAAGGAAGAAGGCAAAGATTCGCCGCTGTTACGCCCAAACTGCATAACCTTTTGCTTCCCGCCAAGTCATCGGCCTAACGCCCAACTCCACAAGGAAGCTGTTCTCTTTTAGGCTATTTTCTTGTGAAGACCAACGAACAAATAAGGGATACGAAAAGGAAATAAAAAGGATAACGAAATTCTGCCACTTGTGACCAAAACTCTGAAACACCTCGGGTTGCTAAATTGTTCTTAATTTCTCGGAAGTAATTGCATTGATTCGCAAATTCATTCAGTGAAAATTCATGTTCAATTACAAGTTCGTCATCCGGTTAAAAGCGTGATAATCCGAAAATGGTAAAGGAAGTAAAACCACACTAGGGTCTCATAAGTTGTTCAGCATGGGAAACTAAACCATCAGTAACAAGATAAGGGTTATCTTGGCTATCTTGCGCGGTCTCGTGAACATTGTTTTTCGCCGATAGCCGTCGCACGTTAGGACATCTCCAAAATTGTGTTTACACGTTGCTGTCAGAAAGTGACCTTAACAAACGTCATAGAATTTCATATTGCTGTTTCGCTCAGACTCCACTGCCGTGCAGCGATCGCCAACATCCGATCTTTAAGCCAGATACGGTCTAACTATAGCATTCCAGTTCGGCCTAACGCCCTTCGTGCTGTTGAATTATTGCATATGGTTTAATACTGTACTTGTGGCATTTCAGGTGGTGTTCTTCCGTGCTGTCGAAAGTGGTACCTTTAATAGAATTGTCTTCCTTTTTCAGATTAGGCCAAGCTTTATTTTAACCCTGTACATTACTTAATGTCTTTGGTTTGCAATCGCCGACAAAGAACAAATGCATGGTCATTGCGATCGCACAACGCTCTGTACAGATTTCAATTTGTTCAAGTAACTGTTGAGGCTGCGTGCGTTAATTAATGCATAACAACAAACGTTTGCAAAACAACCATTTATTTTAATAATTGCTTCATGTGACAATTACAAGCATGCGCTCTGCTGCGGATGTAAGAAAGGCTGATCGGATGTCGACAGTGTTGTCGATGTAGTCATTTTATGCGTAAATTCATACTAATTTCAAGGTGTTCACCTAGAAAAATTTTAATCAGCAATTTTTAGCCTGACGAATTTGAGAATTTACCCGTTTTAATGAAAATTTAGCCGCATAATTTAATTTTTTTTGAACGACATTCTCTTCGAAATTGGCATACGGATTGCCCGTGTGCTATGTAGAATACAGCAGGTTGTACTTGTGAATAAAAAACGTGTAGCACGTTAAAACTTGTTTCAGCTTTGATTTTCTCTACTCTTTGACCTTGACTGCTGTAGGCATATGACTTCGAACTAAAGCAGTGATGCCAGGTTATTTTGCAAAAACAAGCAAGTAAATTTGAAAAACAAGCCAAAAATAGGTAATTTAACCGAAAAACAAGCCCGACATGCGTTAGCATGAAAATTCAACAAAACGAAAAATCAGCAAGAAAATTGAATAAAAAAGCAGTGAGGTAAATCCGAAAAAAACAAGCCCAAAATGAGCAAATTTTCATGAAAACACGTCCAATATGCCTTTAACAGTGCATTCAAACAGCAAAAGTGCCACAAATTTGAAAAAAAGCAATCCGCAAAACAGAAATCTGCAAAAAACAAGCAAATTTCAATTAAAACAAGCCCAAAATAAGCAACTCGCACGTCTTCAAAAAAACCCGCAACTCCACAAAAGAACAAGCCCAAATTCGTGGGAAACCGCAAGGTTGGCAACACTGAACTAAAGGCTTGGTTGAGTGTTTTGGCGCAAACGCCAACTATGGCGTTCTGCCTATGAAACAATGACTTGGCAATGCTCTGCCGAAGACCACATTCCTTGCAATTTTGCTAATGATAAGACATACAGTCGGAGAGATTTGTTACAGTTCATGGCAAGAAATAATTAGGCTGGAAACTTTTGATTAATGTTCCTGATCGCTGCGATAGTCGATGCGATGATTTAGTGCTAGCAATTTTATTATTGTTGGACTATTTTCAGTAATTTAACGAAACTGAATTTTTCCTAAAAATGGAGTTCGGCCGATTAGACATTTTCCGATAGGTATATCAATGTTGGCCGCTTTCAACCAACGTAAGTATAATAAAACGAACTAATGCATACTACTGTATACGAGAAAAATAAAAAATTACGCGCATGTTTGTATGTGTACAAGCTTCCAAATGCTATTGCTTGATATCCTTATTTGAAGCTGCTCATGGAACGAGTGGGTCAACAAACTACCAAACTACTTATTGCAATAGTTTCGCCACTATGTTATCATATTTTAAAAATTAGGCTTAACAATACACCTGGAACTTCGTCAGAACCGCAGTGCTTGGCTCCCAACCAGTAACACTCTCCATGGCCTTGCACAGTTAGTGCAGTGAAATATTGCACAGGCAATGTTGGTTTGATTGTTACATCACCATTCTTTGATATTGTGCTTTATGATCTTTGTCAGGAACCACGGAGTCGTAAGTTAAAATGATTTGGTTCCAAAGTGGCAAAATGTAATTTTTATTCTTAGAATCAATTCAGAAATTTTAGTGTATTCTAATCGGCAGAATCTTCCTCCTGGAAACTGAAATCGCCCCCAAATCTGGCAAATCACAAAATCGCCCCCAGGGGGGCGATTTCACCCCGTTGAAGACCACTGTGCTAAATAATAATCGAATAAAAGCTGAGTTAGGTTTGCTTGTGAAGCCAGTTCCCATTAATTTATTCAAACAATTTTACTATGGATAAATCCTTAAGGCCGCAACGTGTTTTGCACGGATGCGAATTAACCGGAGATTTCGAGAAAGTGACAGCATTGGAAGCGCACCTTTGAAAGTTACATTCACCGAATGGATAACGCCACAGATGTTGACGAACCGCACCTTCTGGTCAGTCATATCGACAAAGTAGTGCATATATTTGCAGCTAACTGTGGGACTTTCAACGATGTTATCGATCGTTTTGACAGCATATACATGAAACCAGTGACTGAAGCCTTTCTAGGCAGAGACCGAACGCATGCAGGCACACGGCAATCGGATGAGCCATTGGAAGAATTTTTCAAAGTATGAAAAATCTGAGTGTCCAGTGCAATTTTTTTGCTTTATCAGCTGTTAAAAACAAAGAAGCGTCCGCACGTGACGCTTTTACCTCGGATCTTACTTCCAACTATCAATTGAATACCTAAAACGTGACGCTTTTATCTCGGGTATTACTTCCAACGGTAAACGGCGCTAGACGAAAACGTTGTCGAACTGTAAACAAGTGTCTGACAAAGTTCGTTCACTCAACGACGGACAAAGAAGTGCTGCGTGCACTTTCAATCAGCTGCCTCGGGTAATCTCCAGTCTTTTCCTGCTGCCGCATGTGCGAAGTACAGGTAGAGTTCGTGGATCAGCTGTGTCCAATCCGCGGACCGCGGGCCGCATGCGGCCCAGTCAAAGGTTTCGTGCGGCCCAGTTGAGATTTTCGCTCCAGTGAAAGTATCCAAAATACTGACAACCTGTCCTTTTTGATAATCTTAAATTTGACATTTTTGACGCAGGTGGTCCTCAGTGCTACTGTATCACATCTGCACCATCGCATTTTGGATTTCAAGGCTTTCATTACATTAGTATAAGTTAAATTTAGTTTGCTAAGATCAAAATAAGCCATTCAATGTGCGGACTTCATTAATATGTCTTTCAATGTGCTGCCCTGGTTAAGACAGTGACATAATTTTTGCCCAGTAAGCCATTTGGTTGGACATGGCTGTCCTAGATGGTGCCAAATTTGGTAAATCTTGCCAAAAATCACTATTTTTTTTAAACATTTGCCAACTTTTCTGGGTAATGTTTCTTTATGCCAAATTCTGCCATGTTTTGAAATGTTATTTGTCAGTATTGACAAAGCAATCCATATTGGTTTGTTAATCAATTGAATACCCAAATTTCAGAGAGAAAATACTGCTCAATATTAATCGTTGTTAATCTTCAACAAGTCTACCAGACAGTGGGCTATGTTTGAACATTATTATTGCTTGAAGAATTGCTGTAATCACTGCAGTGTATCGTTTCATTCACAACTGATCTTAACTGTGCATTTATTTTAAAATTGACTTGCTTTTCATGTGTTTCTGGTATCGGTGTGCTAATGTTTGTTTGCATTTAAAGTAATGATTCTGTAAATATTGATTAGACTGGAATGTTACTTCCAATTTCTTACTATGAATAAAAGGGAATCATTCCGTAGCCAAGGATCTGAGCCTACAAGATCTAATCAGAAGATATATTTTGGCGTTTTGATAGATTTTAAGCAACTTGATTCTTTTTGAAACAAATCCTTTTTTGACTGACAAACAATAAAAATTGAAAAAAATATAAAAAGTGTCAATTGCACTAAGGGTTAAGTATTGAAAAATCAATATTTTCGTTAGCATTACCATTGTCTACAATCTACATTACTAGCCAAAAATGTTCCACAAACTGGACAAAAACTTTCCATTTTCTTTCTCAAGCATCTGGCAACCCTGGACAAAAACGACGTTTACGCTCACTACGCGAATCAGAATCTCCAGCGAAGTAAACAGCGTTTTCAATGTTAGCGGCAAGCAGCATCATGGTCGAACAAGATATCCAGCATGGGACTGTATTTGCTAGAAGTGTGCTGAAACCAACCACTTTGCTAAAATATACCGCCATCCTGGTTGAAACGTTGCCGAGAAGAAACCTTTACAGACAACAGAGTGTAATGATACAAGTACCATCACACGGCAAAATGATGCGATAGTCACCACAAATAAATATCGAAGCTAGCTGAAAAGTGTATAATTCCGGGCAGACCTAAGCAGCATATAGTGATCATGCCATCTGATGTCTATTGCTGCTCTATCGTACAAGACTTTCCCCGTGTAGCGCTCGCCGTTACGCGAAAAGAGCATAGGTGTCGGAGCAAGTAAATTTTTGGAGGTGCAAAGGATTTTTACCCGAATTACCCCAAACTTGACCAAGAACTTCTTGTGCGAGTTTCGCTTACAAATTTTCTCCCACAACGAGACCTTTTTGGTGTGACTTCCAAAAAAAAATCTTCGTTTGTTTTTCTGCAAACTTTGGGCGCCATTTTTTTCAAATCAAACAACGCTGGACCCCACTTTAGCCTAAATTTTCAGGATTTTTGTCTAGACATTTTGGGATTTTGCCCCAGATTTTCAAGGATTTTGCCCGGAGTTTCGACAAATTAAAACTTTGGGGTTGCGCTTGAACCTCTTTCACCCCTGCCTCCTACTGTAAGCGCCTTGCAGAGCAGCGCTTACATTGAGAGCGCAAGAAGAAGCGTATACCCAGCCAAAGCATAACATCATCGATAGTGAAATCACTATCGGAAGCTTCCTTTGGCCTAATGGGTTGAGACGAAGTAAAATAAAACTACACCACTGCAACAGAGTATTCGCAAATAGATTGATGCAGTTGGTGTTCAAAACTGAAAACCAAAATTCTCGGCTCAGGTAGCGTTTAAAACCTGAGTCTACAGTCAAAATGGCAAATAACATTTTAAAGCACAGGTGAATTTTTCAACAACTGAAATCATTTTCAAACTCATATGACTCGAAAAAAGCAATCTTGATGTACTTCTAAATATACAGGTTGTCCATAAAGTCCTGCACACATTAAAAATTTTTATATCGCAAAAACCACATAAGGTAGAAACTTTACATTTTCGACAGTGAATTATACTACCATAAAGTTTGTTTGTTATTTTTTACAGGTTATTTTA
>Ga0210059_1002684_pt1 | contig 28048 bp, 17 predicted proteins | sample Ectturendosymbi2_FD_188042 | JGI IMG/M metagenome (GOLD analysis project Ga0210059, IMG submission 188042) | Ecteinascidia turbinata endosymbiont from Florida, USA - Sample 2 (SPAdes) (version 2) | ecosystem: Host-associated > Tunicates > Ascidians > Unclassified | place: Key West, Florida...
GTGTTTTCTTCAAATCAACAAAACAAGCGCAGACAGCTTCAGCATATTCCCAAATTTTCTCGGAATTTTGTTGGATAGTAAAAGCTGAGTCAGTGTTGCTACGGCCAGAAAAAAAAGTACTGAATCTCCTCTAGCTTAGGCAAAATTATCTTGCGGGCTCTTTACTCAATGAATTACACTTCTCCGGGAAGGATAAGGAAGGAATGCATCGGTATATGGGGCATTCCCCCCTGTCTCCTTTCTTGTGTATGGGGACGGTTACCCCACTTTGCCAACCTTTTGGCGCCCCTCCAGATCATCAAGCCACTTGACATTTATCCAGACAATCCTTTCTCTGCTCAAGCGTTTCAGATCGGATTTCATCACAATCTCTAGGGAGATTTCGGTCGCAGTGATGTATCCCTTCCCAAATTCACCTCCTATCCATGATGTGCTCATGATGCGCACCTCATGTGCTCACGTGGTTACAGAAGCTCTCCGTTATCATTTAGGTTAGCATCACCATCTTGACCGATCATATCCTTCCATACACCTGTGTATTTTCCACGACGTACATTGAAGTGTCCCAAAGCATAGTGGATCTGCTAGCTTTAACTCTTCGCAGAGCATTCTCGACGAATGCAGGGTGCTTACGGCAAGATTGCCGTTTACGCGTGGCCTGCAAGTATCCCGAAGTGGAAGCACTCTGCGCTGTCCCATTCGCCTCCCCAGATTCGTGTCGGGAGCAGAGTTGAGCCTCCACTTGTGGGTCGTTGGTGAAGGAGACTTGAGCGAAATTTTTGAATGGGCCCCTTTGTCTTAAAGCCCCAAAAAGGTTTTGGTCAATACGCACGATGACTGATACGCGATGGTATTGATCGTATTTGCGCATTTCATGGTATGGTAACTGTCCAAGTTATACTGTTGGATAAACTGGTCGCGCCATTTTCGAAAACAGGGAGTACCACCTTGTTGCAGCCACATTCGTACATAGGAGAGGTCTTGCATTGTGTCTACTCAATGAGAAGAATGAAGCATACACCTCGAAACGAGATGCTGTGTTTTGAGCTATCAGTATCACTTTTCATTTCTTGACGCGGAAGGGCAGACGATATTTTGGTTCCTTTCACCTCATAATCCCTTGTGCATACCCTTGAATGTTATTGCAAACTGATAGCTACATGACCATGGCCATGTATATTTAAAGAGGGTACAGTGCACCTTCTGACAGACGTTGCATTTCAACGTTATCTCATTGCAAAAGGTTGATTGGAGATTTTTTTCAACAGAATCAAACGTAAGACCGGCCACGAGGCCATTTGAAGGATTTTTTTGCAATGTCCATGTTGACATCACTTCAGTTAGAAGGTAGAACATGGAGCATTTTGCGTAACCAAGCAGTGCTTCAAGTATCAATACACACTTTTTCCGAAGGACGACTGTCATTAACATTTTTTCATATCATGCTTTAATATACGAGTTACTTCATCGTTTTTTCTTCATTTATGTGTTTGGACCGGACTCGTGGTCCACATCACAAGGGTGGTGTCAATTGGTACGCGCAGGCAATACTGGATAGGAACAAACACTGAAACAACGCAGCAGCAATAATGCATTCGGTCATCCCTTACACAGAAGCATTACAAAGCGGAAACAATGAAGATTTGCTAAAATCATTAGACACGTGCAGTAAGCAGATAAAAGTTAGACGAAGATGCACATCGGTGAATAAAACCATACAAAGTGTTTCTGATCAAGGCATCGAATATGTTAACGAAATAAGTAATTTGATACACAAGAACACTTGCATTATAGGGTATGAAAAACTACCCTATATTTTTTGGGATGCAAAAACATAAGTGTTCATCAGGCACACGAAATTTCATTATCAACAGTTTTTTAAGGTGTTTTAGGGACCCGATTCGGGTCCCTAGAATCAGACAAAATTATTATCGGGCCCCTAGAATGAAACAAAATTGGGTCCCTAGAATCAGAGAAATCGGGTCCCTACAAGTCCATACCGGGTACCTAACAGTTTTCTTAAGAAAAAAACCTGTTATAAACGATATCATAGTTGGAGGAGCAGGCAATATTTTGGGGGTGAAAAGGATATTTTGCCCGAATTTCCCCAAAAAACTTATATGCGACAAACTTTCTCCCTACAAGTTTTCTGTATATTTGTTTGTACATTCTATTTTCCTCTACCATATTGCCATAGACTTGAAAATAGAAAATGTGGTACATGAAATTTGGTTCTTAATAACCCAACTGAAAAAAATATCCCAGGCTGTGCAAGAACATTGTCAGAAGCCAGCTGGCTCAGTACTCCGAGCATTTTCCTCACAGTTCTGAGGTTTGGCGTTCCAGTCACATTCCAGCTGCTGCTGTCAGCAAGAATTCTCACACCTAACTGAGGACAATACAGTATATGCAACATACAGTATCGCAAGATATGTTCATCCTAACCCTGTGCTTAAAATAAAAAACACAGCTTTTCTGTACTTACCTGGCATGGACTCTACTAAAATGAAGTAGGTTATACCTTGCAGCATACTCGATTCCCAAAGTGTGCAATTAGTGAAGCATGTAGATGAATACCTTTTTTGCCCAAACTTTCAAGTGGGTCAGTTACTCATCGACTCTCACATACTAACACACGAAGTTACTAGAGACACTTCGTTGATTTTATATGTATATAACGTATTTTCTATGACATAATAAACTTTTATTTATACAGTCAGTATAAAAAACATCGAAACTTGTTAAAAACGTCGAAACTTTTTTGCCCAAGTTTTTTGATATTTTGCCCAAATTTTCGACAAAACAAAACTGTTGCTGGTGAGCTTGCACCACTTTCACCCCAAGCTCCTCCACCACTGAGCGATATCACACGCAAGTTCTATTTTTTGTTCAACCTAGCAACCCTCCAAGACATTGCAGCTTAAAACTAAACAACCACTTACTTGTTATTATTCAAGAAAACAGAGTGAACAGACACACAAAACATGGAATAATCAAAGGAAACCAGTTTTTCCGACCTCTCGTTTCAAAATAACTGCCTGCGTTGATTTTATCTAGCAACCTCTCCGCAGATGAGCAAGTAATTCTGTTAATTCCTCATTACCCCGACGGCATGCCTTCTAACCTATTTTGGACAGGCCTGTCTGCAACTGCAATAGTGTCCAAACAAAATTGTTGCGACTGGGCGTGCCATCCGGTGTCCTCTCACTTTTCAAAGAAACCAATTTACTGTCCATGCGCCATTGTATGAAAGATCGTCCCGACAAATATATGTTTTGTTGTTATTTGAAACATGGAATCCAAACAAAGACTGCAAAAATAGAGTCACCTTCTGTAATCACGACCTGTACTTAGAACGTTTTGCATTTCATCTTTGTTGCACTGACAAGTGACGGTCATCTTGATCAGCTTGAAGCAACGACGCATGGTGGAGCGACGACAAAAAATGTATACCTTTAAAAACATACAGCTGAAAAAATATTGCTCTGGGAGGTGAACGACAAAGAGTAATTTCACGAAAGTTTTGCGTTAGATGTCACATTTACTTTGAGACGTTCAGATGTGAAAGGATCATTTTTGAAACATCTGATCGTAAATCCTAACCTTCAATTTACAAAAGAAAAACATTTACAGTTTCATGAAAAACGTTTGCTGTTTTAACCTAGAATAGAAAGTAATTCACTTTTTTCAGGCTACATTTACTATTTCACAAAAAATGCTTATTTATTTCCCAACAACTTTTCAACTGGTTTTTGCGTCGTTTGCATCAGATTATTGTATTTGTAATTGCGGACAAGCTGTGTTTGACCAACGTGTAAACCTGTGGTCCTTAAGCTTTTTCAGCACCTGGGCCAAATTGTAATCCTACTTGTAGTTTTGTAGCGGGCCGCACTAAGGTTATTAAAGAATATTTAAGAACAACAACAAAATTGAAAGAAACAGCAAATTCCAAGCAAAGCACCGCTCCCAATTCCTAATTTAGCAACAGGCATTTTTAATTAATAAGCAAAACCACGACACTACTAAAACGCAACCATTGACTATGTACCTTCATAATACGCAAATAGCAGTTTCTTTTAACCCTCTAAATGAAAAGTTGAAATAGATGAATTTGCAGTAAAAACACAGACTGGAGCTTTCTTGTTTTTTGACTTTTTTGTTACAGATAAAATGCCTAATGAATATGTTGACGTAATACCATTATAGTTACAGGCATGCTGTGTCACATTTCTATGTGCATTTATTTCTTTTTTTATAAAAGAAGGCTTTCAAGTTGTCTGTTCTTACTTTCAGCCATAGTCAAGGTGTACTTAAAATATATTTTTCCGTTTTCCTTGTAAAGCATGGTAAAAATATGAACATATGTCACAAAGCAATAGCGCAGACAAGATGTGTGTATGAGAAACACATTTGGGGTCAACATTGTTCCTGATTACATGCGACTAGATTTTGACAAGTCTGCCGCTGCAAATCAATTTGCTGTGGACAACAGCGTTGCTTGGAACAAGTTTTCCAAAATACAAAAATGCAATTATTTTTTACAAAAAAGCGTAACTTTAAAGCATTCTTGTGAAATCTATCAAGCATACAATTTGAGTAGAATTTTTATAGGTGTTTTTGCGGATAGTGCAGAAAAACAGCCAACACGGGCAATCTACCCATTACCTGGCAAGCTACCCACCACAACTCTGTGACTGCTGCGAAAGTCCTTCCTCAAAATCTGCGACGGTATTTTAAATGCGATGCGTTTAAATATAGCTTTAGACTACCTCTTATAATTATAAGGTGGACGATCTGGACGGAGCTCTGATGGACTATAACAGTGCTTCTTAACCCTTCTCAACCGGGTGAATGTTTCACCCTAGGGTGAATGAAAGTTTTTGCAAGAGTGAATGAAAGAAGGGGGTGAATCAAGGGTGAATGAATTTTCTGTTGCTAATTTTTTGTATTCTCTAGTAACATGCATTTATCTTGTTTTTTTTTACCTGATACACATCAACAATCGTGAATAAATGGCGAACTCCAAGCTTTCTAGCTTTTCGTCTTCAGCAGTCAGCAACTTTACACTTCAGAAATGACGTACTATGGTGCAATTAACTGCGTCTATTACGTAATGGGGATAGATTTTACAGGGAGATACCATGCTTTATTCAGTCTAGTGGTGGAATCTTTGCTGTGCTTTCTGCATGAGCGTCCTGTAGGCCTATCTCCTGCGCAAAAGTTACCTTATAGAATTGCAGTACTTTCGGAAGTTCCATTCTCAATTACTAGTAAAAACTAGACACCTGAACATTTATAAGAGCAGCCTTATCAGTTGAGGTGCACGCCTAACAAATCGAAGGTCAGGATTAGCCTATTTGTGATTTTGTTTGATATCAGTTTGGTATTGATTCCAATATCTAATATGAGTTTATATCTCAAGTAGCCTAATACATGCGGAATGTCTACGAAAAACGTACAAAAACACTTTGATTTGATGAAAATAAATGTAAGTATGTAGATGAAATCGATCAGGACACGCAAGCTTCATCAGCTACACAGTTTAAGAAACGAGGTTTGAAAAGGAAGGTTAGCGTCGAGAATAAGTTCCCTTCAAAAATTGAAAGGTGTTACTGGGATGATGTTTATATCAAGTATGGACTTTTTCTTCCCAGACCAGAAGTGAAGAATCGAGTCATGAGCCGTTTGCTCAACGCATGTTTTGCTATTTTAAATATAGCAATCACTTTTTGGGTCATTCAAAACTGCGGAGTCATTTACAGAATAAACACGGCATTCATCAGAACAAATCCTCACAATTTTTCAAGCAACAGCACAAACATTTGTGCAAACAGTAAAATTCCTTCTATTCATCAGTCGCAAATGACTCTGCAAGCAGCCTCTTTCCCTTTCCTCTTCAAATTGCGCTAATTCGATGTATCGGTACAATGATTATTGTCAAATCGGCCATACATTCACAATAGGGTGACTGGGAATGCAGCAATCGATGGCAGGGGTGAATGAAATCGAAAAAGGTTAAGAAGCACTGGATTATAATATTAGAACTTTAAGATTAAACAACATTTCCGGCAAATTTGCGCAGTTCGTCTCTTATCAGCAGACGTGCCAACTTAGTCGGACACCCTGAAAACAACCACCAATATTTCGTTGTGGAAGTTAAGGATGGTAGAAAAAGAGGAAGTAGAATTGGCCCCTGCTACTTTTCTATTTAACCGCTTCCCTACTGAAAATCTGGTATGCTGTTAAAAGGAGAAAAACCTACGCTCAAGATCATTTTATGCAAATCTTGCGTCATTTTTTCGTAAAATAGTAAACTAACGTACGGTCTGGTTTTATTTCTCCAACAAAGTTAAATAAAACTCTCGAAAGACCAAAAGTTATCCAAACAGAATGGCTTCATACACTTTTGTCCAGGATTCGCTTAAAGACCGCCAACACAAAGAGGGTTATAGCGTTCTATTAACATACCCAGGGATCGAGCACAGGATTGATAGAAGCCATCCACACAGCAAACCTATCTCGTCTTGATAGCATATTGCTGTGATCATCGTCGCTCATAGAGTTGATTTGGTTAACCATGATGCTTACCTGCATAAAAATAAAATTGTTCTGATTTAGGTGGCAATGGCTGCAATTTTAAATTTTGTTCACAATCTATTCGTCAGTTTCTCCACCTTCAGCGCAGAGCCGCATCCGAGACAAATGAGCTTAGGCCCTATGTTAGTGAAGTTACGATCCCCCATCTTATGACATTTTTGCAAAATTACCTGGTAATTGCGCTTCAAAACAACCAATCTTGTGTCTAAATATTGCAGGACGTTTGACTTTCGTGGCAATAAGTTCTTCAGTGTTGGCCAATGTTTCACAAAAGAATAGATCATTCTGATTTTAAGTTTTAATATGAGCAAAAACTTATGCTGAATCACTGGAGTATATTCCAATGCCTTTCAATAAATTTTTGGAAGTGAGGCCTTCTGGCCAGTGGATCCCTGTACGTAAGCCCACCTTAGACCAATGGTAAATCCGGCCTTGCTCCAGTGCAAACGCCAGTGAGCATATCTGCTGCGCGGCTGCTTTAATTGTAAGCTCACTTCGGTAATTTTGTTATTGCAAAATGAATGCAATCACGACAGGAATGTGCCCATCTGAAGTAAAAAGTTTTGTTTCAAAAAGTAAATTCGTTGTAAAAGCGCACTTAAATGCTTCTAGAAGTACTTAGCAATTTTATGCTCTCGGGAAAAGAGTTTGTAACGCAGTTTCTAAGAGCCACGTAGATGATATCCACGTGTGTTTTTAAGTAAATATATTGTTTGGTAAAAGCTAAACACATGTATTGAAAACTATTAATTAGACTCAGGACATACTTCTGTTGTAAATAACTTTTTCCAGCTCAGTATTGTATGTATCCTAAATATGTCAAGTAAGAAATGTAAGAAAATGTAAAGTTGCGGTGCTCGGGAAGAGAGCATATCATTTTATGTTGGAAATACTCGTATCAACGCTCCTAAATCAAGGGTTCTCAAACGGGAGTAAATTTACCCCCTGGGGGTAAATTTAATATTGCTGTTGTACATTTTTCTACAGCGCTAGTGAGTAAACAAAAAACAGGGGGTAAATTTTATGTTAGGAAGCTGGCAAGGAGTAAACGGGAGAAAAAAGGTTGTTAATCCCTGTTCTAAATGAATTATGGTCTAAATGTCAACCTATCTGCGAATTGCATTGATACAACCGTGCGTTTGATTAATATCACTAACACCGGGTGCTTCAAAGTTTTTCAAGGCAAGTATTCTCTTCAGAATATGATTGCGCTTGTAACTTGAGTCGAATCAACAAATTTGCTAGCTTTTATTGTCGAACTGGTATCACCTCTTTGGTGAAAATTTGTGGGTCATCATTGTCTTGTTTTTGAAAGGGATTCCCAAAGGTTGTTCCTCAATTTAAAACGAGGGAACAGCGCCAAGAGATGAGCTGGAATCGCACCATGTTCAATTTACACGTTTTCAACGTAGAATACTGTTATGCGCAATAAAGCATGTCTCACCAGTAACGGTACGTAGCACACGACAAAGACAAGCGTCATGACTACCAGAAGCACGATCATCTGAGTTTGCTGGTACGCCAATCCTTTCACCTTCTTTTTGCTGAGTGCTTCGACCGTAAGACGTCGCAACCTCATCTTTCTGCACAAGACTTCTGGTAACCATTTCCAACAAACTGTTTCTTAAAACAGAAAAATCACACAAATAACCTGCGTTTCGTGACCACTTTGAAGATAACATAGGCGTTGCACGCTATTGTACCAATCATCATGACGCAACCCAGGACTGCAATCAAGAAATTGAAAGCCTGCAACAAGCAACGCACCGCTTAGCACATCTGACTTTGTGTTACAATGATAAACGTTACCCTAAGCCTAAAATACATTTGTGTCAAGTTGCATTCAAATATGAAGCATAACGTCAGCAGATTGGTAATCTAAAGACATAAAATGAAAAGTTTTAAGGTAACTACCTTCATCGGGAAAAGTTTGATTTTTCACAATCACAACATCAAAAATGCAACCACCAAGACCATAGCAGCTCAACTACAAGACGCCACAACCACGTGAATGGAAGCGAATTTCAATTTTAAGACCGATACAGAAAAATTTCTAGCTCTCACATTAAAAACGTGACGTCATATGAATTTCTTGACAACAACAAAACTTTTTACTGCAAAAGTGGTCTCAGATCAAGCGGAAAACCTGCAATCCAAGTCCAAAAATGAAAGTTTTGAGGCCGAGGCCGACCTTACATCAAAATTATAGAGATCGATGTCGTGACCACCGGAATCTAATCGCTAAAACACGGGCAAGAACACAACCACTTTTTAACATTTTCTATAAATTCAGATGGATATGTCCTTTATAATATTCATACGGACCAGTATTATTACTCAAGCGGAGGCAAGCCGACGTATTTTTTGAAAATGTGAACGATTAGTTAAAGGTGTTAAGGTGGATTTTCAAAAACATATTGTTTAAGTTGTTTTCATGAAAATTCTCCTTTTTCCACATTTTCAAAAACATCCCCATGTTCTACGCCAAAATAAAACAGACTCACAATTTTCGAAATACCTGCGATTGCTGCGAAAACGCAATTTGGCAAAGAGTTCGCGCAGTTTTGCTCAACTTCACCAGATGGGAGAATGCCGACGCTTTCGAAATCGATTTTAATTCTTCTGGCGCTTATGCATAGAATTGAAGGTCACGTCACACTGCCCAACGTACACTGCTTGTACGTCACGCTACACGTAAATAAATAATGTTTACTAACTTCTTATTTCCAACAGAAATGCAACAGCGATTGCTTACAATTTACTTTTCCACAGGGAATACGAAGTCTCAACCGATGTTAGCGGTTGCTTTACACAGGAATTACGCACAGCACAAATTGGTCGTGTTTCAGTTTGGCACAGCCCGTGGGAGTGTGAGACTTATCATTTAATTTTAACTAGAAAAAAAATGATATCAAATCTTAACAAACGCACAGCGTTTTGGCCCAGGAGCCTGCTTGAACGTAAGATCAACAAACGTTTATTGTGCTGAAGATGAAAACATTCTCAGGAAAGTTTACTTAAAGGTAAAAATGGCGTTTTTTGGTTTTGAAAACGAACGCAAAAGAGTAACCACACTCTCAGGGATAGGATTAAATGGTATTGAATGAATTCCAGGCAAAAATTAGTTCGATCGTTGTAGGTGCAGTATTCAGACACTGTACTAAATTTTTTACCGCAAAATCGGTACCATGTGTTTCTGTGAACCGAAACATGGTTTGTTTAAATGTAAATTAGAAGTAAGCTGTCTGGCAGTCTTAAATGAATGCTATAGAAGCAAGATGCTTTGCCGATAATATCAGAGACACTTTTTACAAGTAACGACAGAAAAAATGCCTTTCACTGCGGCGCCGCAAGCGTCGAATCGCTATCGTTGTGGCGGCAAATTGTCAAACTTCAGTCAGCGAAATGAGATGAAAACTTAATTCTTCAATAAACCTAAGTTTTATCGCCGGTCCAGTTGGTTTTTATGAATAAATCTTGGTGGCCAGATCTTCATTGCGAATGTATTAAAATTTTCGGAAATTAAGTTGCTTGATTTATTGCATTTTGTTGTAGATTCAATGTCTAGCTTACGTGTTGACAAATGCAAATTAGGCAAAATTAGCAAGCTTGTGCAAAAAACAGGGAATGAGTACTTTTTTCTACATTTCATGCAGAACTTGGCCCTTTGTTTTTTATAATATCTTGCAAACAAGCCATGCTTTAGAGAACGTCAACGTAATCATCCCGCTTAAACTTCTCGCAGACCCACCAAATTGAATAGCATCTTATACTTAAAATTTTTTAAATCATTGTTTGGGGAATTTTTGAAAAAAACGGCTGTTTTTCATTAAAACCAAAGTATAAAAAACTTCGTCCATCTCAACGGTCACAAGCTCATGAGCACAGATCTAGGAACACGCACAATGGACAAAAACATTAAAACCTCTCATATAAAACCATACAGCCCCACACAATAAGTGGCTTGTTTAATACTGTGTGACTTGTTGAAAAATAGAGCCTGCTAAGCATGCGCAGACATGGCTAGTCTCAAAATTGCTAGCATGGTACTTCCTTAATGTATTCAAGACGTTTCTTGACTAAACAAACGGTTTGAAACCTGAAACTTGAAAGTAAGAAGAAAACGGTTGCTGAACAAACATGAGCTTTTGGACTTGACCTGATTGACTGGTTTACGTGATTTCCAGTGTAGAAAACACCACGTCCCTGGAAACTGCTGTTCAATTTCACCAAAACCAAGCAGTGGGAGTGCAGATATCACAAGTAAAAAAAGGATGATGAAGACAATAGTAATTCTGGTCCCACAAACCGTTACTTTAGTCTGAAAAAGTCAAAACATCAGTAAAATGATTCAAAAATATCATCAACACAGAAAAAACAACTCAAATAAAAGTATTTTTCTTACTTTATAAAATAGAGCATACTGAATAGCAATAAATCTTTCAATCGCCATGAGGAAGACCATGGCCATCGAAGCAATACCAAAGAATATCATGGTAAAACCGGAGTAGTTGCATAAATTTCTTCCTCCGATATCGTAAACCTTGAAAAATGTACGCAAATGATCGAATTGCTCTAATCCTGTTTAAGCGAAACATTTAAAATTCGTTTATAATTACAGTGAGGTGAAAAACTCTAAACTGATGCAGTAGTGGCGAGCCAGCTAAATGCATCACAGTTCTTTCGAATGTAATTTGCGGCGTTCATCACGTGAAATGAATGACGTAAGCACCACTTCGCCATTGTCAGAGGAAATCACTGCCACTGATACCCAGAGAACTAATTTGCTATATAGAGCAAAAACAGCATGCACTTACGCACGTTTGTCTGGTGTATGCAACGAATGTCAGCGGCGATGTTGCAATCGTGCTGACCAGATCCAAGCACGCCAGCGCCATTACAAGAGCGTAGAAGCTAGACTGAAACAGCATCAAAGAATAAGTTGTCCACACGGAAGCATATTTACGGGAGGAAAAGAAAACCAAAACTTGTGAAATTCCAACAAATTAAAATTTTCACCCAACTCGTGCGACAGATGAGCAATTGGGATCATAGGCAAATCTCAAAGGTTATATCTGAATGCTACAAGCATGTATTTTACGCTCAGTGACAAATTTGTAAATCTTTGGTTATCGTCAAAGCAACAACCATTCGGAAGCCTTTCCAATGCTTCTGAAGTGCTGGATACCGTTGCAAATGTCAGCTGCTAAATACTCGATGACCCAAGATAGTACAAGGAAAAGGAATAATACAGATAAGTTTTGGCACAGGACTCTGCCCTTTCGAAAACGTGTTGTAATGTCTAGACCAGGGGTCTCAAACACGCGGCCCGCGAGGATTTTTTGTGCGGCCCGCGATGATTTTTTGGGAATTTTCAAATAAATGACATTTACCTTTCCAATTACCTTGAAAAAAGATGCCGCGAAATAATTGAATCAAAGCTGAATGATACCCAGTGCGGATTTCGTCCCGGCCGTAGCACTACAGAGCAAATTTTCATTCTCCAGCAAATTTTTAAGAATTCTTGGGAGAATGCCAAAGACGTCTACACATGCTTTGTTGACCTCAAGAAAGCATACGATCGGGTTCCTCGTGAAAAGCTTTGGGTAGTGCTGTCGGTGTACGGTGTTGACGGCGGCCTGTCACTGGCCGTCAAGTCACTGTATTCCTGCTCAGAAGCTTGTGTCCGTGTCGGGAGAGTTAAATCACAACCGTGCACCGTTGGTGTTGGATTCAGAGAAGGGTGTGTACTGTAACCACTCCTTTTCATAATCTAACTCTACATGAATTGGATAGACAATGTGTCCAGAATGCCTCACGGAAGACTGGCGAGGCAATTCCTGCGGTTTAAACCCACGGGAAAGCGGCCCAGAGGTCGTCCAAGGCCTAGGTGGAATAACTACATCTCCGGTCTTGCTTGATCCCGTCTTGGTGTGGAGCCAGCAGAACTATCTGAAATTGCTGTTGACCGTGAGGTATTCCAAGTCCTCCTAGGGCTGCTGTCCCCGCTACCCTGCCTAGAAGAAAAGCGGGCATGAAAAAGCGCTCAGCTGACGAGTGAATAGGTTCCTTAGCGGGCTAGAATTGATTAACACTAACGTAGAGACGGCCATAAATGATTTGCTTATATTTCATGATACCATTCGCAGGAAATAAGATGTAAAAGCTGTTTCTAGTAAGTTCTGGTACGCCCACTGTTGTGTCAGCGTCATAATGCGGCCCGCGGGTTACCTTAAAAGTCCTTATGTGGCCCACGGAGCAATTTGAGTTGAGCCCCTGGTCTAGACTTTGATACTGCACCATTACTTTGCCAAAAAGGCACTTCTTATGCTAACATTAGAATCGGCACAGGCTAGCAAGCCTCTGCAGGCGAGTTTTTAAAAGAATGCATAGTAGAGATGGCATGTGTTGTGTCCCAAAACCAAATAAAAAAGTTTATCAAATAAAGCATTTCCCGTTTGGAAATGATTTTAGATATAGTCAGAGTTACAAAAAGGCTTGCTTTGAGGTATATTGACAGCACTAGATGAAAGTAACGATGTAAAGGCAATACTGAGGTAACAGCAATAACTTTGAGATCAAGGAAGAGCTTCTGACCATGGAATCCCAGATTAAACGAAAAATCGCGTGAGAGTACTGATATGGCCGAATACATGCTATCAAGTAGAGTATGAAGATACCTGGGAGTAAACGCATCAATGCCACAATGGATGGATCTTCAAACTTAACCTGAAAATTGTTGGGTTGCTGAAAAGAATCCAGGATAAAGTAAGAGGAAAAATTGTGACAAGGCTGTTGTTTTTTCACTGCATCATTCACAAGGAATTTCGGTGTAAGCGTGTATTGCAGCTCAGTCGCACAGTGAATCTAGTCGTGAAACTTATAAACTTTATAGAAGCAAAGGCTCTTCACCACCGTCAGGTCATTACATTCCTACAGACCACCAGGACTTACTTAACGATTCTTGGGCACGCTAATGAAGTTTGGCCAAAGTGTTTCAATTAATGTTGGAGCTCCTGGAGGAACTTGGTGCACTTTTGGAATTAATGGGAAGTCCTATGCATTTCCTGAACTGAGCAAACTGTGTGAAGTTGTGTTTTCTGTAGACATATTTCCATACAAGAATGAGCTGAATCTGAGGCTACACGGGAAAGATCAGTTTGTGCACGACATGTGAACAAATATAAGAGCCTTCAAATTCAAGCTGTCTTTATTCTCCAGGAAAATTTCAAACAAATCGTGACTTTATTTTTTCACGCTAACTACACTGAAGAAGGCGAGCTGATACGCAAAGACAAGTTACTGAGCGACCTACGAGGATTTGCCTGCTGCTTTCCGATTTTGAAAAAATTTACATGTTATTTCAGCTGGTGACTTGACCCCGGTCACAAGACTGTGAAACATCACAGGAGCTCCAATTGAAATTGACCGGTCCAGTCTGACCTTGTCTGAATATGAAGTTTAGTTCCTCTACTAAGGTGAGTTTAATACTTCATTTAACGAAACTACATTTCCAAACTTCAGGAGGATGGCACAGAAGATGCTGGAATTGCTTGGCTCGGTCTATGTTTGTGACCAGATTCACTTCAGCGTTATGAACATCAAAACTCATGACAGACCAAAATATCTGACCAACACCTCAGATCTACCCTAAGAAATGCCACAACAAAACTAACTACAGTTTATGTTACACTGGCTAAACAGGCGACCAACAAAACTGATCCCAATGAACTTGAAACCGAATTTCTTAACTGTGTTGTATAACAAATGCACTTAAAAATAAATTATGCAATAAGCCTTACATCATCGTTTTGTTATCTGTCAAAGGGCTAAACCTTTTACGTTAAGGCATTTACATCCTAATTTTAGTTTACGCGAATCACCCATCCATCTCTTGTACCGATCCTACCAGCAATGAAATTTTCGATACAGTGCAGCGCGCGAGGTACAGTTTTCGCCCTGCCCAACATGCTGGTACCGCGCAAATGTTTTATTGCATCTCATTCGTCATTAACGCTATCGCGGAGTTAATACCAACTTACCTTTTTGTTGGATCTATTTTGATTACGCCAAATCACAAAAATAGCGATTAGATTTCCAGAAGTACTTGCAGTGAACGTTGTCAGCGGAATTACCATGGTCGGTTTCCGATCTTTCTCCGCTTTTAAACGTTTCATGAAACAGGCTGTATGGTTTGCGTTTAGGTAGCTTTGATTTGAACTAATGTTCCTTGGCAGTAATCGCGTTGAATTGATATCAATCTGATTCGTGCTCGATGTTGAAATTCCAGCAGGAAGAACAGACAGAATCCACAGCACGGACACTGCAACATTGTCAAACAACATCCTCTACCTTCAGTCTTTCGCAGCGAGTAGCTTCGGATTTAAAACCAAATGATAAGCGACTAGACAAGTCAGATCAAGTTCTCTGCACCAGAAAACAGCCGCCCTAAACAAAGCTTTAATCACCTGGAACGTTTTTTGAAAATTAATACTACATCGGTAGATGTTGTCGGTCTCTATTGTGGAAATACGAAACCAAGAAAGCCTAATATAGCGCAGAACCACGTGCAAAACGTTTTACTGCGAACCATTTCTAGAATTACAGAATTTTGCACAATAACATGCGTTGATGGCTCAGGAAAGCAATTTTTCAAGTCGAACAGACTTTAATTATTCATGATTGCGCCCAGATCAACACAGTTTTCCAAATTAACGACGGAAGTCAGTTTTTCATCGTTACCCGAACGGAACCAAATTATTAAGAAGCACAAGAAATTTTTGTCCAACTTGGCATTTTGTCTACCTTTCTATTTATACTTGTTTCTCCGGCTTTACCGTTATTTTCATTGGAAATGGGTGAAAGACTCAAAACAGGTCTTCAACATCAATTTCCCAAGCCAATACGTATTTCCTGCTCAATTAAAGGTTCAGCCACCCTTTTTTTCAACACATGAAGACAACTAGCGTTCAGGGTAAATATAAGAATTGCAATTTGCTCCCGATTTAATTTGAAACTTGTCCTAAAATAGTTTTCGGCCACTTTTCTCAAACTTTTGCCGAGTTTTCACATTCTCCCGATTTCAAGAAGTTTTTGATTGCGGGAAAGCGATGGCTCGCTCGTCTCCCGCCTTGCATGGTTATTAATTCAGCAGTATGTCTATTGTCTACACTAGGGCGACGCAGTCGAATATCTAGGGTTGCCAGATGGCCGGTATTTCACCGGCCTGGCCGGTATTTTACTGCTAATCTAGCAGAGCCCGGTAAGAAGCCGGTATTTTGAAGATCTGTGCCTGAAGTATTTTGAAAATAAATGCATTGGAGTAAAACTCCAAAAATAACTAACGCGGATTTTCTCAAATTATAATGACTCTAGTAGTCAAACTTGTCAGGACAGTTCCTTCAAGTCCAAAATGTAGCAAATTATTATTACAGTACTTGTAACTTAACAATACTCATAGTCTCTTTGTTTATCTGTTCCTTTGTTTTGTCATGCTTACCATACTCTTTCGTCTTAAACGTGATCTGTATGAGCATTTTTGGCAAATAACCGTGAAACCATCGCAGGTGGAGTTGTTGTCTGAACTACTACAGGATATTGCAGAGGAATGCAGGAAAATCATAGAAATGGACAGAAAGAGAGTGACATTGTAGCGACTAGTGAACCTTATACTCCACTGTGAAAACAACAGAGATTGAGAAATTGTGTTCTTAATAAGTCTTACCAATTTTCGTTGATTCAGGGTTTTCTTAAATTTCTTTTCGTACAAAACAGTTTTCATCGTGAATGTGATTAAATGTACAAAAATTAACCTCCCGGATAAAGTATTTACCTCAAACACTGTTACTATCCCCAGTGGCAAAGACATGGATAGGCTGTGTTTGAATGCGCAGTGTTCGCTAATAACTACAATAACTTGGCCTACACCTTATTTCTATCATTTTTTCGATGATAAGATTTTTGTCACTGTTGACAAAAGGCCGGTATTTTTACAAAACACATCTGGCAACCCTAGTCGAATAGCATATCAAAGTATTACACTAGGAAATCGATTTCACGTAATTTACTCGTCTTTAGTCTTGTAAATTGCAAGCAAAAGCTTATGGGGGAAATGATGAAAACCTGGAGCAAGATTTGGTGAAAGTAGACGAACTGTTTTTTCATACACATGCTATGACCATATATGCTGGTCTCACGGAAGACAAAAAAACGGAACTGACGCCCATTACCCATGGGCTGTAGTTTCTAAGCCAGTGATGAGTCAAGTAAGCATTGTTTCAGCGCATGTGGCCTGCTCAGCTAAGAACTGCTGACATCCGCTAATGAGCTGTAAATCACGCAGGCAGTTTTATTTTTTAACCGTTTCTCCAGTTCAAGCAGTTTTTAAAGTTTTTTTCTCTTGTTTCAGCACATTTCAAACATTTTTTGAAAGCTGACTTAGCGGGGATATCCTCTCCGTGTCGTTCAGAATTGAAGGCTCTCGGTTCGCTGTGAGCTTTCGCGGAATCTGTCTGCAATATACTCTGCTTTCATCACTTCGCAATGATTCGGAGTTGCACGTACCCACAATTCAGCAATAAGTCTTCACAAGGCCGACGCAATTGAATAACATCTCAGTCGAATCACACGTGCAAGCCCGAATCATCGCAAGTTATGAAAGCAGAGCATGGTAGATGTCAGGCAGGTTCCTGGAAAACTCATAACAAACCCAGAGCCTTCAATTCTCGACGACACGGAGAGGAAATCTCTGCTAATTGAGCTTTCAAGAAATGTTTGAAATGTGCTGAAGCAAGTAACTACTCTCCACATGAGAGACAAGAAATCGAATTCAGGTAACACTACCGATGCGTAGTGTTACGTGAAATCGATTTCCTATTGAAAATTTGAAAAATTCTTTGCTTGTCTCACATGTGGAGAGTACAGTAGTTACTTGAATACAGATATGTGCAAGTTTGCACCATCGCAAAAAGATGAAAGCAGAGCCCAGTCGGCTGATTCCTCGAAAGCTTACAGAAAACCTAGAGCTTGTGCTGAAGCAAGAGAAAAACTTTAAAAACTGGTTGAACAAGAGAAACGCTAAAATAAAACGGGCTGCATGATTTACAGCCAGTAGCAGTGCAGTGTTGCTAACTGATATACCTATACACCATATTAGAAAAATTTGGTATATTTTCGAAATGCTTGGTATACAGTTTTTTGATTTGGTATAGCGTATAAATGAAAAAGTGGTATTTGGTGTATTTTTGTCAGAGGGTTTACTTGAGAATTTAACCCAAATTATTTGTTACATTGCAAAGCGTAAACAGAAAAGCCATAATAGAGTTAAAGCTATGTAAAAAAGTTTAGCGATTTTGCTTAACATGGGAGTAAACATGCACTTTGGGTAAGCGGGAAACGAGACTGGAAGAGCGCCGCCCCCACTGACAAGCTAAATGTAAAAAATGGGCCCCCCTCAGAGATTTCATGAACTGCAGAATATGAAAGTACTTCTACAATTTTTGGAGATCCGTTGGTCTTGACGTTTTAAATACTGAAATAGTGCGGTGTTTAGCAAACCAACAATCATCAAATGAATCGTAAATTGAAAGTCGTTGCAGCGGTGTGCATTGTGCAATACATCATCTTGAACGTGCATACTGTGTGTGATGTAATAATCGCCCGTAGTTGCGGAACATTGCCGCCATTTGCGGCCATTATACTTCTACTTGCTTTGGACTGTGTGATGGGGTTGTGAATAAGTTTATGTCTGAAAGCTGTCATGTACATTTCCTTGATACAAGGCAGTGACCTTGAGATTATAATATTGAAAAAGTTGTGTAGTGACAGTGACACTACAACTTTCTTTTTTGTATTGCAAAGCCAATCAACAAAGCTGTCTGCAATTCACCGCTGGACGTTGAACCAGCTGTGTTGATTTTAGCATCTGGGCTGAAGGTGATAACTTCGTATTTCTGGCCATCCCAGCGGATATTGCGGCTTTCGTCTGCGCAGCGCACTTTTCACCGCCTTGAAGTGAAGTACGCGATTAAGCCCGTAGTATGGGTCGCGACCCAAACAAGGGTTGCGATTTCGCAAAGGGTCAGAAAATAGGTTGCGCTGAGACGATCAAAAACCTAAACCTGAGTTGTAATTTTTCAAACTTGTCTGTGTCTGTTTGCAGTGTAGCGTAGGCACTTGAGAAAAGAATAGAATGCTGACGTTGAAAACTAACTTAGCAACCTACTGCCAAAAATCATCCATACAAACAACATTTTTGTCATGTTAACATACGCTGTTTGAGGCTTGGGTCACAAGATGTTCACCAAACTCAGATTTCAGTCACGCTCGTAAAAGTTTTGGAACAGCTGGTTATTTAAGCAATATGCAATTATTCTCAGGAGTCGTCTGATAAATACCCACATCCGGATTCATTATCATTTCTCAACTTTTTCTGAGTATTGAGAACGCTCTACACGGCAGTTTGGCACTAATGTTATCAATCAAAAATTTTGGTGTGTATCCCATCTCTTTACTTAGTGATCTTTGTAATGTTGATTATGCAGTACAGATTATGTGCAACATAAATATACGAAGTAGGAGTAAATATAAAATCTGGTGCTCAAAAACGTAAAGAGAAAGCACAACTGCAATTTCAAAGTTCTGCTGCAAAGTCCAGAGACCCGACGGAATTTTTTGCTTTTTCCATCACTCCTACTGACAACAATTTAGCTGAAAAAGCCTGTAATGCTTTACTGGTAATTATCCAACTTCAAAGACAAAGTTTTCTCGCCTTTGCTGCTGCAAATTTATTGAATACTGTATTTCGTCAAAAAATTATATAATTTAAAAGGCCCCATGTTTTAACCTAGGAAATATCTAACGCCATAAACGCTGCGGAAATGTTCTAGGTCAGCAATTTTGTGATCTGAATTTCGACAATTAAATATCCACGGAGATGTTCAGTTTATGGGTCAACTCAAATAAAAAAACACATGTAGCAGCAACTGAAAAGTTTACATTTATGACTAGTAGGCTATGCTCAACGCAGTTGCACAGTTTCAATTAATATTTTGAAAAAGTAGTCAGTATTTAGTTGCATTACACCTTCACCCCCGTCATGTTGAGGATATGCGCAAGAAAAATACGTAATTAAATTGATTTTATAATTAATGCCAATCGTCAAATCGTGCTTCAAATTAAATGAATACAAACGGTTGTCCGCCTCATCCTAAAAATACCTTGCAAAAACATTTGATACTTTGATCAAAACAATTTGCATGCTTTTGTACGCCACTGCGCACCCCCATCCGATATTTTTAGCCATTTACTTCAGAACCTGATGTTAAAAGGTCTTAATTTCTTCCCACTGCCGGATTGCTATTTGATGATAAGTGAAAGCAGGTATAGCTGGTGCGTTGTTTCAGTGTTTGTCATATCCCTGTGTTCATGGGTGTCCGCAAGGGGAAAAATGAGAATTTGCCACCATTGCAAATTGGGACTAAGAATCAAAAATTTCTAGAAAACCTGAAGTCGGCAGGTTAATTGACTTAATGCTTGCAATGACAGTTTTATTTTCCAACATGAAACTCACACTGCGCAAGAGCTGGGTTCACTGTTGTGGGGTGTCATGCAATTTTGAGTTTGCAGTTCACTCATGTTCGCTACATTGCCTGCAGAGGCAGGATGCGAAACTTGGGTGCCGATAGTTCTAAAATTGGCCTTCATGGCATAACAGTGACATGGCAACAAAGGTTCACTTCAAGTTGCGGTAGTAGACGTTTAGCCGTATGTGACTGTTGAAGACATCTGTGGCAAGTAATGCAGTGAGACAATGACTGCTGATTGCAGTAAGTCACGTACTTTTATACGATGTGTAAAGAAACCTTGCTGCCAACGAAGTGCATTTTTGGGACTGTTGCCGTAACATGGGTCATTTTCTTTGTGGTGTAGAAAGGGTAAAGCGTTATGAGAACGCCCATTTGCACTGCATCGTCAGCAACCTGAAATGGGCAAGCAAAATGTCGACTTTGCCGATCAATGGAAAAATTTCTGTGAACGCCTATGCCTGTATTGTCTGTTTATAATGTAACATCTGCTTTGTACTGTGCTATAAATAACCATTTTTCTGTTATTCGAGCATCCTTTGTTGCATCCTCTCGGTTAGCATGTCGTTGAATGTGCGATTCACCACGAAGCAGGTGTGCATGAAGACTTACACCCACATATATGTGTCGCAAACATGCGAAGACTAAAGCCCATATATATGTAACGTAACGTATGTTAATTTTTGAGAATTAATTATTGCATTCCAAACGGTGGCCAGTGGGCCCCCTTCAGCAAAGTTTGCCCCCCCCCTGGCTCAAACCTCTAGATACGCCACTGTATGTGCCTTTAGTCAGTCAATGCATTCACAGGTTGGAAAGCTGCATATGAGAATGGCAGAAGATTTAGAGAAGATTGGCTGATAGAGTTTGCATGGCTTGCAAAGCATGATTCTGCTGATGCTGTGTATCCCTTCTGCAAACCGTGCAAAAAGAAAATTTCAAACCGCAAAGTAGCTATTATACAGCATAATAACGCGGAGGACGAAACAAAAGAAATGAAAATGCAGTTGCAGATGTTGGAAGGTTGAACTTTCCAGCATTAATAGCCTAAGTCCGTCACTGCTGAAGTTAAGAAAGTAGAAATTGTGTCTGCAGCTTCTCTATGCCACTGCTCAACAGCAACTGGTGATCATCTAAGACACTAAGTGATGTAATAAAAAAGCATGCAAAGCAATGTTAAATTTTACGTTTTCTGTTACACAAAAGTTTGGTATATATTTGGTATATTTTCAGAAGAAATTTGGTATATCCGTTTCAAGAAGAGTTGGCAACCCTGCAGCGGTGGTCAGCAATTCGTAGCTGAGCAGGCCACATGCGCTGAAACAACGTTTACTTGACTCATCGCTGCTTTTTTTGAAGCTAGCCCAGTGATGCCAGTTTATTTTACAAAAACAAGCAAGTAAATCTGAAAACACACGCCCAAATTAAGCAGTGTAACTGGAGGAAAACAAGCCAAAAATGCGTTTTATAGGAAAATTTAGCAAAACAACAAATAAGAAAGCAAATTAAAAACAAAAACAAGGAGACTTACCCGAAAAACAAGCCCAAAATTAGCAAATTTACTCATAAACAGGCATAGGCGTAGCCAGGGAGCCAAAGGGGTCGTGCCCCCAAAATTTTTATCATATCTTGTTATTGTGTGCTTTGAGAAACGGTGTCCCAAGCAAAATACTGTTACTTTTCATTTCTAGCTGTTCATATTGCTTAAATTTGTGATATGTTCCTAACTTATTACAATCTGCTCTTTCGGTTGTAACTTGTGCAACTGTTCACTATTCCAATTGTTTATGTGGCCTGCATGAAGAAAAAACGCAAGGTAATGTCTTTCAACTACGGTTCGGCATCGATTATCGTCAATGAAAAATGAAAAGCATCAGAATCAGCCCAGAATGTTGCTACTGCCCCTAAAGAAGATATCGTTGCCTCAGTTGAAGATTACCGTACGAGGCATTTTTCCCAGTGAGGCTGACCTGATTCGTTACAAAGTGGTTTCAGTCATACAAAACAGTAAGCGAAGTAGATCAGTTATGACGAAAAAAACACATAGCGTTGCAACAGTTAAAGAAAGATCCGATAATCACCAAGGCTGACAAAGGCAACATCATCACAGTCTTAGACAAAGAGTGGTATGACCACAAGATTAAAAAATTCTGTATGATCAAGAAATTTACAATCCTATCTTCAGGAAAAGATATCGTACCCGTCAGCAAATGTCGAGGTGTAGTCTGTGAAATTCCATGTAGAGAATATGAACACAAATATATTGGATAAACGAAGCGAAGCTTGAGCACTCGATTGAAAGAATACCACATCGATACTGCCTAAAGATATTCTTAAAAATCTAGAAAAAACAGCTTCAACGAAACATGCAGCCTAAAGTGGCCGTCTGGTTTCGACTGGAATTGCGCCCACGTTTTGCATCACGTAAATAGCTACCATACGCGTATTTTTTAGAATCCTTGTATATCAATTTAAAAACTGACACTATGAATGATAAAATCGCAAACTTCCCAGCTATTTACCGTAATATCATAAAATATGAGTGAAATTTATCCTTTATTTGACTTCCTGAGTTTCATCTTATTGCCCGCTTTAGTACTTATTGATTAGTTAGCTCACCACTCAGTTTATCCCATTTGTTGATCGCTATTTACCGTATACTTTCACACTATTTGCTGTTTTACTTCACATGAAAACGCTTTGTGCATTTTTCTGTGCAGTTTTTACACTGTTTTATTGCGTTGTTATACAGTACATTGTCACCCCCGGCGTTTGCATTTTACACTTCTTATCTTCCACGTTCACTGTCGCATACTGTCACTAATTTCCTCTAGCGCAGGGGTCGGGAACCAATGGCTAACGAGCCAGATGAGGCTCTTTTTATGACGGCATCTGGCTCGGTTGATATTTTCTTAACACGATTGTTATGAATGAAACTTTTTCTGCAATTTTTCATCTACCAGACTATAAGGCCGTCAACAACACCATGCAGCACCAGAAATCGCATTTACAGCAAGAAGCATGTTGTTAAAGAAAAAATGTAGACATTTACCATTGTTTAAAATTGTTGGTTTGCTTAAAAATGCACACGTTAGTAACTTAGTTACATTACGTGTTGAAAAACATGGGTGTAGGAGCAGGCAAATTCTTGGGGGTGCGAAGGATTTGCCCAAATTCCCCAAACGTGCCCGAAAAATACTCCAAAGAAAATGACCTCCAAAAAAAACGACTGCATTTCTTTTCACGTTGGGCGCATTTTTTCAAATCAAAGCACTTCAAGCACCATTTTTGCCCAAATTTTCCCCAAACTTGCCCAAATTTCCCCTAACTTGACCGAAAAGTACTAAATAAAAACATGACCTCCACAAAAAAACGTTTGCACTTTTATTTGGAGTGCTATTTTTGTAAAATCAAAGCACATATAGCGATTTTGCGAAGGTATTCACACATTTTGCCCGAATTTCCCCACAGATTTTGCCCGGATTTTCACCAAATCAAACGTTTTGGGGGTGCGCTTGCACCCCCGCCTCCTAAACCAGTGTTAAAAAATATTATATGGCTCTCACGGAAATACAACTAAAAATATGTAGGTTTCATGGCTCCCTCATCCAAAAAGGTTCCCGACCCCTGCTCTAGCGTGATGGTCGGTTTGGCGCTGTTTGTCTTTTTAATTGTACGTCACACTGCTCATTGTTTTTGTAAGTGGTAAATTGAATGTTATGTGGTTAAAACATTGCCCTGCGGAAGCCTACTGGAATAGGGGAGCGAAACGTCGGCTAAATAACAAAAAATAATTTCCAGAGAAGAACGAACTTATTTGCTTGCAAAATACTATTGCTCGCTTAAAGTCAAAAGATTTGGCCCCCAAAAAATTTTTGGGCTGGCTACGCCACTGTAAACGTGCCCAAATTGCGTTTTGAAGCAGAATGAAACAGCAAAACTTCCCTAATATTTGGAGAACAAGCAATCCACAAAACAGAAATACGCAAAAACAAGCAACCTGCAAGTCTTTAAAAAAACTGGAATTTCAGAAAAAAACAAGCCGAAATTCGCGGGCAAACAATAAGGTTGGCAAAACTGGACTAATGGGCTAGCCGTCTCGTAATGGGCGGGGGACGTCATTTCAGTTCTTTGGCTTCGGTGAGACCAGCATTGTGGTTATAGCACGTGTTTGAAAGTAGACTTCATCTACCTTTACTAAATCTTGCTTTAGCTTTTCATCATTTTAACCGTAAGCTTTTGCGTGCAAAATACAGGACTGAAGGTGCGTAAATTACGTGAAATCGATTTCCTAACGTAACACTTTGACATGTGATTCGACTGCGTCACCATTGTGGGGAATTATTGCTGAATAAGGGACTAACTAGTCTCCACAAAGGTGAAGGGTTTGAGATGCATTCAAATCCTTCGCCTTTGTGGAAACTAATAATGGCGGCCCATCTCTGTCAAGTGGATTTTTTATGGTTTTATTTTATTTTGAATTTCATTTCAATTTCATTTTAAATTCCGTTTTCGATTTCGTTTTCGATTTCATTTTTAATCTCATTTTAATTTCATTTTCTATTTCAATTCCAAACTAATTTTATGTCGTTTTAATTTTCATTTCGATTTCACTTTCAATTTCATATTTGAAGTTCATTTCAATTACACGTTTGATTTTATTTGCGTTTAAAATTTTATTTTTAATTTCATTTTCATTTGGTTTGCAATTACATGTTCGTTACGAAAATGAAACAACAATGGGAAACGAAAAACCCGCGTGGTGGAGACCATTGGCGTACGCAGAAAATTTAATGGAGGGGTTCATTCAGTGGCATGTGGTGGTCATTTGTATTTAGTGTACGTTGTTTGTGATGTCACAATTTGACGCCATATTCATGTTTCTAAACAATGTTTTGGCGAAGTTCGTTGACATAATATGTATATTATTCCGCACGCACTCCCCTATTTTATGTGTCATTGCACTGAATATAAACTATCAACACTCCAGGTTAGGATATCGGAGGAAAATAAACTCAACGCTACGACACAGCAGGTCATAACTACAAAAATATCAAGCTGCGCATTAAAACAGGGAAGTAAAACACACTCATCACTGCGTCGGAGCAATTTACACCTGCACAATGAGGCTGCGCTAATGTCTTGTCGATTACGAGCAATGGAACACAGAAGGTGTGCGACTGGACTGGCCGACGCACACCCGCGGTTTGCAAGATCGAATCTTGCTAAACTACACAAGACAACTTTAGATTTTTTGTTATGTACACAAGTCCAGCAAACTTTAAGCTTTCCTTTTTCCCTGCTGAGACATTATCAAATGCCTGAATACTTCTTTGTTAAAAATTGCTGTTTTTGAGCTCGTGCAACAGTTTTATCACGCTACGGAAATTGGTAACGTAGCCAATGCGGTCAGCACTTGCGCTTATCAGACAAAATAAAGACAATTGTTTCGGATAAAGTGAACTATCGCGGAACACAACCTTAAACATGCGTAGTGGACGAAAGGTCTGCAAAAGTGGTGAGATGGTTTTTGGACGCAGACGATGACCCAGATTCCCACCAAAACCTAATTAATACTTTTTGGCCCATTTACAGTGTTCCTTGATTCCTTGAAATTTGCATGCAAATTCATTCCGTGGTATTTGCATGAAGTCGACAGAGTAACAAGCTAAAAGTATGCGAAAACAATTAATCTCCTTTACGCAGGTAATAAAGTTCTTGTGAAACATCAAGCTCAAGGTTTTTTTTAACCCAACACCCCCTTGCTTACGCCCTTCGTGGAGACGAACCGATTTATTTTAGAAAAATACAAATCCAATCCAAAATGATATTTCCAGATTCAATCCAAATTCGAAAACTCACAGTTTTAAAATCCAAATCCTGTTTAAATCCAAATCCTATCAATGTTATTAGGCTATATGTAACCCAAATCAAAGATTTCAAATCAAAAATTGCTTGGAAGCTAATTTCAGTTAGCTTATGCTTAACCTTTGTCTCACAACATCATAACAATAGACACTTCAAAGACGTCAATGTAACCACCATTAGCAGCAATGCAATGAAAAGCCAAGTAATAGCGTGTAAAGCAGTGTTTCTCAAAGTGGGCGGAATCGCCCCCTTGGGGGCGATTTTGATGGGCAAGTGGGCAAAAAAACGCAGGGGGCGAAAATTCTCAACCACTAATTGATGAATGAGTTAACTTCAGTATCCTACTATTATGACTTGTTAGTTCCTTGCAAATTTTAATTTACTATGATATCGTTGGAGGTTGTTTCTAAAGCAATTTATCTGTTGAATTTTTACTTTGGATCGCCTATGTGCCCGGCTACAGTGTGGATTATTTCAGGGCTGCGGAGCCGTCGTAAAAATGTCACAGCTCCGGTTCTTTGGCCAAATTTTTTGAGATTATGCCCACATTTTTGACAAATCAAGACTTTTCGGGGTGAGCTTGTGCCGCCTTCACTCCAACTCCTACACCACTGAGCAGCAAAACCACATTTATTTGAAAATCATCAGAATGGTTCTTACTCGACGTTTGGGTTATGGCCAGTAGAGCAGTGTTGATGAACGTTGTCCCCCACCTATTTTGAAGAAGATGGCGTTCCTGCCAATATGAACTTGCAAACTATTGCCCTGTCTGGGGATAATATATTCGAAACTGGTAGCCTACCTGTGGTTTGATGTTTCGTTAAGCAAAAACTTGAAACAATGACCTCCGATCAACTAACAAATGCAGTAATTTTGTAACAACTGTCGATGCAACTGCACAATTGGACTTTCCTTGCCTTCCTAGACACGCTTATGATCTGTCTTCTGCTTCACGCTCTGTGCACAGTTGCACCATTTAGGGAGAGGAGTGCAAATCCAGCCTTCACAGCAGTAAAAGTGCATTGCGAAGGGAAGTTTTTCTAGTGTTTTACTGTCTTCGCAGACAGTGGTGACCTTAGGGTGATGCGAATGAAGCGATCGCCTTGGATCTTCCCTCTTAGCCCTCCCCTTTTCAGTTTACGCGCATATTCTTTCTACACCCTGCTCAAGAAACCTTATTTTACTATACATACGAGTATAATTTGCATACGTCTTCCTGGGACACGTGACATCCGTTATTTCCAGACCAAACTATTTTGTGCTTCCATATGTCTATTGTTCACTTCCGCAATAAAATTGTATCTGCACAGCGGAACATACATATCATACACATTTTACGCACTGTGCCACCAAAACGGGGATTTTTTGTTTGTGCGTAGAAAACGACATGCACTTGTTAGATCCGTTTTTTCTTCATTTCAATTCATGCTGTAGGAAGACTCTTCACATATAAGGTTTCGGTGGTCATATCTGACCAAATAGGATTTGCACTTAAAATTACATTGAAATGTTAAGGTAGTAAGGTGTCCAAAATTTGCTCCACATCCGGTAGCCATGGGCAGTATAGTATCCATATTTGCTAGGCTTTCTGGGACATTTTTGTAAAATAACTCTGGCACCATTCCATTTGTTTCTGAAAATCAGGAAAAGTCATGGAAGCACAGGTTTCTAACATTTTTCTAAGTATATGAAATCAACAAAAAAGTCTCTAGGCAGTGGAACACCCATGATTCCTGAGCAGGGTTCGCAAAGTCGCAGGATATGGCAGTATAAAGGGTGCTATACCACCGTCACCTTTGTATGTCACAACGTATATATCAAGTTTCAAAAAATTGGGAAAAAGTGGTAATTATGAGAGAAAACTCACCAACTTGACAAGTATGGAAAAGAACAGTGCAATTACTCTAAGAAAGCACAAGGCTGGCCAGGCGCCCGAGGGAAACGACGCTCTGCAATTATCGGACCTGTACAAGCTACTGCAATCAGTAGAAAAGAGACTT
>Ga0210059_1002685_pt1 | contig 28047 bp, 21 predicted proteins | sample Ectturendosymbi2_FD_188042 | JGI IMG/M metagenome (GOLD analysis project Ga0210059, IMG submission 188042) | Ecteinascidia turbinata endosymbiont from Florida, USA - Sample 2 (SPAdes) (version 2) | ecosystem: Host-associated > Tunicates > Ascidians > Unclassified | place: Key West, Florida...
TTTATGCTATTGTCAGAACAGGCCATGGGCAACCCACATGGTCCATACTGGCGATCTGGTTCCGGCGGGCACCATGTTGGTGACCCCTGGTTTAGGCTTCGTACGTTAGGCTACTAGCAAGTGTAGTGCAGCCTGGTTTGTGTCATGTTACAGGCATCTGGCAAATAAGTTTTCAAAATTGATTAAAAAATAATACACCAGCTACAAATGTAATTCAAAGGTTTTCCCTATATTTTGCGAGTAACTTTTCTGGGTAGTGGACTAGGGAAAAAATCAAAACGTCTTTTTTAGTGTTGCAGCCAAAATCCCGCCTTTTCCAATATATACAACAAATCCCATTTAGATTTTTTCATTAAATATAGAAACTACGGGCCTGGTGGAGAAAATCTCGCTGCCTGGCAATGCTAACTCATTACGAGCTACAACAAGGCCACACGACAATTGAACGTGCTTTTCCGTAAAGTAACTCTGCAATGCATGAATCGGTGCTGCCTTGGTTACCACCACTAGATGGAGATGCAGATTATCGACTGGTCAAGAAAGTGGTGTCAAACGGTGAATTGTCATCAACCGGTGGATGTAGAATGCTGGTAGGCGGCGGGGATGTACACAATGGACGCTATTTATTTGTAAGAAGTGCCTGACAACAAAAGGGCTTTACAATGACGTTTAGAACTAAACAAGGAAGAAGAAGGATTGTTTACGATGGTATGTAGTAACATGATATTTGGTGTCACAGTTTTTCGACGACAAAGAGTCTTTAATCAGTCGATTTTTATTTCTGCTATGTGCACACAGAAAATATAAAGGATGTCTGAAACTCTATCAGGTAATTTATTGTGCATTAAAACAAATCTACGTTGATTCTTGCCTTTAGGGTTTTGTTTTAGCACAACTTGGCTAAAAGGTTGCTTGTTGATTGGTGAAGTTGTGCTTACATTTTCAAAACTACAATCGCTGAATGAATCAAGCGCTAACCGGCAAGCAGTAACCTCGGCACTACATCTAACTGCATACGTTCCGACATCTGAACCCCTCTTGAGAGCTAGTTGACTGCATATTTGTTCGTCATGTAATATCCAAGCAGATGTTTTGATAGCCTACCGGGAGCCATTGTTTGTCGCATTGGAAGGAGAGGGAGAAGGCTATGTATTATGAGGCTGCGGCAGTAGTGTATGCAGTGCAAACAAGGCAGCAGCAAATGACTCTGCCATTGAGTAGCTATTTGTTTAGTAACCGTTGGTATATGACGTAACAATATTAAGGAACTCTGGGCTTGATTAGTTCCTTGAGGTTAAACTTGCCATGTAGAACTAATAAGAGCTACACCTGGAAATTTAGGGAAATTAGGTCTTGTAATTTTTAGGTGTTGTCATTTTCTCTCTTCTGCAACCAGATCCTTACACATAGCAGTAATGCGCTATTTAACGTAGTACTTTCGTTCGTTATTTAGAAACTCCGGAAGACATATTGCCTCAGCTGTACACACCAGCTGAAGACGACATGGACGATTACAGGTATGAAGTACTGAACCAAACTGGTAACTTTTCATAAATATGCTGCGCCCTTGATTTGACTGTGTGGGTTTCTTTTATTTCGAACAGTTAATTTCGCTGCAAACAGATGTAGTAGCAAACTTTGCCAAACACTTTAACATGGCCCATTGCTGTTATTTTCAAGATGATTTTTATGAGCAGGTATCGAGGATACCTGTACAACTTGCGAGAGCCTCGGCAACCCCTAACAGGACCGATTGGATTTAGGGAAGTCACAAAGAAATATCCGCTTAAATCCCACTGTATCAAAGGTAAGACTCCCGCTGAGGAAACTGAATGCGGTTTGCCTGTACGCTTTGGTAGAGTGAACGCTGTCACCTGAGTAACAAAACCGGTGTCTGTATTGTTCAGGGATTTAAGAACTTGTATCGAACTTTTGTCGATAATCACAGGCACATTCGCTTTTGCGCAAGGCTCATCATCAGTGGCATTCATCTTAGGTGCACTGAAGGTGCCGTTTGGCTCGTAATACAGACAAAAAGAAAAACTAAATTTAACAGTGTCCGCATTGAGTCTCTTACCTACATGCAGCCATGGAGTAAATGTGATGGTATAAACTCGGTGAAGGGATTTTGTTTAGTTGTTTCGCAAACGATCGGAGCGGATTTTTCTTTTCAAAAAAAAATCTTATTCGCAAGCATCCCGCTTCGTACAGGGTTTTTTGTTGCGCTGCACTAAATGGCGTATCTTGTCCGCTCGTTTTCTGTCCAAAACTCGTGTTTTAATCTGTAATTTTTCGCCTGGTCTTCGCTGCAGATGTAATCTAAAACTTGTACTTTTAACATTGAAAAATTGTTTTTTTCGCCTTACTGCACTTTTTTTCTTGATCTGATTTGTGCTTCACACAAAATGTCATTTTCTTGTTTAGCTGTATACGTGTAAACGCTTGTTGGTGCACTTTAAAATACTTATTTTCTCTTGTCCGAAACGTGCACCTGCTGCCTAGCAAAGCTTTTGTCATTGTTTTTGTGAAAAGTTAAAACAGGGTTTTCAAAAATGGTTTAGAGCATAGGAGAAGTTTTTTAGTTAGTCAAAAGCTTTCACTTTCCACAAAGCGCATAGTTTTTGTCACATTGACAGTATTACCATTCGATACGAAGCAGTCGCAGCAACAGGCAGCGTTTTTATCACAACAACAAAACAAAGCTTTTGAATTATTCTGCTCTCACCTGTTGTCACCCAAGGGATAAAAAAATTGAATAAAATGTGTTTTTAAAAGTCACGTTTTGTTCAACACAAAAGATTTGTATTTCTCGCATGATCTGTTTGCTTTGACCATCCGCAAAACGCCTCTCTCCGCGCATGCTTGTGAGATTGAACAGCTGCTTCACGAAGTTCAAACCCCTTTAATAAAATAACTTTCATTTCATTGAATGTTACGAGTAAGGAGGAAACATTGTTTATTTTTTTTTTGTTTGTTCTTAACAAATGCATCTATACCCACACGTCACTTCTAAGGAAGTTTGACGAATAAGCTGCAATTCAGAAGCTTTTGCACATAATGACAGCATTTACTTTGGACCCTGAAAACATTGTTATGTTCTGAAGAGGATGCAGAGAGAAAAGAACCACTGCCACTGGTCTGATAGCTTTGCACCGCTGGTAATTTAACGTGGAAGCATCAATAACGAGAACTGAGCAATTCTCATTTACGGTAAATTTTTTAATAACAGCCTCACTGTTTTTTTCTGAATGTCTTTGCGCGCATTCGTTTTTGTTCCAAGTTGCCTAAGCATAACCACGTTTGAAAAGCACTGACGAGCAAACAAAAACCAAAGTGTGCAGTGTGGCCACAGAATCGGCGCTGTAATGAAAGGTGCTTCAGGAGATTTCGTAAACAACAGTGAAATTCACAAGGGTACGGCAAACAGAGTTCACAATCGGTTGCCTGTAGAAACCTTGGGAAGAAAATGAATGCTGTAAAACTTGGGCCTGGAGCCAAAGCTTAAGACAAACGCAGTGACAAGCCACAAAGAGGTGCATATTGCCTTAGTGGCTTGAAACTTTTAGGCTGCTGCTTGCCGTTCGTGTTGAAGCATTTGCTTACACGCAAAGATAAATAAGCATGCCGGGTGCATTCGCAGGCAAGCCCGTTTTGCCACCGGTTCCAGGAACGGGTTTTCTTCATGGTTCACCGACTGTTGGACAAGATTCGGAAAAAGATCGAAAAGAAAAGAAATCCAACTTGAAGCTTTTGGAGAAAACGTAAGTGTTTCGGAGCTCGTTCAATTTATTCAATTTAAAAACAGAAGGTGGTGCCGTTGCAAGTTCTAAAATTGCATACGGGTTTGTGTAAATTTAAAGTGACATCAAAATCAGTTTCGGTTTGTAACACAGTTCGCTCTTGACTATTTGGATGTTGTAACCGGCAGTAAAGTTTATAACTCATTAAATCTTGTGCGAGTGAAGAATCAAGAAAATAAAGTTAGAGCCCAAACATTTACAACAAATTTGATCAAATTGCTTTTGAGTAAATACGTTTGATAGTTTTACATTTGGGCATCCTGACTTAGACTCATGCGCTAAAAAAACGTTTTGAACTCATAAACCTTAAAAAAGATATTTATGTTTGAAAGGTAAAATTGCCGTGTAGACTAAAGGCGCGATAGATATTTTCAAAAGTTCTTTTCTGCATTAGAATGAAGAATTTGGATTTGGGATGTTTCAGCGTTGTTTCTGTTTTTAATTGACTTGTTGGTGCTTGGTACCAATGCAAAAAATTGACATCGTACCATTCAACTCTTTTAAAATAACTTCTTCAAATTTTCCAAACTGCCATATCTTGCTTGTCGATTGACGTGCTCAGGAATGGTTTTGCCACCACTGACAATGCAAAAGTTGCAGCCAGATGCAGGCTCAGTGTACAGTGTACTCAATACTGCTAACTTCTTTAGCGCAAATGCAGCGGTTACGCTGCCTACAAACCATTATCAGACTGCGTTAGCTCTCTTGATAATGCAGCAATTTCTTTTCAGTCTTCTCACACGCTTAAGGTATATCACCTTCTACCAGAGGTGTTTCCCCGCAAGGCGAAAATGAAAAGTAAAATTCTACCAACGTCACGCTTCTTTTCGAAACAATTACATCAGTCGATGAAATCCATCCCAGTTTTCGACAACAACGCCTAAACCTGCTCCCACGCAGGTCAGCCGAGCTTCGGAAGCTGCAGCAACAACAACACGATCGTCAGAAGTTTATGGAAGAACATCGCAAAATGAGAGATGAAGAAGTGCGAAGAAAAATAAAAGAAAAAATGGAAGATTTGAAACTTTTGCAAAGCTACAATCCCTTCGGCAAGCCAGGTTTCGGTGCTCCTAGGGTGGGTATATACTGTAAAAAAAGATAAATGTACGTGTTTGAAATCATCAAGTTTTTGTTGATATTGTTTTTGTTCAATAAGCAGATTCCTTGGCAGTAAAGAAAATTAGCTTCTTCATGAAACTCAGTATTTCCGGTGGTTATCCGTCTTTTGTCGCAAAAGTAAAAAATCACGTTGGTATTGCGTTCTGTGTAAAGATGTGCAGATAAACAGTCATTGCTTACAGCCCAGGCCAGCCGACCAGCAGTGTTCCTTCTAAGAAAATTTTACACTGAGCAAATGTTTGTTTTAGCGAGCTTGAATATTTAAAGACTGAGTTACCAGAGTTCTAAATGAATTACAATCTTTGTGTGTTATAAGGGTAAGCATAAAATCGCATGAAAATGCGAACAAAGTACACAGGGAGTTTAAATAGCTTCCTGCAATTGGAATGTTGCAAGTGCGCGAGCATCAGACTTCTCTGCGCAAATTGCCTGGTGGTGCAGCGCAGTTGCGCACCTGAGAGAGAACACTACCAACCAGTAAAGGTGATTTTACTAATTTTTTGTCTTAACTTACTTCTTTGAAAAATATTGCCCCTTTTTAGCAAATATTTCAAACATAACCGCAGGGAAAATGTTTGGGGAAGCACTTTTACCTGGTTATTCGTCTTTTAGTGTGAAAAAAAGGAGAAATTACTGCCGATGCGCAAAAACAGCAAAAGTTGGGGTGAGTGTTTGCGCAAACCAGTAAACAGGGTTAAGGCTCAAGCCTTTATGGGACACACAGCTATCATATCATTTTTTTAAGGTACACAAGATGAGGTCGAGCATTTGCTCATTCGCACCATTAAGCAAAAGAGGTTTGCAATTAACCTTGCATAACCACTGTTCTGGTTCCTAGAGATACCAATACTAATTTTTTTCAAAATTGTGATAAATACATTAAATCCGCCAATTGCACAAAAGAATTTTTAAAATTCTTCAAAAACCTTTTGCTCGAGTTTTTCGCAAACTTGTAAGGCATGAATTTGCGAACCTACCGCTTTCACCCCATCTGCTACTACTACGATACGAAAACCCAATCTCAAAGCTGAGGCTGTTCATTTCAGAGCATATTTGGTTCTTTAAATGAGACATCTACAGGCAGATGAAAAGCTGATTGCTCAAAGATATGCAAACGCGTTAGAATTTTCCACCTTATAGAGCAAAATGCTTCACTAACCGCATTATTTCGATCTTTACCGCAGTTAAGCAGCTCATAGGCGATGTTTCAACCGTTCAGAAAGAATTGCAGCAGGATTCAAGCACATATTTGAACTTTGCCTTTTCATACTTTGCGTTTTGCGTAAGAATTAATAAAATCTCCAAAAAACAAATAAGACCAACTAAACAAACATATCTGGAAGAATCGTTCCAACACCTAAACATATTATGCCTTCCTGAACTTTATACCTTATCAATAGGCAAATTTATGCACTCTTACTACAACAAACTGCTTCCATATAATTTTGATAACTACTTTATTTCAATCAGCTCAATTCATTCTTGCCCACTTACCCACTATCCACTTCTTCTATCAACACGTTTTTACCTAGAGTCAACTCTTCTTCAGGAAAATGTGCCCTTACATTCGCTGGCCCAAAAGTGTGGTCTTCAATACTAGACTGTGTTTAGTCTTCAACCACTTTTGCCTTCGAATGGAAACTGAAGAAACACCTCCTACATGAAAGAGATACATAACTATATATTTTAGCATCCTTTCACTTACCAAAAACTACACGCTGAGAGTTTCGGAAATTTGATTATTGTAATATTGTCTTTTATTAATGTATCTTCACCTTTTGTTTCTCATTCTTTCCTGTGCACATTCCATTTTTCGACATGTTATTATAATCCATAACTTTTTGTTTTGCTTTGAAACCTCATCAATTTTTTTACGTTTTTTACTTTTTAACATTTTTTGACCACACCAAATTTTCTCAATTAAATTTGACCCACTCCTTTGTGTACATAGGTACGCTCTCTTCATCTGTAAATTTACTTTACCATGTTCTAAGTTTGTTTGTTTGTTTGTTTTTGCATTTGATCACCAACTATTGTTTTTTTAACACTCCACATGTAGTGATAAACGTGGCTGGTTGACAAGATTACCACCATGGTCCTTCACCAATGCTATATCCATGACACAGTGACACTCGTATTTACATCAATCAGCTATTTTGCCATTGTGGTTTCATTTATTTTGATTTCCACTGACGATTGGTTTCCTTATTGCGCATGGCCGTCAGTATTATTTCTGTTTATTAGCCGAGTCATATGAAACGATAATAAACTTGAAACTTTGAGCTTGTCACCAGTGGTGTAGGAGCTGGGGGTGGTGTAGGAGCTGGGGGTGGTGTAGGAGCTGGGGGTGCAAGTTCACCCCTAAAATTTTGATTTGTTGAACATTCGGGAATAATCTAAAAAAAATCGGGCGCTGAGGTTTCGAAGTTTTTTAACAATAATAATAAAATTATACTTTTTTGTTATTGAGTGTGTCAATAAAAGTTTATTATGTCATAGAAAACACGTGAAATATACAGTACATAAAATCAACAAATTGTTTCTAGCAACCTAGTGCTTCAGTTTGTGAGAGTTGATGAGTAACCAAAAGCTACAGAATATTTGTAGGGGGAAAGTTTGTCCCATAAAACTTTTTTGGGCAAACTTGGGGAAATTCAGCCAAAATATCCTTCGCACCCCAAAAAATTGCCTTGTACTCCTATACCTCACTATACGATCAGAATGTAACAACTACACCAGCTCAGTAAGCAACCTGCAAAGGTAATGACTAAACAAACAGCAAACCGCAGCATGGCTTGTCACTTTTTCCAGCCTGCTTTCTGGAGATCTTTTTGGATGTTCTCGACACTGTAAAAACAAGTAGCGTTGTAAATATAATGACATGTTCTATCCCTTTGAACACGCGCGTACGGCGAAAGTCATTGTACGTAGTCCTTGTCCAAATACGAATGAAAGTCCCATCTATCAGCGTTTGGAAAGAGAATAGTAATCCGCCGAATTTCAAGAGGTCCTAGTTGACATAAGACCACATGCTGCGCTGGTGGACAAGTTTAAGTAGACGACGACCCACCACAAAGCATTTTGCCCTAGCTGCTTTTCAGTGTCGTTCTGAATGAAAGAATGTGTTTGTCATTAAGTCGTTAAAATGATTTCAAGAGCTTAAATATTTTTGAAGCAAGTGCTTAAGGCTTGAAAAATTTTTATCAGTTTCAACATTTTAACTCAGTGGTTCTCAACCTTTTGGCTGAAAGGCAAAGAAGCGAAATCCAGATCTGTGATTTTGTTAGAGGGCCGCAGTAAAAAAAACTTTAACACAAGTCAATTGACACGTTTTATTTCTTGCAGAACGAAATCTGTTACACAAAATAGTAGAGGTTTTATTGAAAGACTGCTGAGTGCCGCGCAAAGGGTGCTTGGGAGCTGCGTGGGGCTTTCGCAGTCGCAGTTGAGAACCACTGCTTTAGCTGGTTCATCAAATTTTCTGCTTTGTGAAAATCTTAACATATTGCCTACAATCTTTGCCCCAGTTTGCTGCAATTTAGGCTTCGGTATTTCAAACGAACTGATATGTTGTGATGCCTTTAGGAGGTACAAATGGTAAAGTCAGCTAAGTCAAAATTATTGTCTCGATGCTGGGGAAGATAATAGGGGATATATTCAACGATGCTCTCGACTTGCTCCATGCAGACCTCTACTTTCTAATTTCTGTTTTGGGCTACATTTGTACCACGTCAACAAATAAGATGAGCAGTTCTAATTCGAAAATAGAACAATGCGATGTTATTGTTTCAGGTACTTACTACCTTATCGCTGTAGTGAGTTACAAGCTTTCGGGCACAGCTTAGTTTGAAGTTCAAAAAATTTAATTTGATAATATAATTGCCTCTCATAAAAGTTGATATATTTTGTGCTCCAGTTTGCTATCAGCATACCAGTAATTTTGTATGTAGCTTGCTGGAAATTTTCACGTTTTTTTCACGTTTGCTTATTGGAACGGTGTAACAAAAATGACAAAACATTGCAAAAAAGTTTCCACTCATGTCAGTGGAAATTGTTTCTTAAAGCACGATATGAGTAAGATGTAAAGCATGGATTGGCGAATTACGGCATGACTAGCTGGTCAGTTGCGTGGGTTATAAACGACTTATAAAATTTTTGGGCAAATGCTGAAGAAGTTTGTTGATAGCGTCAGCTGAATAAACCTAGTGGTGAATCGCACAAGACGCTACTATTTTATTAAACTTGTATTTTGTCAGCTCTGATTGAAGTCAAAACTTGCGAAACAGCATATTTTATAAAAAACATTAACTGTTTACCACCTATGCACAAATCTTTTAAAGATAAGGTATATTAAATTTTATAAATGTCTGGCCCGCAAGTATTACAGTTGTTATCTCTGCTTGTTTTTCGTATTAGTTTATCACACTTATTGACATGTGGCTTGGCAATGCAGGGGACCATGTTTTCGCCTTGCTTTCAAAAAACAACAAAATGCACCAAAAGCACCAAACAATTAGAACTAATCAGCTCTATTGCGAGTCGAAATGTTAATTCTTTTTCTAAAAGCTTTTTCAAGTTCTCTGAATATTCAATATATTTGCCTGCATCTTCGCAGGCGTATTTTATGAAAACAGGCATACGAGTATGATATGAACATCAAACTCTGCAAAAAGAAAGATTATGTGAACATTTTCTGTATATTTAGGTCTTTTGCATTGCATTAACATGCGCTTTACTGTAAATTATATAAATTTCCCGGTCACGTTTGTCAAAAGAAAGCTTAATCACGTGCCCTTAATTTTGCAGGGATCAAAAAAAGGTAATTTAGCAATGACAAAAGCTTTGCAATCACAAGACGGCGTTGGACTTGTCAAAGAAGAAGCAAACGAAGAGCCAAAAAAGTAAATTATTCGTAATTTAAAAAAGTTAGATTTAACGTAAGTGGTTATAGTACTGCACCCTCCCAGACCGCTGCAAGCCATACAACCGCCAACCGGGTGTTCCGCACCCAGAAACCGGGTGTTCCGCATCCGGAACAACCTCCATCTCGGAAAATTGCCACCTACGAAAATTGTCACCCAGGACAACTGCTACCCGGAGGCGAATTTCCAAAATGCAGACAACCACCACCCAGACGACTTCCACGCGGACAACTGATATAGGGCAATTTGAACTCTGCAGATGTCCATGTTGCGATTGCTTCATCATCCTCCAAACACTTCGAAAGAGCTTCACATCAACTTTAACAATTTTGAACACAGGATGCCGTACATGTCCGTAAACATTCTTAATTCAAATTTTTTCACAGCATTCTTCTCGCATGCATATCATTGCAAATGCACGGAAGTAAACGGGTGTTCATGCAGTGTGTGAGGGTTGCCTTCAAAAGTCACTACGTCAACGAGGATGAGCTGCTGAGTCCATGCAGTGAACAGGATGAAATGCTGTGCATGCAAGAATTGCGCTGTAAAAAAATTGAAAAAACTCATAAACAATTGACTTTTGCACCGACTTACGAATAGTTATGAAAATGTAATGACATCGATGCGACATTCTTCGTCCCAGTGCACTAAAGTTGATGTGAAGCTTCCTTAAAGTGGTCAGACAATGAAGAAACTATCGCTGTAAAGGTTTGTGATTTGAACATTTTTGACAAAACAGCAGAGCGTTGGAAAGTTTGGATGTCTGTAATAACAATAAAACCTAGAGAATTAAAGTTATGTTATAAGTGACATTTATCTGAGTAGAGATTGTCCTAAATGGAAATTGTCCTGTATCGCAATTGTCCCAAGTGGAGATTGAACTTGGTGACGGTTGTCTGGTGACATTTGCCTGGCCTGGGTGGCAGTTTCTCGGGTGGTTCTCGCCTTAATACAACACAAAAAAACAGAAAAGACGTATAACTGCAATGATGGAAGCGTGCAGTTGAATGCGCAAAAATTTGCACTCAAACATTCTCGATATTTCTTCGGTTTGGACACGAAAAAACAAGCGAAAATTTGCAGTCTGATCACAAAACACGTAATGCGCTTTGCAGCTGGTTATTGGGTTGCTGGGTGTCCTTCAAACGTTTACGAAAAGCAGTGTTCTTTTGTTCAGGACTGAACTTACGCAGAACTGCCGAAAACAGATTCGAAACACTGCTTTTTGGAAGGTGGCAAGATTTGAAAACACAAAACCTTTTGAAAATTTTATGAAAGAGTGAATCTAATATGCTCACCAAAACTCTGTAAAATTGTTTGCTGTTAGTTAAAAAACTAACTCGCTCTAAAGTTTTATTGATTAGCATTATTTTGATTTTGGTCGTTTTGATGCAAATGACCAGTACAAATTTTCAGAAATGTTTCACAATATTTTAGCGGAGATATGGTGATTGCGGATTTGCTTGCAGCGAAGACCCTTTTTCTCTTTCATAGGTTAGAGCTGCCTCCCAATCGACCACGCGTTCAACGATATGAAGACGACCGCATGCGGCGGTACAGGGTAGACAGAAAAACAGCTGCAAAATACAAGGAAGAACTTGGTAAAACCGCATTTTACTTATTTGTTAAAATCGATCTTATTTTGCAATATCAAGTTTCTCTTTTCTTGTATCAAGATGCTAGCTGGAAATGGTTTAAAAGAGTAGTCGCATAGTGAAGCACATAATTTGGTTTTAAAACTTGCAGAATAGACTTATGCACAATAGAAAATGCCTGTAGAAACACCAGGCACATAACATTTACTTCGTCAAACGAAACGTGGGGTGTTGTCATACAGTGGTGGTTGAATAACACCAGCTGCTTGTTATTTCCATATAATTGATCACTGGTCAACAAAAAATTTTTGGCATATAAGGTGAAAGCGGTTTAAGGGTAAATTGGGGGCGCTGAGTTCGAAAATGACGTTATTTTTTGCAGATTGGCTCTAGTTTTTGAGATATCTTGAATTATTTATTTGTTTTTACCGTAATTAGGGCTACTTTTAATTGCATCTGTCCATCATTTGCAAAACACAGCCTCTGTAACAAACAGTTCTGTACATGGGGATGTTTATAGGCTTAAAGAAACAATAACTAGGGCAGGGATGGCCAACCTATGGCGCATGCGTCAAATCTGGCGCATTAGATGATTTGAAGTGGCGCATTGTATACCAGTAATCATAATAAAGTAAGATAGTAAGCCTTTCCAATATTTTTATCAATTTTTTGTAACGTACAAATCCCTTGTGAGATGCCTGTTATCATCTTGAAACAAACTTTCAAGATGAAATTAAAACTCTTCACACACTCAGTGAGAAAATGCTGATATCAGCTAGTCTCCGTATTATAGGAGCAGATTGATGTGCTGCTGATAATGGCAAATGGAGAAAATGCACTATGAAGATCAAAATATTGCACGATGCATTTTTGCATTGATAAACCCATTCTCACTTAGTGAAAGAAAGATAATGAAAATGCCAAGTAACATATAAATGGAAGTTCTTGATTTAAAAAAAATTTAATATTGAAAACGAAATCTGATGCGCTTTCTTCAGACCCTGGTACTTACGACGTATTAAATTTTTGGCGATTCTTACCTTGTGAAAAATCCCCAGAACTAAGAAAATTCGCTCCAGTTATACCAGAACCGTCGCTGGAAAATGCTAAAATAGGGGGCTGTATGTTAAAGCAGGGTGGCTTGACACATGAAAATTTGATAAAAACTCCACTGATTTATAAAGTTTCATAGTTCAATTTGGGTGGCTTGGTGCTATATTTGGGGGGTTAAGCCCACCAAAGCCTCCGTGGCGACACGATTGAACTATATGTATGTTGTTTTGAAACGACGCACACATGCAAACATGTATTTTCGTCCATGAAATTGATGTACAGAAAAAAGAAGTTGCGCCTGATTGATTCAAAATCGAAGAATTTTCTGCTGCTCTCAGTAACAAATTTAACCACAAACATTGAAAAAAGCGTGAAATGTTTGATAAGCCTCATTAAAAAGTAAGTAAATTGAAATTTATTTGCTAGTTTATCGGATATTTCATTTGTGTTTGATTATATTACCTGGTAAATAACTAATGATGTGAAGTAACATTGTCACAAGAAATATCCGAGGGTATGGCGCATCTCTACTCACGTTTGGAAAAATTGGCGCATGGTGTGCAAAGGTTGGCCACTCTTGAACTAGGGTGTCACATTGGATTTTAACTGTTTATCTGAAGAAAAGTTAGCTTATTTGGTTTCCGCCTATGGCTTTGTTCAGGACAATCGCGGATCAATGTCTAGCAATAATCTGCCATCATGTGAGAGTCCCAACGACCTTGATATCTCTCTTCCATCGTCCTAATGTCTTGATGGAACCTCTCCCCTTGTTCCTTGCTAACATCACCAAGATTCTCTGGGAAATAGTCTTGATGGTTAAATAGATAGTGAAGCTTGATGCTCATCCTTGCACCGAGAGCTTGAAAATTTTGGAGCATCACATCCACAAGGTTCCGGTAGTTGCTAGCTTTTGTGTTACCTAGAAACTCTCGTATCACTGAGACATAAGAGCACCAGGCAACCCTCTCATCCACTGCCATAACAGCAGTGAAAATTTCATCTTGCATCAGTTTGCGAATTTGGGGTCCATCAAAAATACCTGCTTTAAGTTTTTCCATGCTGAGACCTGGAAAGGTTTTGGCGATAGAATTGAAACAATCACCATCTTTATCAAGAGCCTTCACAAATTGTTTCATCAGACCCAAATTTATGTGAAGCGGAGGCAGGATAATATGATCCCGATTAACCAATGGCTCATTATGATATTTTTGTCGCCTACTGCAAAATCTTCTTATGTCGGCCAATCCTTCTTAACCCAGTGCTGATCAGTAGCGCGACTGTCCCAGTAACAGAGAAAACAAGGATGTTTGGTGCACCCCTTGCCGTCCTAACAAAAAATTGATCATTTTAAAGTCTACGCATATGGCCCAGTTGTGCTCACTGTAGCGCAGTTTCTGCAAAACCATCTTCACATTCAGATAGTGTTCGTTAACAATCACGGAATATCCGATTGGAACACATGCAAACTTGTTGCCATTATGAAGTAACACACATTTCAAACTCCATTTGGAGCTGTCTATTAAACAATCTCCATTCATCTGGGTTGTACTCTGGAAGACCCATTTCTGAAAAGACGCCTTGGATGTTGTTGCAGTAAACAAAGTCATCTTCCATAGCGAAAAAACGAATCAAGAAATCATCCCTATCACGGTAGAATGTAATTTTAGTTCCCGAATCTAGTATACCATGTTCACCAAGACGAGATGCCAAAACCTCAGACGATTCCTTGGATAGGCCGAGATCACGAACTAGGTCATTCAGTTGGCCTTGACTAAAGGGTTTTGGTTTTGCACAGAGCGAAGATGCTGCAGCAGCCATGCTGGAAGAGCTAATAATACTGCTGTCGCTGCTATCAGTGTCATCCACCGCTTCCAGTAGCATTGCATCTGCAGCAAGGTCAGGTAAGGAAGTGAAAACTGGAACTTCAGCGCAATGTGGCATGGGTCGTCGAGCAGACTCAATATCAGGATAATACCAATCTTTCTTCTTTCGCTGATTCCATCCAGACATGTCCACCATGCAAAAATGACAATCATGGTGATTTTTATGCTCACGCCATACCATAGGAACCCCAAACCGCATCGAACTGACTTTGCCTTGGGTCCAAAATCACAGCGTTTCTGTACAATGTTTGCACACCTTGTGGGGTTCCCAAGACTTGTCTTGGTCCCCTAACTTCATGCCAAAGTAGGCTTTATAAGCGCTCTTAGTAAAATCCCTCACATTGAATTGGTACTTTGCCATCATATGTTTACCACAAATGTAGCAAAATACGTCTGGATTGTTTCAGCATTGCCTTCGCTTAGAGCTCATCTCTACTACGTTCTCATATACAGTTTTATTCAAAACAATATAACTAAATTTTCCTGCAAATAAATATATAGAACCCATTAAAATGTTCACCAAAAACCAGCAATTCATCGTTCATTATGTCCTTAAATCCACAAAATCTAACACTTTAATTAGCTGAATGATACATGTTTTCCACACTATGCTGCCTTTAGGCCTTATCATGGTTGTTTTAAAGTACAGGGCATGACAATGAACTAAAACTGATAACTCTTCTCTAAGAAGGAATTAAAACGTAATAAAGAGAAACTTTTGAGAGGAGTAAGTCGTAAATTTTGTGGTTATTAGCTGATAGTAATGTTCTAAGCCGCATCAAACTTTCATGAATAGTCAACATTATGACTTGCTTTTATACGAATCGATATACATATATAAGCGTACCATACGTCCCGTTTTAGCCGGGACAGTCCTGGCTTAAAAGGCTCTGTCCCGGCATCCCGGTCAGTCAACCAAAAAGTCCCGGTTTTGCATTCATTCAGCAAGTATGAATAGCATGTGATCTGATAAGTGTTCAGAACCAGAATGTGAAAGCCCTTATCTGTAAGTCAATTAATACTGGCTTTTCCTGCTGTGATCTCTACGAGAAAATAAAATCGAACATAGGCTTCTTGAAAAAAATATTGTCTACGGAAAAGCATTATTGGACAAATAAGTAAATTTGCAAACGCTTGAACACTGTTTTTTTCTTGGTAGAATGTATTATTTTAGTTTTTCTTGGTGTCTTAACTATAGGAATCGAAAATAGTTACATACTCTAAGTAAGATATTAGCCACATTTATCTGATAAGGCTCGTTGTTCTGAAGCGTCCCTGTTTTCAGTCACAAAAATATGGTATGCCTATACATATAGGTTGTATGGAGTATATGGACACTAAACTTTGAATGGTAAACCAGTAATATTACATTAAAGAAGCTTCACGTGCTTGAGAATGCACCGTGCTCAAGCAAAATTATAAACAATAAAAGTAAAAATATCTCCAAAACTAGAGCCAATTCGGCAAAACTAAGTGCATTTTCAAACTCAGCGCCCCCGATTTAACCCCAAAACGATTCAACATCCTTTGCCTTTTGACAAAACATTTTTTGTTGGCCTGTGAAGCAGCTCTAACAAAGAAAATTGCCCGCTTGGTGAGTAAGATCAATTTCCTTATATCCCCATAGTGGGCGTGGGAAGGTGGGGGCAGGGTGGGCTTGCCCCTCTCTGGATTTTGAAAATTTCAGCACAAAAAGGCTGTTTTCTTATTTTCGAGTGGGAAAAAACAAATTTCACCACTTTTGGCCGCTCCCCTGGAAAAATTTTGGAAGAATCTCCTAGTGGCCTCCCTGGAAAAATCCTTCCGACGCCTATGTCCCCATCATGAAACTGACGCAGATTTTTGTCTCAACGCAAAAAACACCAAAAAATCTCTTTCGGCCTCACATTTATGGTGTATCGCTTGACTCCTGTGAGCGTGATTTCTTCATTGTTCATACCTGCCGTTTATGAATTCAAAAACAGCCAGTTCCAGACGTTTTTTCATGTTTGCAGTGTTGAACACTGACTCTGTTAAATATTAAGGCCTTTTTTGTTAAGTTTCTTTGCAAATGATACGTTTTGCAGATGCTTTGGTGGACGCCAAAAAGCAGCGGATCTGCTTGGACGAAGAAATTGACAAGAAGAGGGAGGCCTCTATGAATGACTACGACCCGTTCGGAAAGCCTGGCGCTGGAGCTCCTAATATCGACGAACACGGTTTGAGCAAAGTGTGTTTGAAAATGTAAAACTGTGCAAGAGCCTGGGTATAACTCTAGCACGACAGCAAGGTTTAATCAAGGTTGTTCTTCCAGAAATTTAATGGCATGCAAAACTTGAGTTACAACAGTAAGTATTTGTTATTTTAAAAGATATCTTCATAGAGCAGGTAAACAGTTTTAAATGTTTTGCTCGTTTATTCTTGGCCAGTCTATTTTTTTTTTCTACAATACATTTCTCAATGAAAAAATTTTCAACTATACTGCTTTCCGCAAAAAGAATATTGCAAAACACACACGTTTTATGAATTTTTGTTTTGCTTTAATTTTTTTAATTTCCCTCGCAATCGAAAAAAATATGCATGGAATTTCACACTCTACATCTGCATCAACTGTCACAAAAAGCAGCTCGTTGTATTCGACCAGCCCTAGCACAGCCCTACCGCCAGCTTTGCAGATACATGTTGTCATAAGCTCAAAACTACAGTTTCTTCTACTCTTCAGGCAACGTCCTGATGATCCGCAAGCAAAGGATTGCGATGCCTGAGGTACAACCTGCCATGGAAGAACCGCGCGACGACAATCCTTGGATGAAACTAGGTGAGCGGTTTGCAACTGAAAAACCAGTCAATGCATTGAGGTCATCCGTGAAAATAGTTTGGTGGACTACTAGATCAGCGTTTCTGATATTTTTCATCTGGCGGGCCGGCGGACCCCATGTCATTTATTTATTGTTTGCGGATGCCCGACTAATGTAAAGTTCGCAGTATTGTAAAGTTTTAGTTGAAAAATGCCCAAGCACGAGTCAACTGGAGTTTATCGCTGTTTCCCATTCAATGGAGAACTAATAATCGCTAGATGTCGCAATACACTGCTGGCTTGCTATACCCAACAAAGGAATTTGCATGTAGTATTTGAAAAAATTCGTGCACCCCTTGGAGCACCTTTGCGTACCCAAGGCCAAGGGTATGCGTATCCACATTTGAAAGCAGCTGTGTTAGATAGCCAGTGGCATCAAGTTCTCATGACGCAAATCTTTTATGAATGCCATAGCGACAAAGTTTGCTAAACCATCCATTTTGCCCCTGTATGAACCAGGGTTAGTTAAAAACTGTGGCCTTAAAGTATATAGTTTGTAGGTAGAAAACAAGTTTTTAGCGTCATTTTCGGACCATTAATGCCTTTCCTAGTTGTGTGTCGATTTTTAGAAAAGTAGTTGAGTTGTATATGAGAAAATAAACGGTTTTTGTAAAAGGACTCGAATTGCGACTTACTCTTATGGCACGAGTAGGGGCGTAGCTAGGGGGAAAAGGGGGCACAATTACCCGGGCGCCGAATTACTGGAGGCCTCCGAAATGTCCCAACGAGGTCGCAAGTACGTTCTTCAGTACAGTAAATTTACTCCCAAAAGACTTTAGGTTCGAACATGGGGCGCCAAGCTTGTTTCTTGCCCCAGGCGCCATCTAACCTGGACATGCCCCTGGGCACAAAACAGTAAATTGTATTGGTTGCAGCTCAACCAGCATAGCTGTTAAACAACGAGGTTTGTATTTGCGTTGATTTCAGGTCAACCCCTTCCTCGTATAAAAAAGCACCTTCCACGGATCGGTGATCAAATGCTTCCTGACGCCACCGACATTGACGCAGAGGTCAGAGGTCAACGTTTTGCTGTTTTCGATTAGGATCATGTTAATGTTTTGAGTAGGAGAGTCTCATGAAACAAACGCAAGGCATTACTCATTAAATAACGATTATAGAGAAACTGAAAAAACATGATTTTAGAATTTATCTAGACAATTGTAGTTGACTACTGTATATCGTGTGTTCTCTTATACGTATAACCGTTTACAATTGTCTACTTATAGTCTGTTAATACTCTTAGGGCTACGTCCAGTTCCTTATGACTAGGTTGCCCCTACATCCAACCCTCATCCACGTTTACATATGTCAGCTCCAAGTCGGTCTATGAGCTGTTTTGAACAAAAAATACAGTTGTAATAAAAATGCAACTTTTGAAACATAACATCTCAAAACTGTACAAGACATTGAAATTATTTCAAAAGAGACAAGTTAATTCTTTGTTTTGCCGAGCAAGTCCTCTTTTTGTTTTTTAAGGTGAACTTCCTAACCTGCTTTAGCAAGGGCTTACACTAAAACCACTTGTAACTTATGTAAATAAATGTCACTGACAAGGCAGTGAGTGGCATCACGAACTATACTGAAATCTTAAAGAAATCCAGGCCATATGTGTGTGTGCATGTAGACAGCAAGGACGCCGGAGAGCGGATGCATGACAGGGGCATTCCCCCCTGACCTTTCATAAAGGGGCAACGGGGGCGCAGGTGCCTTTTTATGAAAGCATCATAGGTAATTTCATGGCTTGTGATGATCGAATTGAAACAAATTCATTGCAGCTATTCGCGCACCCAGAAAAGACAGAATGGTTTTCTATAATTTCTGGTATTATTTTTTATTTCAACGTCGTTCCTGAACAGAAACAAATATAATTGGTAAAGATTTTTCGTTTTTCATACGTTTGCACTGCCCTCAACGTTTTTACAGTCCCCTTGCTTTACCGCTGCTCTGGCATCCCTGCATGCAGACAAAGTTCAGTAGGTTTCCGACAGGCTTCTTGCAGTAAAAGTATATACCATCCGCTCTAAGTTGATGCTGTCACTCACGGTCTTTCACATCCATAGAGGCAATCCCGTTATTTTTAGATCAGACCTTGCAAGTTTAACACAGCGAGGATTTGCAAATTTGTTTCGCTGTTTTCCACAGGACGGTACTTTACCTCGCAAGCGACTGGGTGGAGGAGGAGATCCGCTGCTTGACGACAGCGGGAGCGTCATCACAAAACGCGCTGGACTTCTCACAACGATCCACGGAGCGCGACGAACAGGTGACCAGCAGTGCATGATGAGTCTTCCTTGAACCTCGCCCGGAGTCGTTCGAATGAGGAGTGTAAAAGATATGTGTAATCAGGGGTGGCCAGGGGGCTATTCTCCCTTAATTTCTAGCATATCTTGTCACTTTGTGCTTTGAGAGGGGGTTTCCCAAACAAAATTCCGTTTTTCGCTTATAATTAAAATATTTGCCCCTCTCCAATTTTGGCCTGGCTACGCCACTGGTGTGAAAAAGCTTTCTATATAGACAGTAACACCCGATGAAACACATGTGTTATCATAAGCTGAAACTTCATGCAGTCATCAAATGATGAAAAATTGAGAATCGTCCGAAATGCTGATTTGTTGGCAACAGAAAACATAAACCGCGTGGCTACGCCGGAAGCGATACGAGCCAGTGTCAAGGAAGAGCCCTGGGGGAGGCCCGGCGCCGGTGCTCCCCTGAAAGATAGTCAGGGAGAAATTGTTAAGAACACCAAGGGACGGATTAAGTACGAGTCAATGGTGAGTCTTTGAATTTCTTGTTGACTCCTGGTTCGTCAGTTATTTATTTGTTAATGTTCTGCAGCAGATGTATCGCGCATCATAACATAAAATTTACGATACAAGGTAAAAGGTAGTAGAAGAAACATCTTTAAAACCTTTCAGAGCATCATACATAGCAACATGCGAGCTATCAAACAAAGTAAACATATATTTCACGTATTTCGCAATCATGCTTGCGACGTTAAAGATAGCATCAAAAACATTTGCCAAAATGGCGTGAAGACTCACATTACTCACTTTCATCGACCGTGTGCGTGATGTCATAATTCTGGCTTTGTCCTTTGTTTTCCGCGTCATAAAGGGATATACCAAAGATGAAGAAATGAACATAGAAAGAGCCAAGAAAATTTACCGCGACGATTTACGCAAAGGAATTGAAGAGCAGAAACACCTTCGTGATGAGGAGAGAAATTACATGAGATTACCGGTACAAAATTTGTCTACATGCTTCTACGCTCTATAGCGTATCTGCGCTGTCTGCCACTGTCTACAAAAAATTGCTGAAGAAAAAACGTCTTTCCATTTTTTGCAAAAAAGCATCAACGTTTTTTGAATGATTGTCCTCTAATAAATGCAAGTTTAAATGTCTGTTGAGGCTGTACCCACAAACATAGATTTTCCCAATAGCCACACCAAGGTTTGGGCGACACATAAGCCAAGAACCGCATTCGAATAAATCTAGTGTTGCAAAAAGTGTTTGCTTTTTCCAATCGGATTTAGGTTGCGGTTTGAAAAATAGAAAAAAAGATGTTTTGATCCAAGTTTCAACTACACTTTAAACTACAGCGTTCAACATTCTTTATTAACAACAAACGCACCACATTTTCTTGTACTTATATTTTTGCGAAACCAAACTAAAAAGAGGCAAGTTCAGGAAAATTTTCTTGATATTGATCATCCAGCGCAGACTGCAACACCAGTTTCAAAAATGTTACCGTATCACGACTCTGAATTACCCCATAGTTCGACCATCAACTCTAAACCGTGATAGAAAATTATAAAACTGTCGAAGGGTGCCCAACGAGATAACCTGGTTAACAGTTTTTTTTTCGGTGTTCCAACTCTACCTTTAATTTGCATGAAACTGTCTTCTGTTTGCGCCAGTAGACTCAACTCAACTAGCTGGCGTTATTAAGTGAAGCAGGGTGTGCACTTGAGTAAACAGACTGCACACCACGACATTAACGTCTGTCTTTCACCATTTTTGTAGCCCGGCGACGTCCCTTCCTGGTTCAGCAAGGGTAAAGTTGGTCGACCGAAACGCGACCCCCTCACGGGAATCATCGTTCCGCAAAAACGCATCATGTCTGACGTCACAGCTCAGGTAAACAACTCTCGTTTACAAATATCTGTCCGATATGGTGTAGAGTCCACACACAAACTACGTACAAAGCAGTACGTTTCCTGTTCTACTTCTCTGCAAAAGCTAAATGCGATGTGGCGCAACGCCTCTGAAATGAATATTTGTTTAACATTTAGCAAAACGTCAAATATCTCAGTTTTCAGCATGATCGAACAAACTGTCAATCAACCAGTGTAAACTGCTTGGTTAGTTGCTAAAATATTTCCACAGAAATTCAACCTTGATCGTCCACGAGACGTTGAGAAGTATTACAGGGATTTGCAAAACAAAGCTGATGAGAAATATAAGAAGCGAATGGAAGAAAAGGAAAGACTAATGAAGCAGGATCTAAAGGTATGCCTTGAAAAGTAAAATCCATGTAAGGGTTTAGCTCTGTGATCCTTATTCTTCACTTTATCGCGTCAAAATACAATTTAAATCGTGTCAGTCGAAGCTTAAATCAGGCGTGCACAACCTGCGGCAGTACAGCCCCATGCAGCCTTTCGATAACGATTTATGCGGCCGTGCGTATGTAGTTTAACATATTTGTTTACTGTATGAGGATACTGAGTAGAGAGACGACCAAACTGACATGCGGAAGCAGGCAAGACTATGTGTGGAAGCAGAATAAAAGCATTTCAAAAAAACGAAAACATCTTGAATTCACCGGCGACCGCAATTCATAAAAATACACGCAATGCGGCTGGCAGCAGCAAAAAAGTTGTTCAGTTGCGCACCCTTGGTTTAAATCCAAGTTTAAAAGATGCATCAAGAGCGTTTGCCAGGCCTTGGTGGATGGAGGGTCAAAAATGCAGGAGGGTCATTATCAGAAAAATAGAAAGGTCACCACTCGCTGCCCGAAGACCTCGCCAGTGGCGTATGGGGTTTGGCACACCCGGGACCCCACTGGCCCTGTGTTACGATAACACAAAAACATTTGAAAACTGCATTTAAACCAAAGCAGAGGTCTGTTTGGCGGGAAGTTTTGAGAATCGTTCTTGTTTAATGTTTAAGTATGTTTTTTTAAAGATATATTTTCACTCATTAACTCTCACTCTTTTAACTTTAATGTGCTGAAGTGCACTGGTTGCTGATGTAACCGTAGGGAGATCAGCAACATACCAGTGGTTAATGTGACACATATTCATCAAGTTTTCAGCAAAACCAAATTGTTTTTGTATATTTGAATTGTTTTACTGATACCATTGCATAAAATGTGGTTTCAAACTCACCCAGTCACATTCAGTACCTAAAACGACTCGAGCTCGTCGACAATTCTTATCAACCCATACAAACACACTACAGTGTTCGTGTGAATATCGAATGACATAAGTGTATATTGTTTCTAAAAAGTAACACAGTTAACGTTTAATTTCCTGAGGAGCCTACTGTTTTTACAGTTCGACCAGAAAACTGATTCAAAGGTTTGGCTTATAAATGTTACAAAATAGTTGCTTTAAAAAAGAAAATAGTTCGAAACACAAAATTATTATTGGAAAACCGTTTGCCATAAACAGAGTTGACTTTCACATGTTTCACTGCCTCAGTTCTCCACTGTCGTCTGTGTTAATATTTGGAAATTGTCAATGAAATTCTGGCAAACGAATAAGAAATAAATCAAATTGTTTTTATTTCCAGCACATAGAGGTTTTCAATGCAATGTTCTGCAGACCTGGTCACGGAGCCCCTCACGAGAAAGGTCTCGCTCGGAGAAAGTTCAGCAACGATTCGATTGTGGTTCAAAAGCAGGTGGAGCAAAATAGGATGGAAGTATATGAGCACAGACTTGGGTTCAGATTTAGGCTTAATTGACATCCAGTTGCAATCAATTTAGTGTAGATGTAGATTTGACGGTCTTCATTCTTCACTTAGAAACGGCAAAGCAGTTTGCATACTTTAAAAAACGAAATGAGAAGTATATTTGGCGTGTAACACTGGGTTGAGAGTGGTGAGAGGCATATTACTTCCCTGATTAAGATGTTTTCTGTGTCCAGTGAATCCTCTTCTGCGCAGGCGTAGCCGTGAGGAATGCTAGGCACTCAATCGTGAGAAACACCTAGGGCAGCGAGGCAATAAGCAAACGTATTAAATGGTTGAGTGAAGGTCAGACTTCAGCTTTGACAGCCAACGCCGAAGCCAGACTTCAAGCTTTACGATTAAGATTGTTTTTTTAGGATTGGCTGTATCATTAAACTTACATTTTTGCACAAAGCAAACGACATGTGCTCATTCGGAGCAAACATGAAACATCCAGCGTTATCCACAATTTTGAAAGAACATTTGATATTTTGTCAAAAACTTGTAAAATACGCATTTCATTGCACCGAATGCAAAAACACATCTTCTTGGGGTGTTTTGAAAATTGATCCACTCGCTGACGTTCCGAACATAGAAGTAAAATTTTGCTATATTTTCAAGGAAATTATTGCAAGAATAACTTCTGATGGCTGGCGTCAATGTAATATCAGAATTTTTATCCTAATCAACTGCTTTCTCGCCTGTTTTGTTTTTATTGGAGGCAGAGCAATTGCATTGCTTTGCACGTTTAAAACAAAAAACATTAAACCGAATATTCGCTGCTCAAGGTTGGAAGTTACACTTTCGAATGCCACGCTGACGTTGCAAGCTGATAACTAAATTTTGCGCTTAGATTGTTTTTCAGCTGATCCAAAATGTTTTTCTTTAGATGTGGTAGACATTCTCCATTTTTAGTGGACACACTTATTTCTAGTTTTTGACAATGTGGTTATTTTGAAGGTTAAAAATAAATAATCCATGTTTACGAGAACTTAGTCCAGTTTGACGAAGAAAAAAGAAGTCACTTTCATTCAACTTTGCTTCAAAATACTTTCATGCATAAACCTGGAAACAAATCTTACTTGTCTTTCCATCTACAATGGAAGACATCCTCATTGAGGTATCATCGTGCCTCATTCATATATTGTGCACATTGCGGAACTGCATCTTGAAAAAACAAACCCAGCATGTGGTATGAAAACACCTGCGATTTAACTCAAGGTCTAAAAGAATCTTGCCATCCATGCATAGGTCTGATTGTTCACTTTGGTCAGGGAATCTGGGACTGCAAGGATCAAGTCTTGGTTTCTGAAACAGTTGAATTTAAATTTTGCTTGTCCGATATATTTGACCTACGCAGTATCCCCTGAATTTAACCATTCGCTCTTGTTTAACGAAACTATGTTTTTTAAAGATATATTTCCGCTTTGATAGAAGTTCAAAGTTTTTTTCACATCTAGTAACTGTCATAAGTTTTTTTCTTTCACTAAAAAGGCAATAAAAATAACCTCACACAACTCGTAACCCCCTTCCCCTTTCATTGTGTGTAATCTGTTCGTTGCAGAATGGAATGAAAATCCCACCCAATCGAGAAAAGAGAACCGTCGGTTCAGCACTTAATTTAACAAAATCGAATTCTCCTGAAGGAAGAATTGTAGAAGCAAAAAGTTCAACATCAATCAGACCAACTCAGGTCATGAAAAGACCCAATGGAATAATCGCAGAAATACTTGCCAAAGAGAAAGTGGTAATGTGTGAGAAGTGCCCATTCAGGAAAATTATTTGCCCGTTAAGCTTGGCAACAATGGACAGCAGCAGCTTCTGTGAGAAAGCAAGCGGAGATGAAGGTGATGGTGAAAGTTGCAAGGTTTCAGTCAGTCAGGCTGCCAATGAAAGAGGTTAGATACGGAGCAGTTAAAATTGAAAACTAAGCAGAGACTAGTAAGTTTTGTTTATTGTTTTGTTTTTTTTCGCAGGAGCAGTGAAGCATGAGGAGCTAGAGGATTTAGCCGTGAAGGCCATTAACCAAGAACAGGTGCATTGAGTTCGAAGTTGATTTCTAGAAGCCGAAAGTCAGTGAAAGGATCGTAACTTGCTTTCTTTGTTGAGTGAAACACTTGTAAATTTTGTGGCTTCCTAAGGATTGAAATTTGTAATCTCAGTTGAACAAACGTATGCTACAAAGATTTCAGTGGAACCAGTCATTGAGTAGGTATATCGAATAAGCGTAATGTTAGTCAAGACACGTTGCTAAACATCATTTAGAAGTTGTCAAAGGTCACACCGTAAATTGTGTTTTTTTGGAAAAAGTAGTTTGGTTCTGAAATAGAAATCTTTGATAAGCGGAAAACACTACCTTTAATGCGCAACCAATCAAATAGGTATGATGAAAGATCATTCCACGCATGTGACCATTGTTCAGAGAGCAGTGCTTTTTTGAAGAGCGAGTCCATGACCACATTGACGTAATTTATACTTATTGTGAACCACATGAGAACTGCATGTTGCTTCACAAAGAATTAGTTCACGTGAACGCTGTGTACATTTTGGAGCTACTCATTGAAATACCTGACTTTTCCACCAAAAGATGGGTGCAGAAAAGCTCAATTAGCAAATTCTTGCCCATAAGATCCCGCCGAGATCGACGGTTTGTTATTTGCGTGGGTGAATCTAGAAATAGTCGAATGAGATTGTTAGCTTTTCAAATGAATATGAAAAAATCATGCTTCTATTCTCCGAAATGTTTTATTGCTGTAGAACTTTTATATATGACAATATCAGCAAATTTAAACCTAATCGCGCAACATTCGAATGCTCAAAGAGAAAAGTTATGAAAACGTTTTGTTGGCAGTGTGTAAATTTTAATCTTCTTAAGCTTCAAGTAGGTCAGCTTATGCTTGATGCAAGTTTTGTCGATGCGTTCTACTCTACTTGCTATACCTCCCTGTCGTTTTCTTGCACAACTGTGTGTTAATTCACCTTTCATTGCTCTCAATCACTTTGCCTGAAGTAGGGAAGACGCGGTTTTTGCCTTTTATGAGCGAGAAAACAAAGCGCTGCAAATCCAGATGTGTCTGGCCCGTTTGAATTGATAACGAAATTCTTGAAGAGTTTATTTTTTCTCCATCGCCACAGTTTTTTAATGCAGAAAAGAACCGCCAAAGGTCACTTTTAGAAAGGCGGCGTTGATAGACTCAGGGATGTGCGTTTGTACTGAGTCAAAGCTGATCAGGGTTGCCACGTCTGGGGAATTTGTCCCTATATTGGGAATTTCAGCAACCTTTGGGGAAAAATCTGGGGTTTTCCGCAATCTAGGGATTTTTTAGGGAATTTGCGTTGGTTTGGAATAAAACTTGGAAACGCTGTGGTCACGCGTTTCCATCTGATTTGAAAATCAAGTTGCGATTTACAGTCAGTTACAGGAAAAAGAAATGCAGTAGTGTATTATTACATCAAAGTTACACATTTTGTCCTTTTTAGAAAAGCGTTACATTATTATCATCAGTAAAGTGTGTCAGAAGTAGACCCTAATCATGCCTGAATGAAAAGTACCTTTTAAGGGTACTTCAGCTTTGGAACATTTGTATTGCAGTGTGGTATGAAATGTAGTTATTGGTGTGCATTGGTTTTACACAGTCAAAACGTAGTCTAATATGATCATTGTTTTAGACAAATTTATTAGCAAACCTGTGTCATAATTTACAAACAATTGTTCCTGAGGCGTGTTTTGGCAATACTTGTATGATTGTTTTGCTCTATTTCAAGAGTCCCTAAGTTATTATAGATTAAATGTGCAATATAACACCCTGCTACGTGCTAAATTGCTATTAAAAGTGCTAAAAAGTAGATGAAAGTAATTTACTGCTTAGTGCAAAATTTTGTGAAATTTTGGGTATTTCAAGATTAACTTTAGGGAAAGTTTAGTCATCATTTGTGGGAGCCCTTACGCTGAGGAAGCATTGGCAACTGAGTTACGGCCTACAAACTGTTCAGTGTAATCACGTGGGTGAGGGGGCAATTGACGTGGGTACATCGCAAAAATGACTTCAGGTTTTAGATAGTTCTCATGGAGACAGGGAAGTAAACACGTCTTAAAGTGTAAAAAAGATATCGATGTACTTTTCCTCAGTTTCGAATAAATTTTGCTCATTTTTAATCAGTTTCATGAAGAAAACAAAGAGAAAATCGACCCAGATACCACAAGAAAGCAGAACATTTTGGGGTGTTATACTGTAATTCATCATTTATTGGCTGGGTCACACGTTTGTGACATCATTAATTATGACAGGGGCTTTGAACCCGAGAAGCCAAGAAAGTAGAACACCCTGCTTTAGTGCACCTTGTAACCCGTACGAAGACCATCTCAACATGGAAATATGAAGGAAACAGTAGCGTGGCAAAATATATCTTGGGAATTAAGTGGTCATACGTCTGGGTACCGGGGGTTCGGCCCCCAGTTACTGACATCATTGGTAATTGTCCCGGATTACGAGAGCGGCTGCACGCAACAGGAAAATTATGATTTGTAAAACGAGTACAAGTCTGCGCACTCAAAATCAAATCGTCTCTGGCGCTGTTCATACGGTTTGATGCGACCGATCAAAAGTTTATTTTTAATTTGATTGATCAGCTGCCCTGGAAATGATCTGCAGTAGCCTTAGCGGACTAAGTCTTTATATTGATTTTTCTTTTCGCAGCCGTTCCCTCACAGCGTTGTCGCACCCTGGGCGGTAGACGTTTAGCAGAGCAAAGAAACCACACGCAGTCTGGGACCTTCGGCCAAAGAAATGAGCCACCCCACTCCATATGCACCGGTGCTGTGAAACAAACAAACTTTGGTCAGGCCTTGGATTCCGTCGAATTGCCGAGCTGCGGACCAAAGTTTGT
>Ga0210059_1002686_pt1 | contig 28047 bp, 10 predicted proteins | sample Ectturendosymbi2_FD_188042 | JGI IMG/M metagenome (GOLD analysis project Ga0210059, IMG submission 188042) | Ecteinascidia turbinata endosymbiont from Florida, USA - Sample 2 (SPAdes) (version 2) | ecosystem: Host-associated > Tunicates > Ascidians > Unclassified | place: Key West, Florida...
CGTGTAGATCAGGGTTGCGGAGTCGGAGGTAAAATATCCGACTTCGACTTTCCAAAATTTCCGACTTCGTAACATGGAACGAAATTGGCTGTTAAAATCAATGGAAATCGTGGTGCACAGCAAGAAATCTGTTTCAACAAAAGTTTCAAAAGAAATTGTACCATTTCAAGAGGAATTTCCAATTTTGGAGTGTGATGTAAAAAATAATCCAATTGGACATCCGGAGTCGGACAAAAAAATCCGACTCCGACTCCACCCAAATACCTCTGACTCCTTACGACTCCGCCATCATGGTGTAGATACGCTTGTATTTCATGTGTCAGGCACTGTTTGCCGTAACTCAAGTCACCACCAAATCCCAGGGTAAAGAAAAACAACCATGACACCCACCTAGACATGGAAAGTTCTTCCATTTTCGCAGAAACCGCTTGCTCCAGTTCGCAGTGCTCGCGTCTTAGGTCGTCTGAAATCCTCCTCTCATTCTCTAGGTGTTCGTTCTTTTTCGCGATTTCCCAATTCAAAGCTTCAACTTTTTGTTTTAGATCATTTGACTCAGCTGTTCCTTGCTTTTCCAAGAGCTCGTTCTCGTCCGCTAGTTCCGCTATGCGGCGCTCTTTCTCACCAATCGTCGCTTCAGCGGCCGACAACTCGCGGCGCGACTCGCTCAGACGATCTTCCGCAGCGACGAGCTTGTCGCGAAGCGTTTCGAGCGACGACTCGGCCGCTTCTCGTTCTCGCTCGGACGAGTCGCTGTCCTGCTGCAGCCGGTCACATCTCGACTGCAGATCCTGTATCGTGAGTCGCTGCTCGGCAAGTTCGGCGACGCAAGCGTTCAGCTGCGACTTGTGACCTTCCAGTTGCGATTGCACTTTTTCGAGCTTGTCTTGCTTCTCGCGAGCTTCGAGTTCCCATTCATGGCGAACCTGGAAACAACACGATGGTTTAAACCAGGAGCCTCCAAACTACGGTCCACGGGTAAAATCCGGTCCGCGAAGCCATTTTATCCGGCCGCAAAGTCATTTTGTCAATTATGAAAAACTATTACATTTACGAAAAATTTGTTGAATAGAATGCAACATATTCCGAAACAATGTCATTAGATAAGATGTCCGGCCCTCGAACTGCTGTGCAATAGCTTATGTGGTCCTTCGGACAAACAGTTTGGAGCGCCTGTTTACAACGACTGCGCACACTCAGGCGTCGGTTGGAAGAATATCACGCTTGCGTTTAATGTCAAGTGACTCCTTTGCTTGGGGCTCAATGAGTAGGAGTAAGGATTACCTAAAAAAATATCGGTAGTATCATTCTACGTTTTTGCTAAATTTACTGACAAAGAAAGGTCTGCCTACTTTATCACTAGTAGGAAGCGTTTTGACGAACTACTGCCATATTTAAAAAACTCTCATCGCTCAAACTCAGTCTCACCTGTTGGAGTTCCCTCTCAGCGAGAGCGGCCGCATCGAAACTCTCGCGCTGAGCTTCCCGGTACTCGTCGAGCAGTTTCGCTGCTTGCTTCACTTGCTTTTCTGCAGTGTTCAGCTTTGTTTCGAAGTCACGCTTGCTCAGCCTTTCACTGCAGTCAAAGATCAGGTGGGGTATTTTGAAATGTTCACCTCAAACAGACTGGTTACGCTGTACATATACGTCACTGGACTCAACAAGGCCTGGTTTAAGATATCAATTAAGCGGGTACGCTGGGAACCCATTGCGTTTAACCGATAGTGGGGGTTTTTCAGCCAAAAAGTGTTGACAACGTTCTGCACATTGTTTAGGCAGCATGGATTTGCATTTGAGTGGCACTGGTTTTGTTTGAAAAGTGTCAAATGTTTTTGAAACAGCTCAAATTTCAGTTTGACCTTTAGAAAATTAGAATCACGCAAAGTTTTTTCGAACTTTCTGCGAAAAGAGCTCTTCCTTATGCGCAAAATAACTTGAATTATATTAACTGGGCGACTGCATAAAGCACGCAGTTCTAAACAAAAGAATCCAAAGTTCTACCATCAGAGATCGCCAATACACCCTCTTACACGCAAACGTCACTTACCAATGCAATTCATCCTTTAGCTGTTTCGCTTCATTTTCTTTCATCGAAATCTCATCTTGCATCGCAGTTAACGTGCGCTGAAGCTTCTCCAACCTCTCGGCGTGTTCCGCACGCATGGTAGACACCTTGGAATCGGATTCACAAATTTGTTCCTGCAAATCCTCGAGCAGTGTCTGCGCATCGCTCAGCTGCGATCGGCACGTCAGAGCTTCCGCCTCCGCGAGCTTGTGCGCTGTCCTCGCGGTGCTCGCCTCGGTTTTCTCGGCTTCCAGACGAGCGGCACTTTGCTCTAGCTTCCCTTTTAATGCGTTCACTTCCGTGGCTCTCTCATCGGCCTTGCTGCGCTCGCTATCAAGTTCCGCCTTCAACACAGTGTTCGTGTCTTTCAGCTCAACGCACTGCCGTTCCAAGCAACTCAAGGCTTCGGCTTTTGCATCCTTTAATCCTTCGTATCGCTTCTGCCACGAGTCGCACTCCTCGCGCCAGCGCACGATCTTATCCTTTTCCTCAGAGCTACGTGCTTGAAACCGAGAAAGTTCTTCTTGCGCGTCCGAGCACTGCCGCTCCAAATTTCGCGACTTCCCCAGCAAACTTTGGCACTCCAGCTCTTTTTTCTCCAGAGCCTCCTCAAGATGACTGACTTTTTCTTTTAGCGTTTCGCGTTCGCTCTCAACACAACGACGTTGAGCACTTTCCTGGCAGAGTTCGGAACGGAGGCTGGAAACAGTTTCAGTCAACTTTTCGATTGCTTGACTTTTGCAGGCGAGGTCGTCTGCGTGCTTGTCTACTGTCTGTTCAGCTTCCTTCTGCATTTCCGCAACGGCTTCTTCCAACCGGAGGATTTCTGCTTCTCTCGCTTGATCGGCAAAACGCAGCTTCTGCTCCGCAGCGTCAAGACGTTGCGTCAAATCGCCAACGTCACTTTCGAGTTTGAAATTCAGTCGTTGAGTATCTTCGCCCCGTTGAAAAGCGTCGCTCGAGCGTTGCTTGCCCTCCTCGACCTGAGTTCTTAAGGAGCCAATTTCTTCCTCGCATCGAGCAACTCCTCTGATCAGCGATTCTTTTTCATCGCGCAACTTTGCAATGTTCAAATCGAAAGCCTGCGCGTCGGCCGCCTTGGCCTCGAGCGTGGAATCGAGCTCACGCAGTTTGCAGTCCAGGATTTCATTACTTTCAAGCAGCTCTTTATTTACACGACTCGTTTCAGCTATCTTTGTTTCCAACGCGACCAATTCGCTATTGCGAGCTTGTAGGTCGTCCTTGCAAGCAGACAAGTCACATTCGAGGCTGGATTTCTTTCTGCGCTCCTCCTCTACTTGCAAGCTCAGCTTCTCTGATTCCAAACCAGCTGCTTCAAGCGCTTGTTGAAGAGCTTTCAACTGCGTAAGGTGCTGTGCGTCTTCGTCCTTCGAACTCCCGATGGTTTGTTCGTATGCATCGGCAAGCGCTTTTTTTTCTTTTCTTTCTCTTTCTAAGGTCGACTGCGCTTCATCTAAAAGCATCGCTTTCTCTTTCAAACGCTCTTCAGCAGCTGACAGCTCCATCTTGAAGCGAGATGCGTGCTCCTCAGAATTTTTGGCAGCTTCAGCGCAGTTTGCTTGCACGATTACCAGCTGCTGATTGACTTCGGCCAACTCTTCAATTTTCTGTTGCGAAAGTTCATTGGAGGCCAGCAACTTCTCGGCAAGCGACAAGCGCTCCTTCTCTTTGTCTTGCAAAGCGGCAGTTAGTTCCGACACTTGGCTACGTAAGTTTTGCGCTTCGCAAGTGTTGTCGTGCAACTGCTCGTTGTGCTTCTTTCGCAGCAGCTCCAGTTCGTGCGTTTGCTCGGCGCTCTGCTTTGTCAAGACGGAAAGAGAATCTTGGCTTTCCAGCAACTGTCTTTCGCACTGCAGCTTCCCCTCCTTGAGGTTTTCAATGGTCGCGTTTCTGAGCCGAAGTTGTTCTTCCGCTGATTCCAGTTCGTGGCTCAGACCTTCGATCTCGTGGCCACGCTTCTTCAAACTGGCCGCGAGTTCGCGCACTTTCAAAGAAGACTCAGCAGCGCTATCTTGATATTCCCGCAAACGCGATTTCATATCCTCTTCAAGGTCATCTGCTCGCCGGCTTTTTTCGTTGGATTTCATCTGCAGTTGTTCGAGTGACGACAAAGCATTCGCTTTCTCCTCGCTTTCACTTTGCAGTCTGGCCAGCACGTCACTGAGCTCGGCAGTCAAGGAGCTTTTTTCATTTTCCAACAAGTGGTTGCGACAATTAAGAGCGTCGGTTTTGATATTTGCGTCCTTCAAATCCTGTTGCAGAACCGCCACACGTTGGTCCAGCAAACTTTCGCTCGCTGTTTTTTCCTCCGCGCCGCGCTGCAACTCAGAAATATCCGCATTTAAAGATGCGATCTGAGCGGAGTAGCTTGCAACAACTTCGTCAGATTTTAATTTCTGCTGAGCTAATTGATCCGACAGCTCACACTTCGCTTTCTCTAACGCAAGCTCACTTTGTTCCAAACGAGAAGACAAATCTTCCGTTTTTGTAAGTAAGCACGCGATCTCTTTGGTCAAACCTGCTTTCTCCGCCAAAGCGGCATCGTGCAACTTGGTCAACTCTTCTAGTTTGGATGATTTCTCGTTTAACTCTGCCTCAGTATCTCGCAACATCGTGGATTGATCAGCGCAGGTAGTCTCCAGCACTGAACTGGCATCGCGCAAAGCAGCTAATTTCCCCGCGAGCTCAGCTACTTCAACTTGCAAGGCAGAGAAGGTGGCGTTTGACTTCTCACTGGATTCACTCATAGACTTCCGAGCAGCTTCCAGTTCAAGCAAAGTGCTGTCGTGCTGTTTGGAAATTTCAGCGGAGGCGAGCTCCAACTTGTCGACATGATTCTGCAAATCATTAATTTTTTGTTCGTAGGTGACAGCAGCTTGGGACAAGCTCTCTTCTTTCAGCTCCAACGACTTACAAACAGCATCAAGTCGCAAACGATTGCTTATTTCTTCCTGCAAACGAGCCAGGGCGTCATTATAATCTTTTTCCAAGGCAGAGCGAGAGCAAGCATTTACTTGCACCGTCGACTCTAACGACCGAATCTGATTGTCTTTTTCCAGCATCTTCTCGTGCATTTCTTCCTGAAGGTTTTTAACAGTTTGGCGGAAGCCTTCCACTTCAGCAGAAACTTGCTTGTTCACCTGCTCCAGTTCATCACGCTGAGCTTCTGCTTCCAGCGTCTTTTCGCGGAGCTTCATTTGCATTTCTTCCAGGTTTGCAACTTTTTGCTGCAATATCTCAGAGCGCTTCTTTTCGTCGTCTAAAGCATCGTCTTTCTCCGACAACTTCTCGTTAAGCCTTGCGACCACCTTGCTATGCTCGCTTTGTTCTTTCTGCATGGTTTCCAGAGTTTTCCGCAAGGTAGCAACGCGTTGACTGTACGTTTTCTCAACCTCGCCAACGCTTTTTTCCAAATAACGCACTTGCTCTTGCAGATCTCTCGCAACAGTTTGATTATTCTGCAAATCCTGAGTGAGTCGTTCATTATCCTCTCTGAGTGCAGAATTGTCATTCGACAATCGGTCGCAAAGTCCTTCCAAGTTGCTGGCCAACGACTGTGTCTGTTCCATTGCCAGTTCGTTCTGCTGTAGCTGCACTTTGCACGAGTTCATCTCGGCCAACGCGCACTTTAAATCCTCTTCCAAACTAGATTTTGAAGCTTTGTAGCGTTCTTTGTCTTCCTTCACTGCCTTCTGCAGATTTTCATTCTGTAGTTTGAACTCGGACGCTGATGTTTCCAAACTTTTGAGCTGCGCCACCAGCTCGTCGTTGTCGGACTCGAGGCTTTCAACGGTCGATTCTAAACTGCGACATTCTTCCTCAACTGACGTCAACTTTGTTTTCATGTGGTGTTCCATTGTTTCATGCTGTTCAACAGTTGCCGACAGCGCTTCAAACTCACAGGCAAGTCTCTTTTTCTCGTCTTCAAGTGACGTATAAGCTGCTTGTAAGGTGTCAAGCTGATCGCGTGCAGCACTTAACGAGACTTCGCGTGCTTGGACTTGCTCCTGCAAGTCAACGTACGCAATCTGGATTCTTTCCGCTTCTTCTGACTTCACCGTCAGCTGATCTAAAGACGTCTTGTTGTCTTCCTCAGCATCCGCGAGCTGCTGGTTGAGCTCGATAATCTTATCCTTCAGTGACGAAAGCTCCGACTCATTGCTTTGGATCCTTTCTCGAGCCGTTGCAAGCAGAGCCTCCATGTTGGGCATGGTGACATTCTGAAAAGCGGCAATCATTTCGTCTTTGTCTTCCAAGTCCATCTGCAACAGCTCGGCATCGCCTTGAGCCTTGCCAAGTTCAAGCTCGACTTTTTCCAACCTTTCCTTAAGTTGCTTGTTTTCAACTTTCAGACTGCTCGTAACTTCTTCAAGTTTCGTCTCACGATAACAAGCCTCGTCAAAATCTTTTTTGAGGTTGCAGTGCAAGACTTCCAGGGCTTTCATTTTGTCGGAAAAGTCCGCTTGCATTTCAGCGATCTCTGACGACAGTTGGCCAATCACCTCTTTCTTTCCCTCAACGCATTGTTGCAAGGTTGCTATTTCAACGCTGGATTTTTCGGCGCCAATCTCCATGTCGCGCAGACGCTGCTGTGCAGTTTCTAGCTGCGAGCTTAAGACGTCGCGTTGGTCTTTTGAAGCACTGAGGTCTTTTTCAATGGACAGGATTTTCGACATACGCTCCTCAGCCACTTGGCCCAATTTCTGCTTCTCCGTAATTTCAGCTTCAAGTGACAGTTTCATACTTTCGACTTCCTCCCTCAACGTTACAGTTTCCTGCTCAGAGGATGCGATCGAATCGCGAAGTTCTTTTACGGCAGCTTCATGAGCAGACGTTTTGTCTTGGATGGTTTGTTCCAAAGCGGATATATTGTCCCTAAGCCGGGACGCGCATTCCAAGCCTTCTCGCTTTTCAGAATTGGCTTCTTCCAAGGAAACAAGAAGAGCATCTCCTTCGGACTGAAGTTTCTCGCACTGGGCTCTGCTAAGTAAGAGATCCACGGACTTTTGTGAAACAGCAGCATTCAGCGCTTCCACCTGCATCTTGGCATCGGCGACAGCTTCCACAAGCTTAGCATCAAGTGACGACTTCTGTGTTGCAAGTTCCTCACAGTTCTTCTCAAGCTCTTTAACCTTGAGCTCGAACTCAGACTTCTCGCTATTTGCGACGTTAAGTTTCTCACTGAGCAGCTCAGACCGCATTTTCATCTCGGAGTACGCAGCCCTGGCGAGACCCAGCTCAGAAGCCTTCTCGTCATTGCTTCGTTGCAGCTTCTTGATTTCGTTTTCGCGCGCAGTGCAGTGGCTCAGGGTGGAAGACAGCCGGCTGTTGGCGTCCGCAACCATCTGTTCTGCCACTGCCACCTTCTCGGCCAGTTCTTGTTTTCCTGACTTCACCTCCTGAAGCTGGTCATAAAGATTTTCAGCTTCAGCACAAGAAGCTTCGTGTTCTTTCCGTAATTTGTTACATTCAGTTTGTAAATTACGGCTTTCCTCTGCCGCTTTGGAAAGCTTTGTTTCATAGTCGGCGATTTTACCTTCTATACACGAGGTCAGCTCTTTCAGCTCAACAGCAGCTTCCTCCTTCTCCTCAACCACTTTGTCAAGAGACAGGTGCGCGGAGTTAACTTCAGCCTCCAAGCGCAGTATTTTATCGACTTGAGACTGGGAGAGTGCGTGCGCGTTTGCCAGTTGGTCGTTGAGTTTGGTCACGTTCGCCCTTGTTTCCTCAAGTTCCTCAGACAAGGAATCGATGCTGTGTTGTTCCTGCTTCAAAGACTCCACTTGCGCTTCCAGGTCTTGAACTCTGCCTTCCAAGCTTTTCCTCTCGATGGAATCCTCGCGTGCCTCAACCACAAGGTTTTTGTGTTTTTCCTCTAAGGCGTTCTTCGCTTCCAGCAGCTCTTTTTCAAGCTGAGATGCAGCCTCCAGCTTTTTGCGCAGCTCTCCCACCTCCCTTGAAAGTGTTTCTTCTTTGCACTTCAACTCTTGTAGGTTCTTTTTCAGATGAATGGTGCATTCATCTTTTTGGTTTACCTGTGTTTTCAGAGATGTCAGTTCGTCAGTGACATGATGCAGCTTCTGAGTTTCGTCATTCAGCTGCGATTTGAGTTTTGAAATCGTTTCAGTAAAATCGTTTTCTGCTTTTTCGTGACGACTTCTCTCATTCAAATCTTTTTTCCGCAGTTCGTCTTTATCTCTTTCAGCTTGAGTTCTCAAAGCCTCCACTGCTTTTTGGTGACTAGAAGAGAAAAAAACAAAATCACGCGACAGAAAAAAATTGCATAAAGAGTAAGTTAAGCAAAGTTTTTACCTGTCGTTGGCATTTTCTAATTTCAACTTGACATCAAGGACCTCGGCATGGCACTTCGCTTTCAATTCTTCCAATTCCTTTCTGCAGTTTTGCAGTTGCGTTACCACCGTTTCGTTCTTATTCACCAGCACGTTCTTTTCCTTGGTCAGATCAAGAACTTCCTTCTGGTTTTTCTCCATTTTTTGCAAGCTCAGCGCGGTGTCTTTTTCCATATTGCTGAGCTTGTTAGACAACTGAAAGCATAAATAAAAGGCAGGATTTCAAGCAAGGTATGTTGAAATGGTTCCTGGTGAAAGCACCCGGCCGGTCGAAGGGGCTCATTGTAAGCTTATTACTAAATTTGAGTACAGTTAACCAACAGGGGAATGAAGTTAAACTGAAAACACAACAGGTGAAGAATACTTGGCAGAGTTGTGACAGCAAATGATTGACACCTTTTGTCACGGCGCAAAAAAAAAAGATTATCATCGATCAAATTTCATGGAAAAGATATCGCTTGTAAAACAGACCCTTTCCGAATCAATAACATGTCGTCACCTCACTGATTTCTCTTTCCTTTCGTTTGATCAAATCTTCAGCACTTTTTTTCTTGCTCTCCAAGTCAGCAAGCTGCAGCTTTAGATTGTCCATGTCATTTCCTTAAAAAGTGTGTTGATGTGATCTATGGTGTCTGATATGATTCCCCAGCACAATAAAAACCAAGCTTATTTCAGGGATCATTAACCTGCGTTGTGAAGCAAGTTATAAGGTTCAAACGGCAGACAAATTATCCTGTGCTGTTGTTTTTTTGTAGATTGAACGCATTTTCTCCCACAAATAAAAAGTTCAAACTATGAGGGTTCGACAACGGATTGACGGACATCGTACAGAATTTGCTGACGTGAAAAGCTCAGCAACGGTCCTTATGAACGACGGGCAAAAAAACGTCGCCTGCCCTACCCAGCCGAGCAATGGCTCCATTTGCTTGAAACAAAACCAAGACAGCGTATCATTCGATACAAAACAAATCTTCGCTCATTTCCAGTAGACACAGAAAATAGTTCTCACCTAGAGTCTTGCTCCGCGCTTCAGTCGCCATTTTGACATCTTCCCACTCCTTTTCTTTTTGATTCAGCAAACGATGGGTGTCGGTCAATTTGTTCTGGGCAGTCTGCAACAACTGCCTTTCTTGTTTCAGATCAGCGTCACGAGCAGTGAGATCACGCTTTGCTTTCTCCAGGGAAGCTGACAGATGCATGTTGGCCTGGTCTGCCTCCTGCGGGTACCAAACACAGAAGCGAGCTGATGCTAGAGTTCAAACGCAATTTTAGCGGGCACGCCGCCATATTCGCTGTTAATCTCACCTTGAGCGCAGCGTTTAGTTCCGACGTCTTGTTGGAGCTTGCCTGGTTTACCTGCTCGGCTTGAAGCAACTGATTCTCAATTTTTTTCAGCTCGCTTTCAAGTTTAGTCCGGTTCAAGCAAGTCTTATCCAGATCGGACTGCAGACATCGAACTTCGTTCTTGAGTTGGACCTGTTCTTGGGCGTGTCTGGACAAAATTCGGAAACAATTGCAAGAACTTACAAACCTTCCATTAACAAACAGAAAACTTCGGGTTGTCGCAATAATAAAAGATGACACACTCAGTTTAATCCCATGAATGACGCATTCCATTAAGAGTTCTTCGGCTTCCGCTGACTTTCAACAGTCGGAACGTTTGCTCTACCCAAGTCCGTTGCAAGTGTTTCTTGCACGAACTGATGGGTCAGGTCAGGTTTTTTTAAGGTGTTTTAGGGGCCCGATTCGGGTCCCTAGAAGTGAAAATCGGCTTCCTAGATTCAGAGAAAATTAACATCGGGCCCCCAGAATCAAAGAAAATCGGATCCCTAGAACCAGTGAAATTGGGTCCCTACAAGTCCATACCGGGTACCTAAAACCTAACATTTTCCTTAAAAAAACCTGGGTCGGGTTATCCTATAATCATCGACCGGTCCCAACGTTATGAAACTCACCTTGAGGACGCAGATTCCGATTTAAACGAACTAAACAGACAAAAGCGTAATAACATAAAAACTTCAAAAAAATACAAGTCATTTTTTTCACTTAAAAACTTAGCACCTTCCTCCTGTATATGTGTCGAAATTCTGCATGACAAATGTGAGAAGATACCGCTAAGTCAAAGATACTCGCGCCACTTACAATAATATGGCTTAGATCTGTGGTCCCTAACCTTTTTCGAACTTTGCACCGCAGTTTGATGAAGTCGGCATTATTTTCACGAATCACCGTTCAAGATGTGGCAAATATACACAGAATAAATAAAATAGCGAAGGTTCAGACAGCGTTGAAAAATGAGAGCCCTGGACTTGTCAAGTTTGCGGCAATATGTTGTAGTGGCTTGCGTGACGCTATACTTCTGCAAATGACCGCAAATTGCGTCAGTGCGATCCGGTAACAAATGCATCACGGACCAGTACCGGGCCGAGACCAGGTGGTTGGGGACCACTGGCTTAGTTTACAAATACTATACTTGAAAGAATGGTTCTCAAACCACCGTGTGAATGAATGAGCATTGTTATCAGATACAAAACAGCACAAACAGAACTTTCTTACTTGGCTTTTAATTCCTCCAGTTGTTTCTCCACAGATCGGATAGAATCCTGCGCTGCGGACAATTCTTTTTTCTTTGACTTTTCTTCTTCGTGGAGTTTGTTTTGTAGCAGAGTTCGACTGGCGTCTGCGTTGTGTCTTTCGCAGTTCAGTTCTTCACAAACCTGCTTCAACCTACGATCGAGTTCAGCCACCTTCAAAAGCAAAAGATGGACTGTGCAAGAAAAAAACAGGGTAAGAACAGCGCAATTACGCACACGATTAGCGCAGAGCTAAGGGAACGCTTTCCTGTATCGCATGAATTTCTGATCAAATTTTGATGAAAGAAACCTTACAATTATTTGGGCGGCGAATACTTGAAACACTCAATAGTATTTATATTCTACCTAAAACGCAATAACTGCCCAAATCTTTTCTTCCTTTCCGCAAGAGTATTGTAGTGTATTGCGAAGCATAATATCTCCGTATCATAAGCGTTCGAACACGCAGCATACAGATGAAAATTTAAGACGAACAAAATGATCGCAGTACTACACAGGCAGAAAAATAAATTGTGCTTTAATCATCTATCAATCCAAAAATATTATGTTGACCTGTGGGAAATAACAAATGAATAAATTGATGGCGTTCTTTTCGAAGCAAAGGTATTCGTGATAACACGTTATACAAACCTTGCCATTGGCCTGGTCAAGAAGATTCTGAGTCTTTGCAGCTTCATCTTTTAATTTGCTGATTACGGTTTCTTTTTCTCTTAACGCTGCTCGGAGATCTTTTCCTTCAGACTGAAGTTTCGATTCCATTTCCATCACAAGCTTGTTCGTTTCTAAACAAGCAACCGGCAGTGATATCAATACACGCGGTCATTTCTTTAACAATGTCGCGCGTTTAGTGCTGCGTGAACTTAGTCCGGAAGATACACTTTACGCTTCGAGCATTCTCGTTTCTTCTGCTTTCGAAGGAACAACACCGAATTCATAAAAATTGAAATCAAAAGCAATCATGGCGCGAAGGCCAGGCTTAACAGGCTCTCTGCAGTCACTAAGGTCGACTAAATTCCGAAACATTGAAAAGAAAACAAAAAAACAATAATTGGCACGTCACACAGCGCAGCACAAAAAAGTCAATGTGATCAGTGACAATCATCAATATAAAAATGCGAATTCAACATTTAATAGTGCCACAAACAAAAGCGATTCATTTTTTTTACTCACGCACGAACGTATAAAACCTGCACGAGGGAACATAATTTATAGCAGTGGTGCCAGTCATAACTGATTGACCGAAACACAATTTCTTGTTAGTCCTCGCCAGAAAAAAAGCTTTTCAGTTAGTTTTTGCCAAAAATAACTGTTCGATAGCTGTTGTCGAAAAATGCCTTTTCTTTTTGCTAGAAAATTATTTTTGGGCAGCTTTTGGCACAAACTGATCCATTCCGCTACCGTGTATTCCCACCTCCGAACTGATAATCTGAATCAACATTTAGCGCCATGTAGCATTACGCAAATCATCGGTCAGTTAAAACGCGAAGTGGCGAATTACCTTTTCTGCCACTGATTTAACTGCATCTACACCAGTGCTTGTCAACCTCTGCCGCAGCGTTAAAGATCGTGCCAGTGTAACATTCAAGCCTACAATTTGTTCCAGACGCGTAGCGACCTTCTCATAAGCGCCGTCAGACCCGATTAATGCGAGTTTCAAATCAAACGTATTTAATCGTCCCCTTGTGTCCATCCTCTGGACACAACGCAACGCCTAGTGTGTTCTTAGCGCGAACATTACTGTCTATTCATCGGTGGCTACGTTTTTTTGGCTTTAAGCGTAACGCCAAAATTCAGCCATTCCAAAAAGTGAGTAATCCTTATTAAAAAGCTAAAGACCGAACAAATAAGCTGTGAAAGTCATATCGTTTGATACGTAACTTTTACGCCTGATTTATTGCTTGCAATCAAAGGATTAGTGCGCAGTTGCAGTTGATTAATTAACGTTGACGTAATCCAGGGATGTGCAACAATTTTTGTCGGTGGACCATATAACCAACTTCAGACATCTAGCTGGGCTACACGAAAATTTGTTTTTTAACAAAAACTGTCGGATTAGGATTTTCATGCATGGTGGGGAAAAATCAGAGTGTTGGCAAGGGCCACACTAAATGGATTGGCGGGCCGGGTTGTGGCCCGCGGGCCGCCTGTTGCACACCCCTGACGTAATCAGAATTGCAATTGCGTCTTTTGGCTTAATGCAACCAAGTTAGTTGACGTCTCTAGATTGTTGAAATAATGTAGACATGTTTGCGAAGTTTTTCCGCGCCAGTTGTGTTTCTTGGTCTTGTAACTGCTTTGTTTCAGAAACCGTACTCGACGACTGCATCGCAATTCGAAGTTGTCCGATTTGCGACAAACGATTAGTTTCCGCCTCGATAAGCGATTTCTGTCGGAAATACGAGGTTACAGAACTGCAGATGCACTGAATTCGCAAAGCGCAGTGCAAAAGAGACAGTAAATTGTCAAGTGCGCGCTAAAATCCTTGTGAGCGCAAGTTACCCACAGTCCGCGAACAACACAATGAAAGATGTTTTCACAATGCACTGTGTGAATGAACACAAAAAACATATCTCATTTAATGCCATGGCTGCTGCTGAAATTTATTAGGCAGTTCTGAAAAACGAGGTTTGATGTTGTATCCAGCGCCTCCCTCAGCCTTGAGTTTCTCTTTTTCGACTTAATTTCAACAACGGCAGAAAATTCTTCCTTGCAAAGGATGTCGTTGACAAGCGAACAAAACGGAAATCGCTTCTCGACCAAGTTTTCGACATTCAGAAATGTAGTCAAATGAAGCCCAAAATTCGGTTTAGTTTGTAAAAGTCAAAATATACTTATTCTCAAAGATCACCTCTAGTCTAAGAGTACCAAAGGAGCTGTTTGCTTGGTACGTTACGTAGCTTTTGGTTTATTAAGATTACTGCCGAGAAATATAGCATGACAATTACAATTGCTTACGTAAACATCACATCAAAGTAGAGAATGTCATAATGAATGAGCAAAAATGTAACTGATCTTGAAGAGGAAGCACCAGGTACGTGGTACAAACTCAGAAAAACCTGGTACACCCATTGGTGTACTATACGCTCATTGACAAGTTCTGATATGCAAAAGCAAATATGACCTGATTAGTCTAAAAATTAAGCCGTTCTTGCAACATTCGTTCATTATAGTTGTTTTGCATACTGCCGACAGTACATAGAGCAAAGCGTATCTTTCCTTCACACGAATAATGAACGGTTAGGCACACACATGAACAACCAAATTGCACAACCACAAAAAGGTGCTGGCAAGTACATTCGTTTTCAACAGAAGTGCAATGAAAAACCAAACCTGCAATGCCAGTGAGTTGGATCTGCTAATTCTGAAAAAGCAAGCTTTAACCAAATAAACTTGTTTGTGGGCTTTGAGATATTATAACAAACCACAACTTCTTTCGTACGGCTCAGTGGGGAATTAGATACGGGTTAGTGCGAGAAAAAAAACAAAATTTCCTGCAAGCTACAGCTTCAATATTGTGCAAGGCAAATAACAGTACCACCATAACACCACCAAAACAGCAGGAGATAACTTTATACGCAGTTGGTGGGAACTCACTTTCCAGTTTGCTTCTCAAATTCTCTACTTCAGTAGATTGACTGCTTGACGGCAGTAGAGAGATGAGATTGTCTCCAGCACCTGAAGACCAAGGAACGATTTCTTTTTACGTGTTTGAGGATACACTTTGATGCTTACCTAGCTATCAAGAACACACGAAAAAGATCATTCGACTTTGCAGTGGTGCCAGTATGGACACGTCATAAGCAACACTTTGTTACCATAACAGTCCCTGGCAGTAGCAGTGGCATAGCCAGGCCAAAAACTTTTTTTGGGGGGAAAAATGTTTGATTTTAGGCAAATAACACTATTTTGCTTAGAAAAACGCCCCCAAAGCACAAAATGACCATATTTTCTAAAAATTTTCGTGGGGGCATGGCCCCTTTGGCCCCCCTGACTACGCCTATGGGCAGTAGTATAAACAATAAAACAAAAAGTGCTCGATCACCAGTCGTACCTTGACCAGATAAAGCCAGTGGTGAACCTGTGAGTAAGTCAACCGCAGGTTGTGCCTTTGATTTCTTTTCTGGTGTAAGAATGTTGTCATCAGTAGCCCAAGGCAAAGATGGAATGTATGCTTTCTTAGCAACTTTGGTCTAAAGATATTGAAATAATAGGCTTGCAACTGCAGTCACAACTTGGCAGAATGTTGGTTGCAGGGAAGTTAGAAAAATAAATAGTATTGCAAGCACAAGCTAGGAAAATTAGAATTAAGCTTGCATTCAGGGCTACAATCAAAAGCAAAATTAGGATGCGCAAAAACTTCTTATTATCAACAATGACATTATGTAGTTCATAACTGAAAAATGACATATTCCAATCATCCTTGATAGCAGCAAACTTAGAAATCAAAATTACACACCAAAAATAAGTCGACTTTATTTTAACACTTGTCAAAAGCTGGATATCATTTTCACTTAATATTTTAACACTTGTCAAAAGCTGGATATTATTTTTACAGGGGTGGCATTTCATGGACCTACTGGCTATATAGAATATTACCAGCTTGTGCAAATTACTTCAGAGCCAAAAAATGCAGACAAACACACAAAAATACTAATAAGCTTCAAACATGCAACAACAAAAAAGTTCAGAACTTGCAAGTACGCAAGTGACATTTTATGGGTCCTTGTAGCTTATTCACTGGAGAAACTCTTCTCAAAAAAATGCAGAAAATTACGTACTGATACTCTAAAACAGGTTCTTAATCTATATTCTCTCATTTACCTCTCAGAAAATTTCACAATAAGGTTTCCAGTGTTTCTACCAAGACATTTTTACTTATTTCACTTCTACAAATGCACATAATGAAACAAGGGCCTAAAAAGTTTTGAAATAAGGAATTACAGTAGTGGCCAATTGAACACTACAATCTCAACACAGTTGCAATTAACTTCTTGCCAAAGTCTGAATTATAGGTCACTTTAGCTGCTACAGTTTTATACAAAGACAAGCCTTAGCTTCCAAGCAGTTTTGGATAGTTTAGGCATGTTTTCTCACCACCTATTAAAAGAAACTAAATGCAATTTGAACACACAGACTTCAGAAAGCATTGATTATATTGTTATAGAATGCATCATATCTTGACATATTTCAAAATCAATAACACTAAAATCAACAAGTACAAAAATAAAACAATTTTTTTAATGTGGAAAAACATTTTCAAGGCTTCCTGTATACATACTTACCGGTACCAATAAAAAAGTCTCCCATGGCACCACACAACTAGGTGTAAAGTGAAGAATATTATGTAATGTACAAAGGCACTTTTAATGTAAAAATAAAGTACATTACATAACACACTTTGGCACTGAAGGTGGCAATAGTGTAGCACACATGAGCTGTTTAAATTAATCTGGTAACATATCTGCTTAGGAATGAAAAAAACAAGAACTTAGTATTGATCACAAATATGAAAGATAACTCAGCGCAACATTTCCAATATCTGGAAAATAGATATTTGTTACAGACTATGATTCAGTTAGTTGCCCACAGGTTCTTAACGTGGGGTCTGTGAAAGTGATTTTTAGGGGTCCACATGAATGTGATTCAAAGGGTTAATACGCTTTAAGCCCATGAGGTATGGGGCTGATTGACCAAGAGGCAACTGAATGTGCACTGTATGTGTGAGAAAAAATGGAGCCAACAAAAGTCTAGATGGCAGTTGAATTGACTGCCCACTGCCCAGGGCAAACTTGAGTTGGAGATAATCATGACACATTGTTCAACACCTGCACATAAATATACGTGAAATGGATCAACCAACTGATATCATGAACATTGATGTGCTGCAGTAAAACTGTATTTTCACTTAACTTTTGAAGAATAGCAAGGTCTATGATGTTTACACAAAAATATATTTTCAACGTTAAGCAACTCATAGGAAGGTATGTTTTGATGTATTTTATGCAAAACATGGGTGGCATTGGGTGTTTTGCTTTAATCTACTCTGAACACCTCACATCTGGAAAAATTGTAACCCTTCAGAAAGAACAGAAGAGCATCACTGTATTAAGGCTCATGCCTGCTAATTGGATGGCAACATTTAACCATAACCTAAACAGCAAAACATATACTCACATGCATTGAATCAGACAGCTGCTTTCCCAAGGACTCTGTTTTGCATTTTTCTTTTGCGAGAAGAGACTGAAGTTCGGAGATCTTAAAAGAGAGGCTCTCTATTTGCTGCTGAGACTCATCCTTTTTTTGGCTCTTTGATGCCTGCAAAATAGCTTATGATGTTAAAAAAAAAACTAAATAAATAAAGTGTAACACTTAAGACCAACAAATGGTCCACCATGCTTTTGAATCTTCATTTGAAACACATTAATTTCCATGTAACAGCACTACATTTTGAGTTACAAGTGTGTTTCCAGGATTATGCTTTCAGGATTTAGGATACTTAAAAAATATAATTGCAATTACAGCATTGTGCAATTCATCTTTCAACTAACATATTTTCAGGAAACAATGCAGTTCACACATCATTGCAAAGAGACAGCAAAATATGCTATTCAAACCTTGCTAGCATTTTGTTCCATTTGTCTTTTGCATCTTTGTAATTGATCTTTAAGACTGCTTAGAAGAGTATCCTTGTTGTGCATTTCATGGTCAAGCTTGTCAACCTACACAGACACAATTACAGATCCATAAAATTTGTCATAAACTTTTTATTAACTGAAGAAAAAGTCTCTGCATGTGTGTGTGTGAAATACAAATGCACAAACTTTTCATGGCAATATATTTATTATTACTTTGGTATTTAGCACACAACAGGTAAAACCATGTGCCACAAAATGGGCAATTTACACAAGCTGCCCAGATTGCTAAATAAATCAAGACTTTTAATTTTTAAAGTATGTTAAACTTTGCATTCTAAACAATGATCATTTTACAAAGAATGAACAAAAAAGTGCAAGAAAATTAAAACAAATATTTTCACCTTTTGTTCCAACTTGGCACATGTTTCAGCAAGAGTTCCATTTTCACGCTTTAAACCTGAAATGTGTGATTTTTCCTCTTCAGTTTTTTGCTTCTGCAACAATACATAAAAAATAGCCTTTTGCTTAGTTATGAAAAGCATATTATACATACTTTTAAAAAATTTTATGTATGTTAGACTAGCTAAAGAATGTAAAAAATGGCCTTTTGCTTGGTTATAAAAAAACTAAAATTTGCAAAGTTTCAAAAACTTTGCAAATTTTGGTACTCATTGTAACTAGCCACAGTTCGTGTATGTTTCTTTCTATACCTGTTTTCAAGTGCTAACATTTCGCCTGTAAGGTTTATCTTATGGTTTACAGGACTGATGATGCAATGAAAAACGCAAAATTAGTTTCAAGAAAGAAACCTTAGCTACTGCAAAAACACCAGGGCACTAAAAAAACACAGAGGTCATTGAGTCATTGCCCCTAGACTGGTGGATAAGGTTTACAGCAAGCCCAGTTGAGAGCGAAGTTGTATACGTGGGAAGGAACTGCCAGATGATCAACACAGTTGTGCAGGGAGTGCTGTGTCACAACCTGTCTCTCTCGATGGATCAGGTGCTCAGATCTGCAAGGATCTGGGCATGGCAGAGAAAGTGTAAACCCAACTTTGCAAGTTTTAATCATCACAGAAGTATGAAAGCGGACAGATTCCTCAGAAGCTTGCCGCCAGGCTAAAGCTTATTTTGTTAGCCAAAGAAGTATTGAAGATTTGCAAACTATGCAACACTTTTGTAAAGCAGCACAAGAGGCAAATTGTTAAACTACATCTGGGCAGCCTAAGCCTATTACCAACTACTGCATACACCATAAAAAGTGACATGCACAGAAAAGTGTAACTACCATTAATTGAAATCTGATGCCACCTTGGAAGTATATGTGATTTGCATCCACATTGCAGCTCTTGGGTTGAATGGTTCCGTTAAGTAAATCTTGAGAATGTGGCTACCTATGGTTTGTGCCACTACGTCACTACCATAACAGCGTTTCACATTTTTCATTTTTCACAGTGCTTTTCTCATGACTGTCCATAAGAACTTGCAGCGAGATCACTGCAGTTTAATTGCAAATGCACTGATGGTAGCAAGAGTTACCGAATGCAAAAATGTCATTTACATCATTTTCTTTGGCGGTTATTTTCATTTTAAAATCTTGAGAATGTTAGCATAGAATATCTAAGCTGACAGTTGGATCAACTAATGTAAGAAAATTGCCACTGACTGTGCTGAGGGTATTTGGAGACCAATACAAAATCTATGTGACACTAAGAGCTGTTTGAAAATATAAATTGCTTCCTTATTATTGTTGTATCAAGAGCAAGTGCATACCAGATCAGTTAGTTCTCTGACACAAGTGATGTAGATTACAGAGTTGAAACAGTGTGCAAGCTTGAAAACGGTAGTTCAAGTAAGCCGAATATAAAATGTAGTCAAGTTCACCATCACTTTCATACAAAACCAATTTGATGGTTAGATGCTTGGTGTCATTGCAATTGTAACCAACTTGACCAGCAACAAAAAAACCACATTCTTGCAATATTTTTGTACCCTTGTACACTCATGACATTAAAAAAGTAAAATATTTTGAACAGCACAGAAATTAATCTATGACCATAGCATTAAAACCAACATGAACTACTGTGATACTAAGCACTGAGCAAAGCATTGGCACCAACTAAAATATTGTTGAACCTTGCTTGATTCAAGCACAAAACACTACTTGTATTAAGTCTGATAGAACACTACATTAACACTTGCAACATCCTTCCAGCATTTTATAACACAATGCCTATATCAAAATATCCACAAAATAATCTGATCACTCCTCCATATTGCTTATTTTGTGTTAAAGTTTATTTCTACTGTTTTCTAGCAGTCCTTTCTTCATTTTGGCACAAGCTGTGGTTATTTTGATTAAAACAGTTTAAATATTTTATTATGTTAGTTTTTGAAACATTCAAAACTTAAGAAATAAATGAAGCACTGATTATATTACATGACATTGAGCCACATGTGTTTTATTGTTTTCAACAATGTAATAAACAGGGCTTTCTTACACCTTCCATAATCAACAAAAAGACTGAAATTGATCAAAAGCAACAATGAAGTGATTATAAAAATGTGACTTTTTTGCCATACACAGTCTTATTCATTAGAAACAAGCAGTACAAAAACATTACCACACCATGCACACAAAACATCCATTACTTTACCTGCTTCCCAAAAGCAGCTTCTAAAGATTCTAACTGAAATTGCTTCTGCTTGGTCTCTTTGCGTAATTTGTCATTTTGGTTTTCAATTTCACTGATTTTGGTTAGAGTCCTATGATCAAGACCAACCTTCCACTCATCAACAGCCCAACTCATTGCTAAGATGCAATGCTTTTGTAAAAGCAATTTTATCACTCCAAAATGCAGATTTGCATCTGCCTTGAGTATTCACAGTATATTAAACAAAACAGCTCTTTGCGCAGCTGAATAATGCAAAAGTGTAGCTATACAAAATAAAGCTGAAACAAAATAAGTGTTTAATGAAATATTTGAACAGCATTTACAATACAACCAAATAAAATGTGGATGCAACTAGCAAGTAAAACATGATTGTTTGAGATTTCACATACAGCACCAATTAGTCAAAAATTTCTGCAAAAAATTTTGTAGTAATAAATACAAGTACTAAAAAGTAATTTCAAATTTATTTCAAATGTACAATTGTCTTTACTTAACACGTTGGAAGCCAGTGTATAATATACTCATACTTTAAAATCATAATTGAGCCACTTTTTTGGTTCACTTTGCACCACCATAGCTTTGCCAGCCGATTGAGCTAGATAGCTGTTCAAACCATCTAAATATGCACATAATCTTTTATTTTAGATTTTTTTAATTAGCAAATTTTGTTTTTTTTATGGGTAACATCATAATAGGGATAGTTCTGTGCATTTTTGACCAAGGTCACTGGGCCCTAGATGCCAACACCAAGGCAAGAGCCAATTTTTTGGTTCAAGCGTTAGTGGAAACTGGACTATAATATGAGTCTTTAGTCTTTATCTAGCGTTTCTAGTTCAAAAGTTATGGCCAAAAACATTTTTACCCAAATTTGGTATTCAACCAACATGTTTTTTTAATCCCATCACTTAACTCACTACTTAGGGTCAGTTCACCAGCATGCATATGTAAACATCAAAACTTTACTAAATTAGCTATTTCTCAATTAAGTACGTTAAGTAACATTTTCCAATTCTAACAACACTTTGCAAAAACCATCCCCTATGATCCGGATCATTCACCATCCGATTTCATTAGACAAAACCTAAGTTACATGCCCCCAATCAAAAAAAACATGTTTCGACCGCCAATAAGCAGACAGTATAAAATAATGTAAAAACCAAGAAAAAATTAGTGATTTTAGTTGATAGCAGGAGTGAAATGTCAAAATTATTTGTTTCCAGCTTTTTTTAGTAAAATTGTGACATAAACAATGAATAAACCCTAAATAAACAACAAATCAGCAACACTCGAATCAATCACTAATCATCATTTAAGGTTAATTTTGGATGTTAAGTTTAGCTTCCTTGTAAGTCATGGACCTAGTTCAGATTATGATAAGCACTTCATTTAAATCAGTGGTTTTCAACCTTTTTCATACAGCAACCCATTTTGCAACCCAAATTAGCCTAACGACCCCTTCTGAAAATTTCCAGTCAGGCATATGAAATGCAGTTGTGTTTGCATAATGAACAATCACTTTGACTAAAAATAATGCATGATATCCCTATGTTTGTTTAACAAAGACTCATTTAATTAAATTCATGCACATGGAAGCATCAGTGAGAAAGACCCGTGCCATATACAAATCACTCCACAGCACAACTCATTGAAAACTAGAATAACTCCCAAGTTAGCTACCGCATCAGAGATGTCTAATTTACAAACATAGCACATTCTTATATCTTTCTTATGTCAAAAGTTATTTGTGCGTTGCCAAACACAACAGTATTGTAACAATCATAATCACGCTCACAACTTTGTAATAGTCATAATCACACTCAGAACAATTTTGAAATAAAAAGTAGTCATAATTTTTGCTAGGTAATCCTAATATTTTGGCTACGACAAAAAGTGCTTTCATATACGAAATATAAAATCTAAAAGTAAGTATTAATATTTTTATCAGAAGCTCTTGCGAACCCTCAAAAAATGGCAAACAACACCCATGGGGATCAAGCTCCCAGGTTGAAAACCACTCATTTAAATCATCTTGGCTATAATTACTCACTTAATTCACTAAATTTTACGACTTGGTAGCTATTAGTAACTACAGTACATGGTTCACATAGATCTGTATGATGTCACGCGAGCACTAAATCTTCGTCCGCTTTCTAATGCCAAACATGCATGTGAACTGTCTCTCAGAAATCTTATGTAAAAAAATGAGGAAAGGAAAAAGGTACATTTGTAGAAGTTGGCAAGCTATTAGAAGATCATTGCAGGAGCAAGCATGCAAAAATCAGCAACTCTAAGAGCAAGTTTGAGCGGTGTTAATGTAGTGGTGTTTGTGTGGGTAAATGAAATTTTGTTTTTTTGGATCAAACGCTATGATAGCATAGTTGGTACAAGAAAACTGTCTGGTAAATAGTCAGATTTCCTTAAATCTGCTTGAAATTTGGTAGAAGCATTCAAGGAAGGTACAATAAAGAACGGATGTCTGTCAGAACAGATATCGTTAATGGATGTGTGACAACATAACCAGAGTGCAAAAAAACTCGTGACACAATAAACAAAGGTGTAGATACAATACAAAAAAGAGTTTGTAATTGCAATTTAATATAACCTTTCCCCAAACACGTAATGCTAAAAAGTTGCAATGTTTTACTTTTTTATATTTTCACAACTGCTCAAACCTTAGCTTGTTGTCAAGATTGGAATAATATTGGTGTGAATGCAATGGTGGCTGGAAGCAAGCCTAGGTTAGCAACAAATATAATTTTTACTACCGTTTTTGTGCCATTGCTAAGCATAAATTATTGGTTTTTGCGATTCCAGTTACGTTATTTTATATCCGCGATTAAGATCTACTACTGACGGACATCCGTCTTTCACAATGCACCTTCAAAGAAGGCTAAGGAATACTGTTATTATTTTTTTTATGTTTTCTTTCTTAATTTTTTCTATAAAAAGGATTGATTTTTTTATTGAACTTCAGCATACTAGGCCAATCCGCAAACCACTGTTGTTGTCTGATCTTAAAGATACTCTGTTTTTCATGCATCCTTTACTTATTAGATTATTCTCTTGTTTGTTAAATCTTTTATTTGCAAACTGCTGCTAGTCTATATGAAATCTTGATCAATTTTCAGTTGAACACCAATTCAGAAATAGGCTAGCGTTAAAAAGGAAGTGGCTATGGAACCACCATCCACCCATGGATCTTCTTGATTCAAAACTTATTAGACCATCCTGTCTCTCATGACGCGATTCCAATAAAACTTTTGGTTTGTCATTCAACTAGCATTGATGTGGCAGCCTACGGGATAGGTTCCAAGTCTGTCTACCATCCATGTCAATGGATAAGGGTTTGTCTCTTGACTTGGCGCCTTAGGTTTTCGTAATGACTGCTTGCACGTTTCAATTTGTGAGACCACTTTTTCGTTTCTTTCTTCAAAGCTTTACAAACTTTTGGTTTAGGGATTACTGTTAGGTTGGCTTTAGGTTTGCGCTAGCTTAGTCATGTTAGCTTAGGGTTAGGTTTGCATTAGTTTAGGGTTAGGTTAGTGTTAGCTTAGGGTTAGAACTTTGGTTAGGGTTAGAACTTAGGTTAGTGTTAGGTGAGGATTAGGTTAATGTTAGCTTAGCTTAGCATTTCAATTGGTTAAGGCTACAGTTACTAGGGTTATGTTTTAGGTTTACCTTTTGTGTCTAATATGTTTCTACAAAGCCTACTGCATTCTCCTCGTGTGTTACTGTCATGTTACAAGAGATGGTTGAATAAGGTTTCAAATTTAAGAAGATCCATCGATGGTTCTGTAGCCACTGCTGTTAAAAACTTTAACTTCAGAACTTGTCAGTGAACTCACATGGATGATTATGATGTCACTGACAATGAATACAGTGAGTATGCATGAAAGCCACCGTGGTTGAGTACTTACAAAGTTTTTCTCACGACTAGTATGTATGTTGTGTACATGACTTGGCTTGTTTATCTGTCATCTCTGAACTCATCACACATTTTGCTTGTCCACCCATCATCAACTGTGATGTGACTACCTGTAGTGCAGTGGTTCCCAATCCCAAACCTGTTCGAGCCGTGACGTTGCCCAAACCAAGCCAAGGTTGGTAGCGACTATGTCTCAATTAGCCTACCCTCAATATTTTGCAGTGATCGCTCATAATATACAGTAGGTAAATAGTGTGGTTTCGGTTCCACATTACCCCCCCAAAGAATCGCATATTACCCCCGAGGGGTAATTTACCCCCAGTTGAGTTTGGGAACCACTGCTAGTGTTAGGCCGTGCCGTAGTGGTAGTCATCCAAACTTACTTTGGAAAAATACCACTCGAAACGATATTTTTTTACACAAAATCACACCTGACACCATCATACTGTTTCTATAAAGCACAGACTGAAAGTTTCAGTTTTAAGACATCCAAAAGACAATCAATGTATTCCCAAACGTTATAAAAAATACCACGCATTACTACGATGTTGACAAACATTCAACACTGAATACTCGCTTCCATTCAATTTCCCACAACTACAAACCCTGCACTGTTATTGGCTTAAAATATCCGCTAACAGCGCCAAAGATAGAATAGAATCAAATTCCCGAAGTAGAGATGGGCGGACTGATGAAGGTCATATTTAACGATCCAAATTCAGTCCTGAATTTTTTTAATTCAGTCAAGTCCAAACTTAGTACAAAAAGAATTTTTAAAGCACTGTCCAAATCCAAATGAAGTCCAAAAATTTGACAAAATACAGTACTTTAACAACATAAATACCGCAATTCTTTTCCATTAACTCAGACCAAATCAGGTCCAGCCACCAGATACTAAATTTTAGAAGATGAAGTCCGGTATCAAGAGAAATTTCGGACTTGCGAAATCGCTGGTTTTGAGGAAACCGCGCATCCGCAGAGCGATATTCCAGTTCACATCTTTTGCAAGTTTTTCCGGGTAGGCAGGGTTGCCAACCTGTCTTCACCAAAATAGCCAGACCGCGTCGCAAAAAAATGCTAAAGCGCCAATGCAAAATAAATGCTGTTTCACAGCTTGTTAGAGTCATCGAAGCAATCCAATTCCAAATCATTAAAAACAATTTCTTCTCCCGTGATTAGGCTAGATTTTTCATATCTATTTAAACTAGTTTCTTATTATGTTATTTAATAAGAAACAAAAAATTGAAACAATTTTTGTTTCTTATTAAATAAATTGAGCATTTTTAGAGCAATAGCAAAATATCTGCAGAATTTTTTTCAAAACTGAGATTCGTTTTTATGCATAACGATAACAATGCATCTAACTCGCTTCCTAAGCTTCATTGAATTCCATGCAGTTGTTTTTGTCAAAGTTACAGAGGAAAAAATTGTTCCATCTGCATTTGAAATTGATAATGCTAAGCAGGACAGTCCGCATATTGCAGGGGTGGCCAAACTACGGCCCACGAGCCGCATCCGGCCTGCCGACCAGTTTAATCCAGCTCACCAAATACCTTGCACCTTTTTTTCAAGCACCGCATTTCCTACTGTGGACAGCAGTGCAATAGCATTGGCTGCTGCCTGTCATATAAATCGCATTGCAGAGATGATCGGATAGTGAATTTTTACTATCCGATCCTATCCTGTTTTTGAAAAATGATATCCGTTTTCGATCCGAATCCTGTTTTGGTTGAAACCATACTATCCGCATCCGAAAACTATCCGAAAGTGTATTGTGATGCACAACATATACTTTTTGTGGTGTGTCTATATTGCCTTGGGCTATTTTGCCTTGTGAGGCAGAATAGCTGCTGGAGCTATTTTGCCTTTAGTTGAACACGACTGGTTGAAGTAGCCACATGACAAGTTTGGAGCGCATGTCCTGCTAAATTGACCATGACATCTGTAACAGCTAAGTCCCATGAATGGATGATGGTTGTCATGGTTTCATGGCTGGCAAGAAGTTAGCAGCTTCTTGTTTGCATTAAGTGAACTGCAGGTTAAACCCTATTTCTAAACACTGAACCACTAAACCTAAAACATGACCCTAGACCTTGGCGATAAGCCCTCATCCTAAACCCTAACCATAAACTCTTAAACCCCAACCAATTGTCTCTGCGTATTGTAACTGTCGCATGACCACTTCAACCAATTGCATTCACATGAAGGCAAAATGGTCCCAGCACAGGTTTTGCCTCATGAAGCAGAAAAGGCACTATACCTGAATGCACTGTGCCACTTTGGGCCCTGTCATGCTTGTAAACAAAAAGTTTGACATATCTTGCAAGCTTGACATATCGCATGAAGCATGTGCGACCCAGTTGTCTTCGCACACCTTCCGTGTGGGATTTATCCTGGAACCTCGGGAAGGATGGATTGTGACGTCATCGATGTTAACTCCGCACCAGACGAATCGGCCAGAGAGGGCTCTTATTTCCATGTGCATGGGAGTCACTTATAAGTGTCGCTTGCTTGGTCTTTCCCTTCTTGCTTTGGCCGACTTTGCTCACATGAGCGGTCGCACTAGCGTGACTGCTACATGTGTAACCTAAGTACTTTTCCGAGTCAATTGCATTGAAAAGCAAGCGGAAGTTTTGCCACACAGTCCTGTCGCCACAGGGGGGGCTTTGGTGGGCTTAGCCCCTCCGAAAAAATGCTCCAAGCCCCCCAATTTTGAATATGAAGCACTATAGAAGTGCTTGTTCAAATTTCAGAATGTCTAGCCCCATTGCACAAATGTAAAGCCCACTGTATAAAGCCCCACCCTCACTCCACAAATGTGAAGCCCCCCATAAACTTTCTGGCGACGGTTCTGTTGCCACACCAAGCTTTTCATTAGTCATATCTTTGGCAACAGTGCTTAGATTTTAACACCACCCATGAGTTCACATTCATTTCGTTGCAAACCCTGCGCCAAAATGTTGGCAATCGCGGGACTTAAAGGGTTCATTATATGCAGGGTTCATTATATGCAAAATTGTTGTTTTGTGAAACTGACTTGTTAGACTGAATTTTTGTCAATCAATTCAATATAAATGACATATTTTAAGCCAGGGCATTGTTTTGAATGCTGTTTTGGTGTGTAGACTAACACTGCTATGTAGTTAGGTTTGGTTTAAGGGCAACAATGGGTAGGATTAAGAAAGAATGGAGCTATCTGGCCTGGTATCATTCAGCAACCAGTCAATGCAGGCACACGTACAATAGGCGTGAAGACTGAAAGGCTCGGTGTAGTCTGCGCAACAGGGGCAATTGCCCCGGGCCCCCCGCTGAAAGGGGGCCCCCCGTGATGAAATTTATTTGTTTCAAATAAACTACTCGTTTGGAAAATTTTCATGATTCAGAAGCGATACAAGAACACAACTCTATTATATTCTTTTGTTTTATGAAGTATGAAGGGCACACAACAACAACTGATTTTTTTACATCAGGGGTGGGGAACCTAATTACTATCCCAGGCCGCATGAATTGCGCATTATCGCTGGCGGGCCGCAAAATCAATAGATTTTATCTTAAAATTCCACCTTTATCTAACTATGAGGAAGAGTGACTTATTTTGAATTACTATCTAAGTACCTGCTTATCATGCTCCTTCGTCTTGACAAGATGTTGTACAGGGAGACCCAAAAAGATGCGTACCCATATTTTGTTCGATAAAAAACCCATTTTTTAACGAATGTCTTTTCTGTTGCAGGACGTGATAGGTGAATCTATGGATGATCGTTTGCAGCTATAGTTGCCCCAAAA
>Ga0210059_1002687_pt1 | contig 28040 bp, 17 predicted proteins | sample Ectturendosymbi2_FD_188042 | JGI IMG/M metagenome (GOLD analysis project Ga0210059, IMG submission 188042) | Ecteinascidia turbinata endosymbiont from Florida, USA - Sample 2 (SPAdes) (version 2) | ecosystem: Host-associated > Tunicates > Ascidians > Unclassified | place: Key West, Florida...
TAATCTGGCACAAACGTAGCATGTTAGTCAACGATAATACTGCGGAGTGTGGAATATAATGTTTCTCAAAAAAAAACGAAATTATCACGAAACTATCTACGCTGGCGCTATAGACATAAAAGAAACTTTCTAGGATAGCTCTATAGATATGAAAAGCCGGCTTGTGGGCTTCTTAAAACAAGCCAAGAATCGCGTGAGTGATTGATCTCTTTGAGGCAAAGCCATCGCGTGCTAATTTCTTCACCGCTGTCGCCTTCTCAAAAAGAGTGTGAGATTAATCCGAGCAGAGAAGAAAAGAAGGCATCTGTGTTTTCAAACAGAATTAGTTGAAGAAAATCACAATCACTTCACTCACAGAAGTTACCGCGGTGAGCACAACAACATCACGAAAGAAAAAAATCCTTACTCCTAATGCCATAAAAAAGTTTATATGCAGGCCCGAAATCATCCCGAAATATTTTGACAAACTTAAGCCCGAGCCCGGCCCGATCCCAAAAGCCCGGCCTGACTTACAACTCTGCACCATGTCAAAAGTTTCATTCTAAGAGTTCTACTGTACTTGCATAACGACACGAAAATATATTTGAGATAAATCAAAATGCATAGCGGTGAGTTGGCAAAAAAGTACTGTACCAGTTTCACCTTTAACACGAAAAGAATGTCCAACAAAGCTAGGTGTGTTGTACTTGTAAAGCAAATGTTTCGCACTAGGATGAAAACGTTGCTGCATTGTGGGTTTGGTTAAACTCAAAGAACCAATGCATTAAACACAAACACAAAGTGTAAGAGTCAAGGAAAAAAATATTTTTTATTTGTTGGTCACTATTGTCGCGACATTACAAGAAGTGAGGATAAATGTATATTTTGTCCTTATTTCTAACTCAAGTCCCGACGTTTTGAGCTATAGGTCAATATACAGCTAGGAAATTACTCTAGGCTACTTCTCCAACGTTTTGATTGAAATCCTGTTCACTAATAAGTTGAAGACAGTCTTATGCAAAACTGCTCATCCCAAAACTAAATCTCCACAATTGTGCTGCATTTTGTCTTCGGAAAAAGCTTCGCAGAGATTTGCCTGAAAAACTAACTTTCTACAGTAATATATACACACTAGCATTACTAAATTATACGCTGTCCGTTTCTGAATACGTAACAACCAACGTTACAGCAAAGCAATTTACATTTCTGCGCAAAACAAATAATGGTTGTACTGTGGTCTCTCACACATGCAGTTGTAATACTCTCACTGTTACAAGAAAATAACTTTTCTAACAGTATACCACACAGGGTAAAATGTCGGACAAAAGCAGTTAACCATCTTTCACGGTTACTAGAAACTTGAAAAATGCTAAAAAGTATTTTATCGAAGCTAAAATTAATAAAATAACAGAATCAGTGATACCACACCAAACTCTGTTTCAACATGAACTTGGCTATGTATAACCTACCATCTAACTTGAAAAGCTCTTTACACAAAACGTGACAAACATTACTTTTATTTTTGAAACCTCTCCAAATACATCACCTTAAGAGAAAAAAGTGGGGGGACATGGCATATTATATCCCCCCATCTGAAAAAGCGGGGGACAAGTCCCCCGTGTCCCCCACCAAATTGCGCCCATGTAACCAATCATGATTTGGTCCAGATTACAAACTACACTAGACCAAATTGCACGAATCGCCCCCAAGTAAATATACACTATATTGAAAATCTTTTCACTGTTCACGGTTTTTGAGCAACTTGCGCTTGCCCTGAAAAAACAGAGTTGCCCTGGAATTTTTCACTGTATTGAATATATTTTTTACATTCAGAATTTTTGAGCAATTTGCATGCGCTTGCCCTGAAAAACAGAGTTGCCCTGATATTTTTTACTGTATTTGAACATGTGTTTTTTATCATTGTGGATTTTTGAGCAACTTGCGCTTGCCCTGAAAAACAGTGTTGCCCAGAAATTTTTCGTTGTATGGAATATACTTTTTGCATTCTGAATTTTTGAGCAACTTGCGCTTGCCCTGAAAAACAGAGGGTTCCCTGAATTTACTGTACCGAATATATATTTTTTATTATTCAGGAGTTTTGAGTAACCTGCGCTTGCCCTGAAAAACAGAGTTTCCCTGAAATTTTTCACTGTATTGAATATGCCTTATACATTCAGGAGTTTTGAGCAACTAGCGCTTGCCCTGAAAAGCAAAGTTTCTCAAAAATTTTTCGCTGTATGGAATATACTTTTTTCATTCAGAATTTTTCAACAAATTGCGTTTGCTCTGAAAAACAGAGGGTGCCCTGAAATTTTTCACTGCATTGAATATATTTTTTAATATTCAGGAGTTTTGAGTAACCTGCGCTTCCCTGAAAACAGAGTTGCCCTGGAATTTTTCACAGTATTGAATATGCTTTTTACATTCAGGATTTTTGAGCAACTTCCGCTTGCCCTGAAAAACAGAGGGTGCCCTGGAATTTTTCACTGTACTGAAATATTTTTTATCATTCAGGATTTTTGAGCAACTTGTGGTTGCCCTGAAAACAGAGTTTTCCCTGAAATTTTTCAAACCCGGGAGGGCGGCCGCCCCCCCCGACCCCCCGCCTCGTACGCCTATGGTAGTGACTCACACATTTTAATCAGATTTCAATGTTGGCTTGACCTTATAATAATACTGATTTATTGCAAACACATGGTCCATATCTTAGGCACAGTAAACAACGCATCAGCACAAGAAAATGATTGGCCATAACTCATGACAGAACAGGCGTTTGCACATGATCACACGGATGGGAGAAAAACATTTTTAGCATCTCCCCAACTATAGCGTCATACACCCACCATAACATGGGGATCCAGTTGTGTGAAGAAATTGAAGGCATTCTCACGTAAGAATTTTGAGGTAAACAGCTAACCGTTAAAAGGAGCAAGAAGTAAACAAATGAGTCTGATGGGGGTGCACAGTGGCAAATAGATACATGCAACTGTTCCAATCAAGGTTTCAAATGCTTTACAACGCATTTATCATGAGATCGACAGCGAAATAAATTTCCTAAGGTTTGAAGCCGCCAATTAATATTCTTGATTTTTAAAGCATCGCACGGGAGCTTTTCGTAGTTATCCAAAAAGCAATATTGATGAGACACGTATACTGGTCCAACGCATCAACAACTATATCAGTTGGTCACCGTCATGCATTAGAGTTAAATTACTGAGATAAGACAAAAATTTGTGAAAAGTATCAGACATTTGAAGAGATCGGATGAAAAAGTTAGATGAAGACGCACAACGTTGCAAGAAGCGATAAAGATTGTTTCTCAGTGAGGCATCAAAAGTCATGACACGATGGTTAACTTGGTGTGGGCGAACAATTACATTTCAGGGTATGTATTCCATAATTCGGTAGGCATTATTGCATGCAGCGCGTAAGCGCTTCATACTAGTCTGTGTGTATTTGCTCCACAGCGGGCAAGCATGCAGTGGCGTGCAATAGGCACAAAATAATGTGTTTTTACTGCAGGAGGGCACTGATCGAATGTGCCTTGGAGCTTGTTTGCTGCACAATATAGCGATTTAATTTGTCTGTGAATATCACAATCATCCTTTAGTGAGGTGTGTATCAACACACCGAGGTATTTCACTTGGTCACAAAACTGTGCACTGTGCAACATTCAGAAAAACATTTGATGGAACAGGTTGTTTATAATTTTTGGGGCAAAAAAGAACACGAATTGTTTTGCTACAATTAAAGGCAATTCGTGTTCAGCGGCATAATCACCACAAATATCCATAAGACTTTGGCTAATACTGGGGCTAAACACACCTATATCATCAGCGATTAGATGATTCACAATCATTTCCCACAGTGCATCCCACCCTGGCTGAACCCAGTTGTTCTAACAGTTCTTCAAGGTAAACAGCAAATAAATATGGGTTCAGAATTCCCCCTTGCCCAATTGTTCACAGTAAAAGGGGAAGAAAAGTTGTTGTGCCAGTTTACTTGCATGGTCTGTTGCCTGTACCAGCTCAACAACAGTCTTACTATGCACATAGATACACTGCGCTTAGTTAGTTTAGCAAACAGCAGGCTGTGGTTAGTTCTGTCAAATGCTTTAGATGCACCTAAGAATGCTGAAACAACTAGGGTATCCTTCTTTACATAATAAGACACAGTTTGTTTAAGTAAAAAATGCACATGTCAGTGCTATGTTTTGGCTTGAAGCCAAACTGGTTGTCTGTTGTGGACAACAATGGTGAGATGCAAGGCAAAATATGAATGTGCAAACGACTTGGAGAAGATAGTTGCAAGGGAGACAGGTCTGTAGTTGCCAGCGTCACTTATGTCCCCATTCTAGTTTTTGTATACAGGTACAATGACAGCTTGTGTGCATTCCTGTGGAATTTTCCATGCATTAAACACACGTTAAACATGTTACTGAGGTAATCACACACACTTGATCAGCATAGAAGATGTGTTCAGCAAAAATACTATCATTGCCATCTCCACGGTCTAATGGTAGTTTATGCAGTAGAGATTTAATCTTATAACTGTTGCACTTAAGTCACCAATGTCCTCAAAATTACCATGTGAATTTATATTTGTTCCACAAAATTAGCAATTTCACAGTTTTTTGATGATTTCAGCAATGCTTTAAAGCAGTGGTTTTTAACTTTTTTGTATGTTTTACCCTTTTAACAAAAAGATGATGATCAGATTTACCCCCAGTATATAAAGTGGTGTTCATTTATTAAAAAACGAAAGAAACAAATTACATCAGTTATATTTAATGCGACGGATGCCCTTGCTTTTTGGCAACGAGTTGTTCAATGTCTAGTAAGCAAGGGCATCCGTCGCATTAAAAATAGCTGATGTAATTTGTTTCTTTCGTTTTTTAATAAATGAGCACGATTTTATATATTGGGGGTAGAACCACTGGATTAAGGATTGGTAGCTCATTTACCCCCTAAAACGAGGAAATTTACCCCCAGGGGTAAATTTACCCTAGATTTAAGAAATGCTGCTTTAAAGTGTATTTTCCAGACGACAGTGACTGCTTCATTTCCTGTTTCACCTCCCATTGTACATGGGTACAGGCTACAACCAGTACACTTATTGCAGTAAAAACTTAAGTTCATATTACAAAACTACAAATCTTTTTATGTGCTTAATAAATAGATTTATGCTAATGGATTTCTGTGCATGGTATTTTGCATAAGGATAAGTAAACTGGGTACTTAGTACATTGACAAGCAAGAATGATAGGCTACCATTTAAATCTTGCAACAAATAGCAAAATTATTCATAAAAGTAAGGGCTCTAATTCTTAATTTGAAACCTCTTAAATTTGATTGAGGGACACGTGCCCTTTTGAAGAATATCGGGCACCTTAGTAATTACTACACAATAGAGGATCTGCTTATCCTTCGATTAGGACCCCTTAACATCTTGGTAGGGGTCCTCTCAGTGGCGTACCTAGGGTTTCCCGCGCCCGGGGACAAAGTCAGTTTTGGCCAGGCGCGTCGACAAAGGGGGGAAGATGGGGGCAAGTGGTCCCCCCAATTCCGAAAGTTGCACCAACAAGTTTCAGGTTAAAATCAAGCTTTTGATGTGTAAGCTAAACAAATACTTCAGTGCAAATCAACGAAACTGCTTGAGGAACCTTTCCTGCTTCTGCCTTTAGTCAACTTGATCAAAGCAGTGTGGTTTTCCAATTGTCCATGGTCAATCAAACGTTGTGTACATGGCTGTCGGAAAGATTTGTTCCAGGGGGGGGCAGCAGTGGACTTTTCCAGGGGAAGCCAAGGATTTTGTAGGGTGGCCAAAGATGGTTAAAGTTCATTTTTCCCACTCGAAACAAAGAAAACAATTCTTTTTTCCTAAAATTTTAATAGGAAAATGTCAACTTTCATGTCATGGCTGACGTTTACTTGAGGTTTAAGCTCCGTGTGGAAGTTGGTGCTAATAAAATACAAACTTGTACCTAAGAGCTTGCAATCACTAACTGAAAGTTGCCACCCTATCCCATAGTAAATTCGAAATCATTCAATTGCAACGGGAAGACTCAGCAGCAAAATCTAATGCAGAAAGAGGCTTTTTTATTTTGTAAGTACTGAGGACAATGACACTGCCATTACTTACAGATAACTTGCAATCTGTTTCATCGATAAAGGGCGTGTGACTAAAATGAAAAAAATTGAATTTTTTACCAGTCGATGCGATTTTGCTATTTAAACACTCATGGATTTTGAAAAACCTTCAACCGCTTACGCTAGAATGGTTAGATCAGCAGTTCTCAAATTTTTTGAGCACGACCCAAATCTGAGTTTGGTGAAAACGCGTCAAACAACGACCCAAGCCTCAAGCAACGTATGAAAATATAATAATTGTGTGAGTGATTTTGACAGTAAGTCTCAGTGTCACCAATCTACTCTTTTCTCAAGTACCTCAGCCACACACATACAAGCACTGGTAACTTTGAAAACACACAACGCCGGTTTGGATCACCTCGGTGCGACCCATTTTTAGACCCTTCGCGACCCATGTTCGGGTTTCGATACATACTTTGGGAACCACTGGGTTATATCAACTAACCAACCGCTGTGTTAAGTTGCGGCGACAAGTATTTCTTAAATTCACTGCAGAGCCGTGGTGATAATTATCACGATTATAATCGATTGTGGCTTCATTTTCACAAAACAGCAACTATTTTCACACTTTGTGTAGACTGAGCAGGTCAAACGTCAAACATACGCAAATTTGTTTAGAGGACATGTGTAACTTTCACATTTCATAGCGTTTAATGACATAAAATCCAACCATTTTTCAAAGGCGTTGACGGCCTCTGGCCTTTACGTTATCACTTGCGTACGTCAACCAGTCACTCAAGAGTTGGGTAAGATCCACGTCGTATATACGCGTACGTTTTGTAGATCAACTTCGGGAGTCGTTGTCTTTAACCAAAGTCACTACTCGGCTTCGAATAAACGTGTGTTGGTTTACACCAGCAGGGGTGTAAATATAAAAAAACGCATCCAAAATGGCTGCCACGATGACTTCTTGCTCAACTGCAATATTGGCTGTAAAAGGCATACTGCAGATCATGCACTATAGCAGCGATATTTTCACAAGCGTTTTCGCAAGAAAGGTTTACGAGAAAATGGTAATTTTGATCCAAAGTAGAAGCTTGGAACTTTACTAAAACAAACTTTTAAAACTTGTCAATTCAATGAAGATACACTTCTATTTGCTTAAATCTAAACATAATTATTCAGAAAAAAGTATCATAAAAATGCACCTTTTATTGTTGATGCTTTAAAAACAAGGGGCATTAAATGTTCACAAAATGGTGAAACTTGGTTGTTGTTTGATTTTTTGACCTTAACTAAGCATTGCTTTTGTAATTATACTGTTCATGTCATTAACATAGCATTGTCATATTCTGTAACAGGTAACTTAATAAGTTTGGAATTGGGCCACCAAAAATAAGCATGGACCTTCACTTGCGACTGCAAAGGTGCTTTGGGCCACCTTAACAAAAGTTTGACGAGAAATGATTCAACACTGCTCAGGTAACCTCTGCCCAATTTGGGCAAACAGTGCTTCTACAGAAATTAAAAATTAGTTCACGTTCACGCAGAAAGCTGGTGCGCTCAGTAGCTGCATTTTTTAGACGCTGTTTCGGGCAGTCCTATCGAAATCTGCACAAGTTTTGTAGTTTTCGATGGGGAACAAAAATTTGCCCAAATTGACACATGGTTACCTGAGGTGTAACAAAATTCCTTCACAAAGATCCCTCCTAAGGTAATCTTGACCAATTTGTACAAAAGGAGTTGGTGCATGTAGGTTCACGAGCAAGCCACGCCAGCAACCTTTGCCCGAAGCCAGCACGGGAGTAGGTCACGCGAGTGCACGCACTGACAAAACAAATCAATTTGGCGCGAATGACTCCTGCTCAGCTCGTGGTGTTCACTGCGAAACAGGCAGGAGAGTGTATGACGCCTTCTCCACCCGACAAAAGAAATTGGAGCCAGAAAGGGCCTGCACCGTGTGCACTTGAAGTGAAAGGTCAAAGCATTTTATTGAGGACATGATGAACCTTGTGTTTCTCTTCACCTAATTGAAGTTTCTAGAACTCTGGCTTAGCCAAAAAAGACTTGCTCCTTGTGCGTGCACTTTTAGTAAAAGGCCAAGGCATTTTATTGAGGACGTGAACGTTGAGACCAGACAACGCTGTGGAACCTGTCTACCATCAAAACAGAACAAAACGAGGTTCACGTGTCAACTGCCAATGATGGGGAGCACTTGTGTGCATTGATCACTTTCTAGTTTTCTGCAAAGATTACTCACACCCCTGGAACACTAACCCCGGATGAATTCTACTCAGACAGGAGTGGTGGCCACGTTGTCCCTAGGTGAAAATCATCCGACGTTATGGTTGATTTTGAGTTCGGGTGAAAATCACCCGACATTATGTTTAGTGTGAGTTAGGTGAAAATCGCCCGACGTTATGGTTAGCGCTAGTTCGGGTGAAAATTATCCGACGTTGTGGTTAGAGTGATTTTTTTGTTTCCCTGTTGATCCCTTGACATTGCACAAATTGACAAAACTCCACTAATTTGTAGTTTTCATATTTCAATTTGGGGTGCTTGGTGAATTGTTTGGATGGGCTTAGCCCACCAACCCCCCTGTGGCGACAGGACTCGCCGTATGTGAGACATGAAAGTCAATAGCAGTGCCGCGATCAATTTGACTGCCCAACAATTGTCGTAAAGCATTTGCCCATTTTGGGTAAGCTTACCTTATGTGCCTGACTTTTGTAAAAAATTGCCCATTTTGGGCAAGGTTGATTAATGAAAATTGCAATGAAAATAGACAAATTTCATGTCTCAACCTAATTTACTGTTACTGCAGATAGAAACACAAGCTCAAAATGAGGCTCTATTTAAACCTTAAACCGACCACCAATGACGTCTGCTGGCGGAATTTTTTGATTTTTCTTTACTTTTTCGTTCATTTGTTAAAAGAACTTTCCACATTGTTGTTTGGAAAATTGCTTTTGTTCTTCATCATATAAAACATATTCCAAAATCAACACATTGTTTTTTCTCATCGGATGAGCTTGAGAAGACTTGCTAAGTTGTACAAAAACCCGCACGCTCGTCTAAACCTGTCAGCTAGTCCAATATAAGAGAATAAACAAAATCCGCCCATTTTGGGCAAGGGCAGCAGGTGTTTGTGTTTAGAGGTTACCTGAGCTGGTTTAAGGCAACGGGTGATGCTGCAGACGTGGGTAAGTTATACAGCGTTTGTAGCACGTCAGCGTTATCAAAGAGAAAGTTTGTGATGGTCTTGAAATGAATTTCTAAGACCATTAGGTGGGATACAGCCAATTGGTGCGTCAGAAACAGCTGCGAAAAACGTTACTCCTTGTTTTGGTTTCATTTATCAACTGCAAGCGCTTATACACACGCTTGTATTTCATTATCATCAACTTTATGGGGGCCAGAAGATGGCGCCACATGTTCATAAATGGTCACCGCTAGATGCGGCCCATGAGTAACAAGTCACTGTGATAGTCACCACAAGCGAATCATCGTGGTTCACTTATCCTTATATACTGACAGTGCAACTTAGTAGCAGTAGAGTGTTGTCAGTGGTGGGTCTCTATTGCTGCTGGTTGCTTTCCCCTTGGTTGCTGCCCCGAATTGCCATCTTTCTCTTGCGCTTGCCTCAGTAGTTCAAGGCGATGCAGTCAATTGCAACAACTACCACAGATAGCAAACCTCAGGTAAACGTCACCCATGATATGAGTTCTCCAACATTTTCACTGTATCCAACGTTTGATTAACCATGGACAATTAGTAAACCTACTTCTTTGATTAAGTTCGACTAAAAACTGAAGGAGGGTAGGTTCCTTAAGCAGTTACGTTGGTTTGCACTGAAGTGTTTCTTTGGCTTATACATCAAAAGCTTTAGTAACCAGAGCATTTTTCGCAGAACGTTCGGAATTGGGGTGGGCATTTCCCCCATTGCCCCCCCTGGCTGCGCGCCTGGTGTTAGGCTATATAAAACGTTTTGATCAACAGAAAAGTTATCCAAATGTCATTGTTCAAGCTGCAGGCGAAAATTTGGATGAGGACCTATCAGTAAATCAATATTGTAATCACCGTTTCACCTCGTGTAGTTACATTCGTACATTTTTTTTTCTGCAAATTAACATTCTGGGTTTATTTGGTAGATAAACGTTTTTTTTCATGTACAATCTGGGTTTATTAAAAATTACTAGAAAAAAAATCACTGAATGGGAGGTATATTGTATAGTACAGTAACGATAGGCTATGGCAGCACGCAAGACAAAGCTAAATAACTTTCAATCAAGAAAGACTTGTATAAATGAAGTGATCGCTATCATAAATGCAATCCGTTAGGAATGCAAGTATGACGCGACCACCCCAACCCCGCTAACACGACCAATTGAGTGCCGTCCAGTGGGTGGTCGTGCTAGCGGAGTTCTACTGTATATATATATCCAAATGACATTTTGAGGTAGACAAAATTTTCGTTAAAAAATATTTTGAGAAAAATCAGCTTTCCATACCAGATTCCCGACCAAAATAACACTAACCTTAAAACTAACCAAAATTTAGCCTAACCTTACCTACCATAACAGCCCAGTTGGATATGTTCCAAATTGATATGGTAAAAATAATAATTGTACTCACTGCAATTCAGTATTTCATTTTTCTGTTCGCAACCAAGGACAAATCAATAAGACTATTAGTAAGAACAAGAGCATGCCCTCACTTATCAATAACTGTTGTGAAACTCACCTTCACTTATTACGTATGGTTTTACGCTCATTCATAAGACATAACACTACTGAATTGTTTTTATTTTTCTACTGCACTTAGAATATAAAATGGAACTCAACGAAATTCTTAACTAAAAGCACATCTTACGGCTTACTAAAGTCGAAAATCGAATGAGTCATTGCGCTTAGCGTGAGCAAGCTTAGAGCGTCTACTTATTAGTTCCAATTGGTGATGATATCTTTTACAGCGTATTGCATATTGTTTACATACTATACTTTTTACCGACTTAGGTATTGGGGGCACCCTAAATGTTGGGAGCCCCTGGCTGTAGCCCAGTCAGCATCCCCCTTAATCGGTCACTGGGACTGTGATTACTTGCCAAGACCAATTTTTTACTCGTCGGCAAGGTAGTGGGAAACCATTCATGAAAACGGTTGCACATAATTGTGATTGAGGTTGCACATAATTGTGATTGCACCATCACAAATATACGTTTAATCATCACAAATCAATACCTAGGATAAATGCTGTTGTTCATAAACATTGTTTATGGCGTAATTGCGTAATAAAAAGACTTTGAAACTGAAATCGTCCTTTGCCAAAATATGAGATCCAAGGCATATAAAATGTATATCACCGCCATATTCACGCATTTCGTTTTCAAACTGTACAAAAAAATTTACGATGTTCATTTGAGGTTACGGCTGATGCTGCAAAAAAGGATAAGTTGTAGTTGTAGCTAGCACGCCAGAGTTATCCGAGAGAAATTTTAGCGATGTCTTGAAAAGAAGCTTGCCTCACCATTAGGTTGAATACAACAAACCGGTGTCTCAGAATCATCTGCGAAAAGTGTTACTCCTTGTTTTTACTTGCGGATCGATACAACTTTGTATTTCATCATCAGCAACTTCCACACGAAGCTTAAAACGCGCCTGCCACTGGGCTGTTAAAAACACCAAGAACACAGATTAAAAAACAGGCAAAAATGACACAGCATTGATACTTGTCGTAAAATACATTCAAAATCACAACTTTTCCACATCTTGAACACAGAAGTATCATGACTGAATACTCATTCTACAATTGCATTAGATACCGGAATACAAAGACAAGACAATACATACGTAGCAGCTTGCAAGTTGTCCGCAAGGATGCGAATTCTTTTGCCAATGCAGAAATAAAATATAGCTATTTAGCATTGCCACTGCAAAAACAAAACACAATTGAAATTTATCTGTCGAATATTTCATTTTGCGTAAAAGATTCAGTAAAATTTCACTGTTTAGAATGATGTTAAAACGCTTGAAGTTACCCCAAGTTTTTGATGATGTGGCACGAACTTTTCCTACATATAAGCATAGGTGTCGGTAGGGGCAGGAATTTGAAAATTTCAACAAAAATGCTGTTATCTTAGTTTCGAATGGTAAAAAACACATTTCACTACTTGTGGCACCCCTAGAAAAACTGTTAGAAAAATCCACTATTGGTCCCCCCTGGAAACATTCTTTTCGACGCCCATGCACACAAGCATGTAAAATTACACCATTTTTGTGAAAAATTGTGTTGTATTTCACCATCTGGCAACACTGTTCAACAACACCAATGCGGTCAGCAATCCATAGCAGGGAGACAGACTGTGCACGGTGCATTCTGCCAATTACGAAATCCTGCCAAATTCACTACCAAATTACAAACAATATATTAGAAATAATATCGACAAAATACTTCCATAATTCTGCAACACTTTTTTCATCAAACGATTTACTTTACACTGGACCCACTACTAATTTTGTTACTAAAACTTACGATATTTACACAAAATTCGAAATTTAAAGGCGGAGGGCCTAGGCCCATGCGACCCCCGGTTCCCCCACCTATGATGCTGAGTAGAGAAATAAACCACTATTGAAACGTGAAGTGATCAAAGAAACTTTGTTTACATTACTGAGTTTAGATTATTAAATATATTATTATGCCTTATTATATGCAGTGTATTTACTTTGTTTTTGTTCAAGTCAGGATATTACACGAAATATAACTATACATAAATGTTCATCTGCAAAGTAGATATCCCACCATCACTACTGTAATTGGGTCCCGCAATAACACACTTTTATAGGAAAATACTCTGGCTAGCGAAGAGTTCTTCCCATAAAAACTTTGGAATTGTTATAGTTTCAGTTCACTACACCGTTTTTCCAAATTCCAGTTGTGGGTTATTAATTAAATGCTCTTCTCATATCTTCAACGCAGCACAGACAGCAACGACAACTTGACAATTTACCAATGACTACAGCAACTGCAACCATGGAAATTTTCATTTAAAATTTAAGTGAGAGCAATTGTATTCTCAGTGCTAACGGAAAACTTAAACTAATGTCAATAAAACATTATTCAGTGTACTTACAATTTTTTCCAAGACAAACTCACGAAGTAACTGTCATCTAGATCTTTATAACCTTAGTTTCTCAACAACAATGTCGCTCAGTAACTACCACAGAATTCAAACATCGACATAAATATGACATTTTAAGCTTGCAACCACAACTTTTAAAAACACATTGCGAAAAACTCAGAAGAAGCTGCACGCGAGTGGGACAGTTTTTCTGATTGGTGTAATTCCTACTTCTTTGCACAAAAGCTATCCTTTTTCACCCTAGAGTTTATTGACGGAACTGTTTGCTTCTCGAACATCTGCATTGCTAGACTTATGGCGCCAGAGTTCCTATTGTTTAGCTCTTGCTGACTGCAAAAGTAGTCTTAGCAATAGCTTCGACTATGAGAAACTTCACTTTTCTTGCAATTTAAAACGATTTATTACTTCCATGACCTACTTGGTTATTACGGGTGCCTACGTGACACAACTAGAAGCAATGCACTGCACAGGCCCTGCCATGACAATTTCCTTTTATGGCCCAACTGAACTCATTTCACTGAGCGCTCTAGCTGCGTCGCTACAGTCAAAGCAATTCCAACTGGCAACTTGTCGTTCACAAAGCATATCAGTATAACAATTGCCTGGCTCGCAGAAGCATCTTTCTACTTTGTTGACAATTAAAAAGTCAGATTCCATATTTTGGCAACCCATGGCAGCTATTGTACGTCTGCTGAGGCATACCAATGACAGGAATCAATCATCTTCCCTACTTGGGCTGTTTATATACTTTTTGAATTTCTTTCAGATTTTATTTAATTGGGAACTGCCGTCCTTACACTCCTTGTTTTGCATGCATTTCTATTGGTGGATTTTTTCTTCAGCATATGCTATTGGTGGAGTTTTTCTTCAGCCTATGACAAGGGCGTACAAAAGCTCTGTATTGGTGGAGTTTTTCTCCTTTGCTTCTGATTGGTAGAGTTTTTCTTCAGGGTTTCCCTTATAGGTCAGCAGAAATACCGATGCATTGCTGTCACGGAAAGTTTTTGGGTGCGGTGCTCTTGCGTAAGACGTCTGCGTAATATCCTTGCGTAGGGCGCTTGCGTAGCGTTCCTGCGCCAAGATCTTTCTGCTGCGTAATTGCGCCACTTTGCACTTCTTATTTTTCATTTTTATCGACGTCTAGAAAATCTTCGAGCAGATCAGCATGTTCGCTGCTGTATAAGATTTTTTCTACGGTGAGCGTGCGGTAATTGGTATACGCGTCTCAGCAGTGTAGCAATTTACCTACTAACTTAGGTGCTTCCCGTATGCTTTTAACAAGCATTGTTCCCGCTTTTATTGCCAATTGGGTTTCGTAGATTTTCTGTTCTTCAGAAACTGGTATGCGTAAATAAACTTTGCATCCATTTTCTGCACGAGTTACTAACCAATTCATCACTATTCTGATTGCTTTGTTTGGAAACATTGTAGCCAAGGGCTGCGTAAAATCTTCATCGTGGCTAATTCCATATGGTCGTAACGCCATTTTTACACCTTGCTTGGATTCGCAGTATTCCTGTAATATTTTTACTAATTCCATATTGTTCTAGGTTCCTTCAGGTTTCCTGCATAAACATTACTTTATGGTTTGAGGTATGCTTAGCAAGCATCACGCATTGGTTATTTACTTCGGATCTTTTCAGTTAGGAGGATTTGGTTTCCGTAATCTTTCGGCATGGATCGTAATTTTTCGGTACGAGAATACGTTTCGGATAAGGTGCAACTCCTTCTGCTAATAATACAAGCGGTAAATGACATACACAAACGATCACTCAGTGACACATACATACATTGCGTGATATTAGTATAATAAGATATGCATGGTTTCACATTATGTTAATAGTTGTGATACTATATGCTCTGAAATAATTATTGCTCTATTTCTAGCAGTTTTACATTTCAAAGATTTTTCATCAACTTCAGTCGATCATAGTTGCAACAAATAGTCAATAATTTTTATGCACTTCGTTTAACGTTCAATTTAAACATGCAATCACAATTTTGTTCTGGTAACTGCATGTTGCTCACTGAATATCACTTTTTCTTTTAGGGTTGCTTTAGTCTTTTGGCTGTTTGTAACTTTTTTGAAATTCACTGTCTCATCGCAAACATTTGTCTGATGTGAGTGAGCAGCATACTGAGAAACACAAACATAAACTGTCTACACATACTATAACTGTACGTTTTTTAAATATAACGTAATGTTTTACACTTCCGTTAGTGGGTCATTTGTCGAGGTTCTAATTATCGATTCACTCCCAGTGTATTCTTTATCTTCGTCAATAGTCATGTTATGGTCACTTTGACCCATAACAACACTTTTTGTGTTTTTTCATCCCCTAGGCTAGGATGAGTAAACGACTGAAGCTAAGTGGTGCGGCTTACCGCATGCTGAAAGCCAACAGGAAGAAAATTTAATGAAATATGCCGGACCCATGTATGCATATGTAAAGGAAGCAGAGCAAATAGGAAGAGCATACGATGAGAAACGTGGTTAACGGGCAGAAAAAGCAAGACCAAAAACGAGAATGAAACACAAGGCCCATTCAGTTTCTTAGTGCTTGATTCTGATGTTCGCAATGTTTTCATTTTCCTTATACCTTTACCAAGCAAAAACATCACCTTGTTTCATTTCAAATTATTGCAAGCAAATTGGGGGGGTGGAAAGGGAGGCACTTTCACGGTTGGCTCCAGGCGACGCAGCTTCGCTACGCCACTGATTGTGGAGACGTGTAAACGAGGCCACAGTTAGTCCACAGGCATCGAATGCCCTTACTGCTACCATAGACGTGGGCTGGATAGTAAGCAGAGCTTCATAAACAGTAGTTTGAAGATTGGCAGGCCGTTAAAAAAGCGTAAAACCCATTAGTAACGTCAGAACCGTCGCCAGAAAGTCTTCAATGGGGGGTTTTTGGTTTGTGCACGGGGCCTTGACATTGAAAATTTGATAAAAATTCCTTTAAGCTCTCGTATTATAATCGTGCAGCTTTTAGCAGCTGAAATCATCTCAAATGATTTCAGGTTCCGGTGTATGAGTGAGGCATTAGACGACAATGCTGTGCTTCTTCTGCGTATCACTTGTGTGTCTAATTAAAGAATATCTTCAATAAATTTCAACTGGCACATTTATGTGAGAATTGCCTGAGTGAAACAATAACTGTCAAACGCCTTTTGAGATTGTGGCAAACGGTCCTGTAACTCGGAAAGTTTGCATGCTTGATAGGTTGTTGCAGATAGCCTACGTAGAACATAATAAACATGTAGCTCAAAGTTATATCTTTCCAAAGTGCGTTTCAGAAAAACTGCATCGTTTTCTATTCCACAGATGTTCGTGTTTCCTTCGACGCCTTGGAGACCGTCAAAGTCGTAATTCCTCGCGAAAACATGTTCGCAATGACTGGACTTTGCGTTGACCAAAAACACTTCCACGGAGAAGACCCAATTGCTCAGGTAACTTTTTTTAACAAAACTAACCATACACATATTGGCCAAATCCCATGTCATCATCACCCAGGCTTACTGGGATGTTTCCGGAGCAGAAGCGGCCTTAAAAAAATTCAGAAAATATTCTCAAACTTATCTAACCTTAAAAAATTAACTTGTTCAATGTCGGAAAAGTTTTATTATTAGCAAAACAAACACAGGTCCACGCCGAAAAACGCGTGGGGCAGGATTAGAAGTGACACAAAAACTACACGAAGAAACTTGAAATGCCGCCATAACCTTTGTTGGCAATCTGTGCAAGATCCATGCGGTATTGTGTTCGAAAATTCCAGATGTTCATGGAATAGAAGTTCATGACGTTCGGACTTGAAAATTTGTTTACTTTCGGAAAATTTTCCGATTTTTATTGCATGACACCAGAGACGTAACGAGGGGGTCAAGGGGGCACAATTCCCCTGGTGCCGAATCACTGCGGGAGGCCAAAAGGTCACAACAATGTCAAAAACACATTTTTCAAAACAGTACATTTGCTTCCGAAAGACCTCAGGTTCGAACATGGGGGCGCCAAGCTTGTTTCTTTCCCCAGGCACCATTTAACCTCGTTACGCCCCTGCACATCAAGATTGTCTAGCCAAAATGGCGAAATTTGTTTACAAAAATACCTGCCCTTCAGTGGCAAACTATCAATCACAAACTATTTAAAACAAAATGCTGTTGATTATCGAAGTCACTGGACCATAGAAAATAACTTGAAGGTCGAAAAAAGGTATATTATTTCGAAAACAAGCACAACTTTCCCTCCCCCAAAAACAAACGTACGGGTTACGCGCAGCGACAAACATACCAAAAAACTCGAAAGCAATAATTATGTTGGCACTTTGCCCTGTAAGGTGTTTATTGCATCATAAGGGTGATCAGGCAATATTTGGAAACGTGAAGTTTGCAGTGAGTCAATGACCAAATTCTCAAACATTCATTTTTTTGTACGAAACGCGACTATATGGCGGTAACGCAATTTTAGAAATACTGTAGAGTAGGTTGAAAAAAAATTTTTAAAGACAGCAGAATATCGGTCGATAAAAAAGCCTCTGATTTCGTGCTGAGCTGAACTTTTGTCTAAAAATTGTTGCTCTGGTAGGTAGCGGTGTTGCTAAAAAAAGAGGTGTGGGCAGGCGTGGACACAGGGAAGGATGGAGGGGATGCATCCCCCCACCAGACCTAAACAGGTGCTGACATGACACTTGATTTCATTGAAATTCATCGGCAAAAGTATTTTTGTACTGCACATTACTTAACTCCAGGACTACCGAGATTTTTTTCTTCAAGAATTACCAATGGGGTCAATTGACCCCTGCGTTGAATACGACTAGGTTTTTCGCACACAGGGCACTAGTTATCGCATCTCTTGTGACCTCACAATGAGTTCGCTGCTCGTTTTGCGCATGCGCAGTGGCAATGCTCTTGTTTGATTTCACCGCCTCGTGAATTTGTGGATGCAAACTGCTCAAACATTATGCTGCGGCAGGCGCCGACTTTGCTAGAAACCTTTGTGGAACAAACGTTCAACGTTGTGTGGTGTGCTTATTATATATCATACGTTTCGATGACGTCACCATGTTCACTCAACCGTAGTACGACCTTTTTGTAAAATTGGCAAATTGTAATGATGATATATTTTAACCCCACTATCCCACTCGGTATGTCCCTGGTGATATGGCAGTTGCAGAGAGTGCCGTGCTGGTACCTAACAATGATAACTACGTGTATGATTTTGCGTCTTTATCAAGTAGGCTACACAAAACTTTAGTATTAGCGCTTGAAGTGTTTTGAAAATTTAGATAAAGCAAAGAAGACATTTCAGTTATTCTTCAAAATAAAACAAACATTACATTAAAAAGTAGAATGTGTGAACGTGTATCTCACATTCAGACTGTCCAAATTCAGCAAAATAAGCTTTGCATGTAATATTTTCGTCCCTATCCCTGTGCAATAAATGGTTTATTTAAAGGCCATACAAAAAATCACCCCAATGGACGTTTCTGTGTCGGGAACCATCGATCAAAGAACGTATCTGAAAAAATTTGGGAGGGCTTCAGCCCCCTTAGCCCCTCCTGGGTCCGCCTATGAATTCTGAGACCCACTGATTCATCCCAAAAGGTCTAGATTGCTAAATGGACAAATGGACAAGCGCTTTGATGCCTGTTTCAATGCCTAATCACACAACTGATCACAAGATTTCCGACTTTCGAAACCAAACCTTATATATTTATCATCGAATTTCACAATGAATTCTGAAAAATGTTTTCGTTTCTTTGTTTTGTTTCAAAAACGCAGGCCACGTTTACATGTTTCAATTTCACTAAATTCTTTTTTTTTCAAGAATTTTTATCTTAGACTCGGTGGCTCAATAACGACGGTGTTTCCAACAACGTTTAGTGGTCAGCTGTTTTTTTCAGATGGCCGAGTATGCAAAAAGATTTCAGCAATCCATGGGCCTGAATGACGACTGTAAAGAGACGATTGCGGAGCCTTGCCAAGCTGGTTTGGAACAAGTTGAATCACGTTGCAAACTGCTACGTGGATCTAAATTCCAAGATTGCCATATTGTACAACCAGTTGAGGTTAGAACTGCTGATAGGTTATTGAGACATGCAAATGTTTGTAAAACCAGGATGGCACAGCTCTCCTGTGGTTGTTTTAAGGTATATTTTGACAAACATTGCTTTTATTATGCCATTTGGACGTTTTAAGGAAGCAAAAAGTACTTGGCAAAATGTTACTCTTTAATGGTTGTTTGAAAAGCATACTTCAAATCATTGGTGGCGGACTTTCCAAAATTTTGTGGAAAATATTTGTCAAATTACTTTGATTTCTGAACCTTAAAGTATGGTTGTTTTATGGCCAGCACAAAATGAAGACGCGTTGCCGACATGAAACAGAAAATGAATCAAGTTGTTTTTAAAAAAAGTTCTGGATTAGTTAAAGCGCGAGATTGGAAACATTGGTGTGGACTGTCTTGGACTCTACATAACGTTTAAGAGTGAAGCGCTCTGCAGTAATTTATTTAAAAATTGAAGGTAACCTTTTTCAACTGAGACACATTTTTTGAAAAACAATTGATATTTCAAATAGTTTTTCAACTACTGGGTCTTGCTCACATTACAAACGCCCCGCCAACTGACATTGACACATAGTCATGATTCACTGAATAAGAAACAATGGTTTAAAAGGTGCTTGTTCTTGGAAGCAGGTTGTGGCCAAGAGCATGTGATGCAGCAATTCTGGAGATCTTTTTGAGTATATAGCAGTCTATGAGCGATTTGCAAGAGAACGAAAGATTTTTTAAAAGCAAAGAGGGCATTGTTTGTAAACTTATAAACTTCAGTATTAAAGCTAAAGCGCTAGTAGGCATCTCAGCTGCACATTATTTATAAAATATGAAAATGAAAAACTGTCTCAGATGTGTGCCGATTAAACTAGACTTTAACCTGAGATTCGTAAAAGACATTTCAAATAGAAGGGTTCTGAAAATCTTTTAATTATGCGGGGTATTTTTACAGGTTTACATTGAGGCCTGCAAACGGGATTTGTGTGCACGCATCGACTCGGAATTGGACAGGTCGGAATGCAGGGCTTTCACCGAGTATGCTAGAGATTGCTCCCTACACAACCGAATTCTTCAGTGGAGGTCTGCCGATTTTTGCCGTAAGTCATTTTGTATCGGACTCTGTAAAAATATTGGCCCGCTAAGGTACTCATCAACAAGATTTCCACAAATTCCTGAGAGAGAAGATCTCAGAACAAGCCAGTCCAGATTTGGTGGACATTGTAAAGTTTATGCCTGTCTTAGGCTATAGGTCATTGAGCTAAGGTGTATGAATGTCTTTGCATCAGGAGCGTACCTAAATGTGGGGGGAGGGGCAATCCATCCGGACAGCTCTTTCTGGGGTCGGCATTTGTGAAGTAAATAGATGGTCGACAGAGCAAAACAAAGAGGAGAGTTTGAATATTCACCAATGAGGTACTAACAAAATGTTTACAGCTTGTGTGTCCTCACCAGTTACCCTCTTTACACTGTAGTGTAGTCAGATTCGCATTGGATTGACGCGTGAGCGTTAGAACGTCGTTGAGTGGCTATCGTGAACTCATTTACGAACTCGAGGAAAAAACTCTCGTCTAAGGTTTGCTTCGCGCGCTTGGTCTATGGCAGTGCTTTTGAAACGTTTTTCGTCACGGCACACTAAAAAATTCTGGATTTGGCCGCGGCACACCAACTTTATGAATGCGAAAAACTGCTGCAACACAGACTAAACTTTTTTTAAGTTTTCGTCAAAGCATGAAACGTTTGTGGGACATTTCAGCCTTTTCCGAGGCACACAGTTTTGGTAAACCTGTCCTATGGTATTGCACAGTTTTGGGAAACCTGTCATATGGTATCGTAAGCTGCTTTCTTACTTCAAACAGATTTAGGGGAATGCATAATTTTGGCGATGCAAAAAAAATTTGCCCAAATTTGCTCTTGTTTTTTCCAAATAACGTATGAACAGCAAGTCTTAATGTTAAGACTATACCATTTTAAACAATCAAGATGACTGCATGCCGAATTACCGATCACCGAATATCAGTCACAAACAAATTTAATCATTTTAAGTGTGAGTCATAGTTGGATGTTCGCCAAAGAATGTTTTTGCAGCGTAGGTGCAGCAACTCCATGAAGTTGCCTGTATTTTCATCAGACGTATTTTCAATGTCTATCAACAGATTACCTTTGAGCTACGCTTTGTTGAGCAGTAAATAACAGTCGTTCTATGATAAGTTTCTGGCGCGCAACCAGGGGGGAACATTTGGGGCATTTGCCCCCGCGAAATTTTCAAAACATTGCATAGCAATTTTGACTTTGTAGAAACTTTCAAAGAATTAAGATGAAATTTTATGTTCTAATCATTTTTAACAAATCTTATTGGAATTTTTCTTTGTCCTACTGGTAAATTATCTCCATACAAAATTTATCTTGAGACAGGTTATCTGGTCGAAAATTTCGTAAATGATTGGCGTTTAACCACAAATATGCTGGAAGTGTCAAAACTTGAGAGATAGTTTAAAATGTTCGTATTTTAAAGGCATTTTTTAATCTATTTGTTCGTCTACTATTTTTGTTAGACAGGCCTCAATTTGCCCTCATGAAACTTTATAACATTAGGGTACTGTTACGCAACATTAGGGTGCTGTTACGCAGCGCAAATTGCTGAAACTTTCAAATTGATAAGAGAAATCTTGACATAACTGTTAGTGCCTCGTCAAATAGCTTGTTCTTCTATGACCTTTTGATTATTTTTGCCTAGGGACAAAGTGGAATCACCATTATTAACGTAGCACATTTCTTAAAAAACGTTGTTTAGCTGCATTTTCGCTACGACATTTGATAGTTTTTAACTAAATTTAGGTTGAGGACTGTTTCACATTTTAGTGTCTTTCTGGGTTGATCCCAGTACCACGGCTTGGGAAAAAGGTTTAGCAAAGTGTCATATGAGTGCTAGTCAAGTGTTGGACCCACCTACCTACGACACCACTTTGCTCCAAATGACGCTTTGCAAGACCCTGCCTTTTGCAACCAGTGCAAGTCCTGAAAGCTCATAGCCTTAAACGTGCTTCTAAAAACTTTCACACAACTTATGGATGCCAGAAAAAGCCGTTTTGCCCCAAACACACCTTATCCGTTATGCGCCAAAGGAACAAGATACATGATCCGTTTTGCCCGAAATGGCAGCATTCAAAGATCCCCTCGCTCTTGACATAGGCTATCTTTCAAATTTGGGATGTTCATTTGTGATAGAAATTCAAGCACATGCTAGAAGAATAGGGATAGAACGAATTTGCTAAAACAACACTAAAATTAGGCAGGTTTACCACTGTAGTATACATATGCAGAATCATATGTAATGCAGAATCATATGGAAACAAACATTTTCAATTGCAACAAAACTGTTTGTATGACGTTTTAAAGCTAAGAATGCAAAAAGCACAGCCACCTCATTACTGACACATGGGTGGTAAAAATCTAAAGTCTGTTAACCACTACAAATATCTGGGAGCTGTACTGGATACTGAGCTCTCGAATGACAAAGACGTTCAGAGACAACTGCGATAAAAATATTGTGCAGCAAACAAGTTGCGAGCCTCTTTTCCCGGTGTTCAAATGCAGTTAAAATGCACCTTTTCGTTCCTTTTGTACGTCCATGTATGCGTTACTATTGTGGTGGAATTTCAGAAAGTCATGCATGCAAAGATTGCGTGTGGCCTATAACTTTAGATGCAGAGCTCCATACAACCTGCCCTGGAGAGGGAGTGTTACTAATCATAACTCATTAGGTTCAATGTAACATTCCTACATTTGAGGCATTATTAAGAAAAAAGATGCACTTGTTTCTCGAAAGATCCAGAAGGTCTCGAAGGAACGCAATCCAGAAGGAACGCAATGGTTGCCTGCTTTGACGCAGTCAGATTGTTTATATTCTTCCTTATTCTTTGAACACTACAACCGCATTTTACTTTGTGACTGACGGAGTGCTCGGACATTGCAGTGTTTGTTCGTTTGACGGTATGCATGTCACAACGCATTCGTACTTTACCTGGGCTTGACCAGTGTAGGAATTAGCGTCGTACTCTGCAGTAGTGTTGTACCAAGTGAACAAATAGTGTTAAGAATGGGTATGTAAATTTTTAGAATATCTAGTCATTTTGTGCTTTGAGAGGCGGTATCCTATACAAAATACTGTTTCAAGCTTAAAATCAAGGTTTTGGCCCCACAGATTTGTTGGCCTCCCCCAAAATTTTGGGTTGACTACACTACTGCTTCGTAGTACAGTGGTACATAATTAATTGGAAAATATTTTATCGGGGAGACTACGACTTCAGCTTGAATTTGGAGGTATTGATTGTGGATTTGATGCCTGCTCCCACTTCTGTTGAACAATGTCACACCTTTTCGTTAATAAGCTGAACTAGTCGGATTGATGCTGTTTTCTTCAAATCAGTAATCTAATGCAAAAATATGTGACGCAATTTTGCAATTCTACCTTTATACGTGGCGTTGAATGTATTTTGCTTTTAGGCCCACTTTCAATCTATAATGCGATTATGAGTTCGTTTTTCACGATAGCCAGCAGAACTACCTAAAATGGGAGTAATGTCATAGAAAATGCTTTCCATTCATGTTTTGTTGTTAAATTGCCTCTTCGGCAATAAATAGTGTCTGTTTTCCATGTACACGTATCTACTCAAGCTTCGTCTGGAAATGTGCTTGTCATTTACTGGCTTACTTGACTCCGGTCGTTGGACTTGAGGTGTCATTTGTTAGTTCTTTCTACTTCTAACCAGGCCTGAAATTCGTTTCAAACATTGTTTTTTTGATACGGAAAGCCAAAACAGTGTAAAACAATAGCGAGCAGCATGGTTTAGGGCAGGGGTCTCCACGTTTTTTGTCAGAGGGCCACCCAAGCTATTGCACAACACTTCGAGGGCCGGACATCTTACGTAATACGATTGTTTCGGGATATGTCACATTCTAATAAATCAGACTTTTAAATGTATTAGCTTTTCAATTGTTGACAAAATGTCTTTGCGGCCGCTTGAAAATGGCTCTGCGGGTTGAATGCATTGACTTCACGGGAAGGAGTCGACTCTTGGGCTGTAGTTTGGAGACCCCTGCTTTAGGGTATATCTTTTAAATACTTTTTGCAGATATAAAAATCGTTTATGACCTCAACGCTGTTTTCTGTTATGTAAGTTGTGAAAAACGAGGTTCATTTTAGGAGACCGCTTCAAACGTTTCCTGACTTAATGACATAAAGCGCTTTCGAAATGTGGTTATTTACTGAAAGTTCGCATAGTTTGACCAACAAAAGTAGCCATTTTCTTGGCCTACAAAACGTAACCACTTTTGTGTGATATCCCAATGATTTTCGTAGAAAACGTTGGGTATTCAAACAAGTGAATACCGTTTCGGCCCCCCCCCTATTTGACTGCCCCCAAACGCCTTATCTGAATCCGGACTTTCAACCTTTTCAGCACCTGCATGCACTCTTCTAAGATGATCTTGTTTGTAGCCAGATACAAAATATTTTATTGTACAATATTCAACTCACTTTAGTCCTGTAACATCTTTTTCTACTATATTTCATTGCGACAGCTACAAACATTAAAATTTATTTATGCAAAACAATTTTATATTTACAAAAGTTGGGTCAGTTGGGATGATGGGTTAGTTGCACCACTAAATGCTTCTACATTTTCTTACTCTAACCGAATTTTAATGAGACTGTTTTAATTTGCCCAATTCGATTTAGTTTGTTTGAATTTACCCAAATGTTTATAATGTATCCAAAAGTGATAAACTCGTCTAATGTACCCACCCAGATGTTTCTTATTGTACCCAAATTTGAATGAACCGTTTCAGTTACCCAAATTTGATTGAGACTGTTAGAATTTTCCCAAATTTTTGTAATTGTATTCAAATTTGAATGTAACTGTTATATATGTTATAGCTGTTTCACTTGACAGCTTTATGAAAATTTAGGCAATATGCAACAGGTTCATTGCAATTTGAGTACAGTTAGAAACATATGGGTAAATTCCACTTCCACTTAATGCAAATTTGAATGAAGCTATTGTAATTTGCCCAAATCTAAATGAAGATTTTCTAATCCGCGTACATTTGATTGAGGTTGTTAAAAGTTAACCAAATGATTCTAACTTTGAACAGGTTTGCATAAAATTTTATAATTCATCCAGACATTTCTAAATGTACTCCAGTTTGAATGGAGCTGTTCTACATAGTCCAAGTTAGAATTAGGCTATTTTAAGTTACCCAAATTGAGGAGCAGTCGGCCAATCATATAATCTTCGTTTGTAACATCCTTCGCCCTCCGAACTGCCTGGAAGACCTGTGGTCCCCTGACATCAACAACACTAAATGGCTTGAGGACCTTGTGGATTTTGTTTGAACCGCTGCTCACACGCAAGAATGAGAGGAAGCATAAAAAGCATATTTATTGCTGAAGCAACAAATCACAAACAAAAAAATCAATAAGAGGCGTTTGCTATGACATTGCTCCCATTTTAGGTGGCTCTACCGTTTATCGTGAAAAACAATCTCAAAATAGTACGATAGATTCACAGTTGGTCTGAGAGCACTCTAAAATACATTTCTCGCCATTAATAACGGTAAAATGTCATTGAAATGTTTAATAACGCTTCATATGCTTGAACAGCGGACTTTTTTGATGTGAAAAAAAAACATCAAACCCACAACTCCAGGTTTGAAAAAAGTTGTGACACTTATAATAAATACTACGGCCAAAGCAAACGATACAACTGACATCTTGCAAACGTTTCGATAACAACTGTTATCATCTTCAGTGCATCAACACTGTTGTGACACTGTTCAACAGAAGCAAGAGACCGACAGCCCAATGTCTAATAATTTGCATTGCACACATAATCCAAACCTTCTTGGTTGTGATGTGTCTGTCTGTAAACATTTACCTCACCCAACCAACAGCACCACAGACTTCCCCAACCTAACAATTTAAATTATTTATCGATGTATTGTTCATCCGTTGTAATTCAGTGAGCTAAATAGCAAATAGTTGAGTACTGGCTGTGGTCTTTACAGACCAAATACAGTTGGTAATTCCGTCATTTTAAACCAACTTTATATCACAGCGCAAATGTTGCTACAACAAAAAGACTTGTGCTATTTCGTGAAACACATTGAAAACCTAGCGCTGATGATGCAGCTGCAGTTTCAAAGCAAACTAGGAAAGTGCCAGGTTTTCCCATTAATCGTAGTAGCAGACACTGCAGCTTATCAATTTCGGAAAGATGTTGGTTACGTGCAACAGTTGCTTTTTCAGTCGCACGACCTCAGTAAGGCGTTGCTTATATTTGAAAATATGTCCAATAAATGGCCTGTTGCCTGCAGAAGGTGCCTATTTCGCGTCAGCAGGGCCGGCCTTAAGCCGATGCAAATGATGCAGCTGCATTGGTCCCCGCGCCATGGTTTTTGGGTAGATTGTTCATTTTGCCAGATACACCTTGCGCTTGAGAATTCAGTAAAAACGCCCTATAAATTTCATTGTTAACAAAGAACGCGCTCGTCAAAACTAGCGAATTTCCTCTCAAATGTTAGCAAAGGTGCTCAGTTCTCGTGTTAGTGCTTTACTGTATATCTGTGCTGTACCACGATCGTAACACGGTTGACTAAACACGATGACGTCATAAAGTCACTGCTCAGAGGGACCCCGCGCCTAGGTCTTGCATTGGGCCCCGCACCTGCTATGGCCGGCCCTGCGCGTCAGTTATGAGTTTTCCGTATTACACGAGTTTTCCATATTGCATTCGTATTTTCAATACTTTTTTTCAATACTATCACCAGCGCCGGATTTAGATGGTGGGGGGCATGGGGCTCAGGCGTTGTGGGAGGCCCATATGCAGATACAAAATCCCTAGGTAGGGGATGATCGATGAAATTACTAGTATTTCCACGGATAATTCATATTTATGACGTCATCTTGTGACGTCACATTTGTTAACTCAAGTGTAACAGAAATTTATGATCCAACATGATATTTGACAATGATTAGCGACTTGTGGAACTGGTGCAAAACAGGTCACCAGAAGCATCGCATCTTCCTTTTTTTGAAATTTTGCATGAAAAAAGCTTTGACATGTTTGAAATTTTTTTTGGAAAACGTTTCTGGGCGATCCAACGTTTTCATCATCTGTAAACGTCCGTCCTCGCTCAGTAATAAATTGTATGACGGAGACCAAATGTTACAGACAAGCGATTTGCAGTATTATTCGCATTGATTGACCTTTCTGGCTAGCTCTGTGTCAATTCTTCATAGTGATTAATTACATCTGCGACTAAACGTAATCTGACATCTTTATGTTCCATTGAATGGTCGTGGCTCCTCATGCGCTCAAAAGCTTGCTTTCAGTCGAAGAATCCTTTTCTAATAAGGAAATGCGCACATTTAGTCATATCCGCGCACATCAGTCTACGCGTGCAACAATAAACACAAGTTTGTGAAGGAGAAACAAAGCCAGCTTCTGTCAGCTACTTCGCCGTTGTGGTTCTGGCGACGAATAAGACTTGTGGTACATTCCCTGACGAGTTTCTCTTTCTTCTGTGCTGTGGAACATTACGGTGTTAAAATAACTTTTCATCTCAATGTCAAAGAGAACCTGTTTCCAGGCGCGGACACAGGGGGGATGCAGGGGATGCATAGGTATTGACATAACATAGGTATTGACATGACATAGGTATTGACATGACATAGGTATTGACATGACATAGGTATTGACATGACATAGGTATTGACATA
>Ga0210059_1002688_pt1 | contig 28038 bp, 18 predicted proteins | sample Ectturendosymbi2_FD_188042 | JGI IMG/M metagenome (GOLD analysis project Ga0210059, IMG submission 188042) | Ecteinascidia turbinata endosymbiont from Florida, USA - Sample 2 (SPAdes) (version 2) | ecosystem: Host-associated > Tunicates > Ascidians > Unclassified | place: Key West, Florida...
TGTGATCACTGCGGCACCAGACAGGAGCGCAGTATATACTCTACTGTTGAATGGACCAGCGCTAGGGTGGCTGTTCGCAGCGCTGCGTGATGTCAACTTTTTGCGAAGCGACTCGAAGTGTCGTCGCTGCGTGAGCAACCTAGTGTCCAACGTTACTCCGAGGTATTTGGGTTCAGAGCAGAAGGGCAGGGTTTTGTTGTTGTGATTGACTTTTAGCTCACGTTTGGCTTCCTTGTTGTTAAGGTGGAAGGCTGCCGATACCGTTTTGTAGCGCTGAGCTTTAGCTTCCAAGTCTGGAGGTATTGGTCGACAAACACAGCTCCGGCCTTCTTCTTAGCCGAAAAGCTCGCTATACCGACATTATTTGACAAAGCGAAGTAGTCCGGCTAAACGAGGTCTGACTGCTATTGCACTAGAAAAAATGTGTATTTCATATATCACAGACTCGTGGAGTATGATTTACGCATTGAAAAATGTAACTTCTTATATTTATGTCAGCGTTGTTTCTCAAATCAGCCTAAAAAAGCTGTTGTATACACAACTGCTACGGCAAGTAGCACAAGATAGTATGTTTTTACCGCGATGGGTTTAATGGTAAAGAACGCTCATTCAAGCAACTGCCCACTCACGCCTTGTGTTAACCGACAAGGTTCACTCCAACAACTGTGCACAAGTGCCCAAACTAATATATACGTTGAACGTTAACTCAAAATATGGAATATACTGCAATTAAGAGATCGTTCTACAGATCGGTTAAAAACTGATTTGGCCACTGCCAAACTGGCCGCAACAATTAATTGTTAAAAGCAACAATCAACGTTTCAAACACGCCATAACCAATTCAAGCGCTCTCTGAAGTAACAAATTCCTCAGCGATTATTGTGCAGGAGCTGGAGGGAAGCCGCTAGCCAGGTTTTAAGGTTCGGGGAGGGTAAAATACATTTTTAAGGGCCAATATTTCTGTTTTTATTATATGTAAAAAGACTGAAAAATTACATTTGTTGCTAGGACTTTGTCTAGTTATAACTTTCCAAATGATTGAGCTAGAGAGCTGTTCAAACCCTCTGAAGGAGAAAATGTCTTCTAGGTTCGATTTTAAAATATTCGGGCACTTTTGGGTTTGAACGTTTCTGGTTTGTTTTTTAAATTGCCACTTGAACTTCTTTCTCAAGCCCTAATTACGCCATCTAAAAATCTTATAACCTCCCCCAGTCGTGACGCCACACTAAAAAATTCAAACTTGAAAGTTCGCGGATTTTTTAAAATCCAACCTAGGAAAACCACCTCCGATCCTGAACATAATGGGATCGTAAACCACCTCCGATCCTGGACAGTGACCATATCCCGTGATGTGGAATGAAATCGTTTAAAAGCACGATGGCGTGCCACACGTTAATGCAGGGGTGGCCAACCTTTTCATTCCATGCGCCAATCTTTTTCACACTTAATTCAGATGCGCCACACAAACATTTACTTCCATTCAGTCCTTTGAAAGGTGTGGTCTTATGGACATATTTTGAAGTTATAATTACGTATTTTTATTTGAAAAATATATGCTTTGTTTTATATAACAAACATATAAACAAGCATTACCAAATATATTTATTAATAATGATGACAGATGCAGCAGTTGCAGAGGCAAAGATCTCACACAACACTTTTAAATTTCAATTGATCATTTTACTTCAGAAAGTACTAATAGTAATATATGAACACGATTAGCAGTTTAAATAAAAATAATTTTATACACAGGCAAAATAAACATGACTGACTTTAATGTGGCTTTTGGCTCGGCTTTGCTTCCACCAAACCAGTAATATTAGGAATTAAATCCGCAACTGAAACCAACAGACAGTTCTTCAAGTTGGAATCGGACAGTCGCGGCCTCAGTTTGCTTTTGATTATTTTCATGAAAGAATATGAGTGCTCGCATTTGAACGTAGTTACGAAGAGACAGGCACAACTCATAGGCAAATTTTCTCATTTTTGGAAAATGTTCACATGGTAATGATCGTCATAAACCAATCATTTCCGACCGACTTGGCAATGAGGAAAGTTAATCAAATTTCATTTTCAATACTGAATTTGTTTTTAGTTCAAGTAAGTTCCATTTGCATATGGCTAGGCATCTTAGAATGTTATGTTAAGTGAAAATGGGTCTATAAATGCAAGCATGCAGGCTTCTTCAGAAAAATCACTAAAACGACTATCAAAGACCTCTTGTAGTAATTTGATTTTTTCAGTGTATTTTGCAAAGTAGCCAACATTTTCATCAGATTCACCTTGTCCTTTTAAATTCCCTTTTTTAACTGAGAGATAAACAGTTTCAACTTCATCTTGAATGCATTGATGCACTGATATCATTTACTAAGCTAGGAAACAGTTTGTCTTTGCCCTGTAGTTTCAAATTGAGGTAATTGACCTGGCTGCTAACATCAACTAAAATGCACTTGTCCTTCAAAAAGCCAACGCACTTCACACTGAAGGATAAGGTCACCATATTCCTCATCTAGCAGTTCACAATATTCTCTGAATTGTTTTCTGTTTAATCCTTTTGCTCTAATTTTGTTCACACACTTTACAACTGGTACTATAACATGCTGCAAACTCAAAACTTTTCCACACAGGGAATCTTTGTGAATAATTCACTGATATTTTAGGAAGGTCGACCAAAAAAATTTCGAGCAAGGCTACAGCTAGGGGGCTGTACCAATCATTGACGGTGCTCCAACAGTGCATACATTTAAACGTTTGCTTAAATATAGTTGTTGATTTCCTAGACTTGACTTTACTTCCTCCGATATTTATGATCCTCTTATTTTTCTATGAATGGCTCAAAGTCAGGCCTGCACAAGTCCAGAAAGCTCAAAGGGCCAAATTATCAACATAAATTTGCCGCGGGTCGCAAAAGTCTATTTCATTTCGATGTAGAGATTTTGTTGCAGTGTGGAAGAAGTTCTGGAACGACAATTGCTTATTCGAGATCACGCTTTTGTAACATTTTCAACAATTGGAAAAGCTCTCGCGGGCCGCAAGAAAAGCTTTCGCGGGCCGTGTGTTGTGCAAGCCTGCTCAAAGCCAATAATTTCTTCAAAGACTTCAAAGACATTAAAATCATCACGTTACGTCGGGGTTGTTAAAACAACGCTAGTTGCTGGACTACATTCCCACAGCGAGGAAAACCATACTTGTGTTTTTAACTACTGTAAAGCCAGATTGATCTAAAAGAAACATATCATTGCTAGAAAGGGCGTCCAAGAAAAATAAAATCACTATAATGAGTAGGAGTGGCTTACGTTCTTGTCATCAAAAGGATGCCGCTTATAAGGATCCAATGCGCCACAGGTTGGCCATCCTTGCGTTAATGGTTGCAACACGAATACGTGCGAGTGTTGCACAAGATGGTGATGCACGAAATAGTACGTTCGTCGCCGCTGGGAAACATCTGGCAAAGACAGATAGCACTTTGTTTTCCGTTTATAATGGAGCAAAATCATTCGTCTTCAGATGTCAGAGTTGTCTGACAATGTTTTGGGTTCATCATCATTTCGATGTACGCCAGCACGCTTTTTACAACTTTGTGTGGCGCACTTTCAGTCAACAACAGGCGTGGCATGTGTTGGGGCTTTTGCCACTTTGTTTCAAACGTCGTTGCCGCCGTTTTTGAATAGTCTGAGATGATGGTTTGATATTTTGCACATTCGTTTCTTCGCTGCATTCCTTTAAGTGTATGGACGTAGTGCCTTTGAGTGTGTTACAATTATACTTCCTGGAAAGCGGTCAATTCAAGCAGGAAAATACGAAACTGGAAATTAGTGAAGCGTAACGCCACAAACATCGTGGTAATAATCAAAGGGGCAGTCATAACTTTTCGTTTTTCAGTCTTGACCAACCAAAATCGGCTAGAATGTTGTTATCCTTCATGTAGATATTTCAAAAAGAACATCAGTAAGCGACAAAAGAACAACAAAATTTAATTAGAGCAAAACACTCTTAATATTTTTAATATTACAGAGAGATATTGTAGGAAAAGATTCAGGTTTGAAACAACCATATTTTGGATGTTTTTTGCAATGCCATTCACTACTGTCAATAGGCTAGCCTGGAACAATCCATCTTCCAACCTTTGGCTTTGCTTCACATACTGAGGTTACTGAACAGGCTACAACGAAACCAACGCGGAAACGAGGAAAGATCGGTACATGAACATTAGTGGAAACAAAACGATACAAAATCTAATCAAGAGCAAATTCTTCTCACTTCGTTTTTCTAATCTTTGCAAGAGCCTTTGCTTTGTGGCAAACAAGGAAAGCTAAATTGCTTGGTGAGATTCACTGGTTGCTTTTAGGCAGGATGACAGGAGTCGACAGTGGACCAACTTCTGCGATGTGTTCCTTTGCGGGGCGGTCGAGGCCGTTGCTTTTGCATGTGGAGCGCTGTGGGCAAAACTTCGAGTAAGCTTGTATCAATCTCCTCACATCTAATGTCCTGTTGAAAGTTGAAAGATCGACACTGTTGTACTGGTCAAATAGCGCCATCAAGCGATGCAAGTTGGGGGAAGCTTAGGTTCATTTTGCAATGTCTGGTCCAAAAATGCCCACACGGGTAACCAGGGAAAGTTTTACAAATGAGAAAGGAACAAAAAGCAGCCAGGTAAAAGCTAAAGAAGTTTTTCAACCAATATGGATTTATGACTTTGAGATAACCAACAGGTATCAGGTGCAACAGCAAAGGCACTTTCACTCGGTCGTGCTCAAATGTGCATTTGAAGTGTGCTGTGGCGTCAGCATCAAGAGGTCCAAACGTCAGTGAAGAGGAGCGAATGTGTCAAGACCGAAATTTTCAGGGAAGCTGTATAGGTCTTGGAATAGGCTAAATAAGAGTGCCAGGGTCGGAGACTGTTTACGAATATACTTGAAGTTACTGTTAAGTCCTGACCCACGAATCTTTTTGATGACACTAGATGACAAGTTTCAGACTTCTTATTTTGCCTCACAAACAGAAAATGCTGTCGCTAGATTTTTAAAATGGCTTAACGTTGAATAAGTAATCCGCTTTTCCCAGACGCTGAACCTGCTGCATTACAGATATTGTCAAAACAACACCTGAAGCCTAAACTTGCCTTTGTGCTAGAGCTTAACCACGTCACAAATATGAACAACGCACGATTATAAACCTTGAAGAATACTGGACTTGATGATCTACACAAATGAAAGCAGATTTTCTTAGAAGTCAGCTTGCACAAGACACTTTTAAGTTTTAATGTTCGATCTGGTACGAACAAGAAAGTTGCTACAACGCACTAAAGCCGCTTTCTGCACGCGTTGGGTCGTTTACTCTGTTTTCAGGCATAAACTGTACTCATGGGCGTCGGAAGAGGGGTGCAGGGGTTGCCTTGGCCTCCTTATGTTTTAAAATTTGACATTTTCTTATTATTTTTAGCAAAAAAGGGTTGTTTTCTTAGATTCGCGAGAGAAAAATGAAATTTCACCACTTTTGGCTCCCCTGGAATAACATCTTTGACTACCTTTGAAAAAATCAACTGTTGCCCCCGCTGGAAAACATCCTTCAACCTTCTCAAGCTGGATGACATTTATGCCCTTGACTTCGGTGAAATCGTGCACAAGTTTCACTATGGCAACCTTCCTGACAACGTCAACCGCCTTTTCACCCCTGTAAATTACATGCACTGTCATGCAACACGCAGTGCAACTAGGGGTGTATATTTTTGGCACATGGCCCACAAAAATATGGAAAAAGGTCTTTGAAGCATCTAGGCTTTAAGGTTTGGGACAATATTGACCCGGCTCTACGCGACTGCTCCCCGTTCACATTTAAGAAACAGTACAGAAGCATACTTACCTCTGCATGTTATGACAGATAGTATAACATGGAATTCTTCATCTTAACTGTAGCCCAATTATTTTTCATATGGCACTTTCCCCTTTGAACATATTCTCATCTCCGATAGCTATTTTTATTCCTTACTTCTCTCCAGCCTATTGTACATACTCCCATTCCTTTCCACATCTTGGTTGTGCTTTATTCAGGCCCGTACCCAGGTTTCAACATTTGATGGGGCACAATACATTTTTAGGGGGGTAAGATTTTTGCTTTTACTATGTGTTTAAAACAACTTTTTCTGGGTGCAACAAAATTTGAGGGGGCACAAAAAAAATTTGGGGGGGCATTGCCCCGAATGCACCCCCCGTGGCTACGGGCCTGGTTTTATTGCCTTGGTTTTGCTTGCTTTTTGTTTGTGAATTGTGTTGTGGTTTTCTTGTTGCTGGAGGTGTTCTTTTGTTTTGCAAGAACAGTGCGTCATATACCACGGACCACTTCTGGGGAACAATGAAATTCGAACGCTATATTTCTGCAGATCTGATCCCAAGAGTTCCGACCATCATCTACATGCAAAAAAACGCTGCAAGCTATTGTAGATATTGCTATACGCGAAAGGGTTATGACAATCAGGCAGAGTTTCATTTTAGCTGGAGTTATACTTTCCCTGCCACGCCCAGTTCCTTGCGGATCTGAGCACCTGACCCATCGAAAGTGACCGGTTGCGGGCCAGTACTCTCTTGCGCAGCTGTGTTGATCATCTGGCAGCTCTTTCTCACTTGTATGCAACATCACGAGTTGAAACTGGACAGTAACAAAGCTATTCAACTGCTGAGGGGCATCGACTTGATAACCTTCCGGTTCCTTCAATGCCCTGGCGTCCTTGCATTAATTTGTTTTTCTTGCTGGAACACTAACTACCGCCAAATAAAATCAACTCAACTCCTTCCGGCGCCCATGACTGTAACTTCCGAAGTTACGCTCGGTCGCGATCCAACAACCACGATGCGTGCTCACGGAGCAGTTTGACATAGAGTGCACATCATCTTGTTCAATATGTATTATAACGACTTTTTTGGTTGGGGTTGGCCATGATCAACAGCATTTTTTGTTTGTGTGGAATAACTAAAATGTTCAGTATGCTTCCTCTAACAAAACTCTTAAAATTTCAGCTGTTTCCACCTTTCGTTTTGATTGAATATTGGTGCAAATTTGCTGTGAAATGCTGCGAGTTTTATACATGAAATATCGTGTATGGTAAAATAAACTTAGATGCACACATGTAACAGGTTCCATGATAAAAGGCTATTACAAAATTGAAACAAGTTAATAAAGAAAAACAATTTAATTTGACATTTTAAAGAAGTGCATGCATCAAATTTCTGGAGGTAGGCCAACAGTAAAGCACGGCATGACTCTCTAACTCCGAAAAAACTTAAATCAGTTGTTTCTTACACTAAATTCTCTTACACAAAAAAAAAGTTTCTTACACAAAAATCCGTTAAATCAGTTGTTTCTTACGCTAAATTCTCGTATTACACCGACAGTTAACTTGGTACAACATGCGTTATCCCTTAGCAGTTTTGAAACAAACATTTGTGATAAGCGCTTTTACGAACTGGCATTTAAAGTACATACTTTCTTTTACGGACGAGAAACTAAGTTTTGGAATAAGTCTTGTAAAAATTTTATAAACATGCTTACACCTTTCAAATATTAGTTTAACATGTGTTAGAGTCAGAAAGGAATTGTACCACAGTACATAGTAAAAAATATCTGTGAGTGAAAAAAAACGTCAAAAGCTTTGAAAATTGCAACACTGTCTGCATTGCACTATTTTTGTTGTAGGAAGGCTAAAATGAATCGATGCCGGCCGGAATTCTGCAGTCACGAAAGCGGGTCGCCGCGATGCTTAAGCTAAGGTTTTGTGAAGTGGAGATTTTTTGTTTTGACCAGAGCTGTAGAGCCGGAAAGGTTTTGCTGCAACCATAACATAATATGCGAAAGCTGAATGCTATGTTAAAGATCACCATGCATCCAGCTGAATTCGAAGATGCAGCGGCATTGTAGTCGCTTGCATGTAAAAACAACGAAGTCGAAACGGATTCCTCAACCTGGCAGGAGGTTCATGCAGCCACCACGAAAATAATACCTCTTTCAAATATACCATTTTCAAAACACACCATTTTCCTCAAACTAAAACATCGTAAAATTAAAAATACCAAGAATGCTGAAAACCATATTTCTCTTTTCACGGCCGTATTAAAAGAAAAGAGACAGCAATTGAAAAGGTGGTTTTACTTAAATTGAAACAGTCGAAAAATTGAAAATAATACGGTGAACTACTAGTTGCTCATAAAAAGAAGTCATTATTGCAAGTACAATTTTTTTACAAAATGTTTATGCTGTTTTATTCATACATTGTAAATCAACTGACAGGCCATAAACCCATGCTGCAAATTTCGAATTGCCGATCATTAAGAGGAGCCGTAAGGATAGAACACAAGTACTGTCATTTCGTTTCTGATCAAAGAATCAGATACTTTAAGATCTTACAGAGTATATATTTTGCCTACGATGTAGGCATCATCAGCTCTTATTCAAATAGAATCTTATTCAAATAGAAGCTTTTATGATCTATAGAGTTTTTCTTAGTGGAAAGACAGGATGATAAAGCCTATCTAATAAAACGTTAGACGACCAAAAACATACTGAGCAAGCATGCACAACACAAAGAAACATGAAATGAGTATAGTCAACTTCAATCCTCATGATTTCAGCTTGAATTATAAAAAAAAGACTTGTTCTTGTTGTAACACGAACTCACAAAGATATCTTCCTTCGGACGTGATGCTGTATGATTAAGCAGCGCTTCTTTTCAAAGTAGGCCTACATCCAACATGACAAGACAAAAATAAATGCACTCACTGATAGCTGTGTATGCGTGACTAAGTTGTGCAAAGCATAGCCAGACCACCAAGTGATTTGCGTGCAGCACAAATCGTTATTGCGCATGCGAAATTGGCGTAGAACAGGGGTTCCCAACCTTTCTTTTACCATGTACCCCTTCAGCATTCCGAAAGATGTACATGTGCCCCTTCAGCATTTTGACAGATGCACAGGCACCCCTAAAATTTCCTATGACAATACATTTTATCATGATTGTTCATAACAATAAGCATATAATGATTTTTGAAAAGAATATTCACTGACATGTGTAAATATTTTGAAATAAAATATACGCAAATATATTTTGCTCAACTGTTGATAACCTTACATGTACCCCTTCGGATAGGCAAATGTACCCCTGGGGGTACATGTACCCCAAGTTGGGAACCCCTGGCGTAGAATGAACAGTGTTTAGGAATGTGTTTATGAACTACGATTACTTTAATTATGTTAATGCTTCAACTTCATTTCATTCACTTCAATTTTTACAGACTTCAGCTTCAATAAAAACACTGACAGTTGCAGCAAACGCAGAACTTAGTTGTTCCGGTTCTTCACGGTCACGGAAGTCACGCAATCGCTGGCACAATATGTGCGCCGCTAAAATCACTTTAATAATTCCATTTTTATGAGGAAGAGGTACTTCGACAGCCAGCAGCAGTGTTGGCAAACCTACAGACAGTTCTGTTGAATTTATCAACCCCGTAAACTACTTTGGAAAAGGGAGATTAAACTCACATTTACTGAGGATTAGTCGGATAAAGCTTCTCCAGTGTCTCCATAGAGCTCTGCATAAACACATTGCTATTGGAGGATGCAGACAGCGATTATCCTCTCGTCATGAACAAGTTTAGGCCGAGGCTATGCGAAATATCGAAATAGAAAATATCGAGCTATGATAGGTTAGGTTAGTTAAATCGTTTTACAAACTTGTTGAAACTTTTTAATTTAGTTTAATATAAATAGTCGCAAGAAGAAAAGGCTGCATTAAGATTGCTTTCATTGTTTTCAATTTCTGACAAGTGTGATGAACAGTAGGCTACCTAATCAACACATATTAGGCTATGCCAGGTTTGGAAAAAACCTGAGCAGCAGTTGGGAAAAACTGTGTTGCCCTTCCATATAATTTCGTTCTCTTGCGACAGGCCCGTAGCCACGGAGGGGCATTTGAGGGCAGTGCCCCTCAAATATTTCTTTAGCTCCCCCAATTTTGTTTTGTCCAGAAAAATCTGTTTTAAACATATACCAAAATAAAAAACCTTGTCCCCCTCAAAATGTATTTCCCCCAAGCCTTAAAACCTGTATACAGGCCCATAGGCGTTGGAAGGGGGTGACAAGGGGGGAATTGCCCCCTTGGAATTTAAAATTCTTAGCAAAAAAGTTTGTTTTCTTAGTTTTGAGTTAGAAAAAAACAAATTTCACCACTTTTGACCCCCCTGGAAAAAGTTTGGAAAATCCCCTAGTGGCCCCCTCTGGAAAAAAATCCTTCCGACGCCCATGTACGGGCCTGCTTGCGGCTATGGAGATGGCGCAATTTGGTATCTGTCTCGCGGCATTTAAATTAAACGTTGTTACGAATCGCTAAGCAAGTCTGACAAGTACTCAAGTTTACCTATAACATTCACAAGCCTTCGACCGTATCCAGGGTCGGACCTTTGTTGATGAAAGCATCCACCTTTATTTAGAAGAACTGCTAAATGAGAGAAACATTTGACATGTCACGTAACGATGCCAAACACCAACATGAGAGACCAGCACGTGAAACAGTTGACACTGCAGCTTCCCAAAACTGGGTACATTTGCTTGGTAAACTATAAAGTAAACACAATTTCAAACAAAAGAGATCTTGCAAGTTTATGTGAGTAACTGCTCTGCCTGCGTTTGATGCTATTTTTAATGCGAATAGGGCAGGCGGAGTAAATTAGGCAAAGTAAAAAAACAAAAATAAAATCGTCTGACAGGTTACCACTGTGACAGGTTACCACACGAAACGCTTTTCCTTCTTTTCTTCTCTTCTCCTTGAAACGTGCGCCATTTCTCGCTCGCGCGCTTAGCGATTCTGAAATTGTTTCTTTTTGTTGAAGCTCGAACTTGTAATTCGAAGTGCAAAAATATGACAAGCAAAATAGCTGTCTAAAAGTGTGTTTTTCACTATGCAGTGAATATTGTTGCAATTTTCCAACGGTAGAATTGTTGATGGCACTATGGTGCTGTACAGTAAAGATCGAAACAGGTTTTGAGCAGAAACGCGAGCGTGAAGCGCAGAGGGAAACGCCCGAGCGCCATCTTGCTCTCGTTTGAGAGAATGACCTTCGTGACGGTGCCTGAGCAGTTGCGCTGATAATGAGCGCTTGTAGATAGCGGTTGGAGTACGTTACGAAAGATTAAAGGCTGACAAGTTAGCCGTTTTGTTGTGGTTTTACTATTCTTGTAGATTCAAGATAGTTTACCTGCTTACTTTCACCCTGCTATACGTTTGAGTACCGCCGGCTTGCATTGATTTGAGGTAGCGGTGTAGGCTTTGCGTCTGATGATGGCAACTCCACACCACGCCACCCTGTAGGTCGAAGACAGTAAAAACGACCGCTCCTCCCGCAAAGCGCTATATACTTTATCTAAGAAGCGCCTGCTATTCACTCTCTCACTGCGCTGACTCTGAGTCGCTTTTGCACAATAAAAAAAAGTAAGAGCAGGCTGAGAAGGGTTGGTGGAAAAGAGTGCTCATCGAAATCGTCTGTTGGGAGCATCTTAAAAAATTTCTGCATTCAGCAACGTTTCGTACAACCATACCCGCGTACGTGTCAGTGTGTGCCAACGGCGGTACGAGTAAAGTACTGTTGTAAATGTGCGCTGCGGAATATTGTTTTATCATGCTGGTTCAAGCAACCGCTATGTGCGTTCCAGGCACGCTGTCACATCTGTGGGTTCAAGTTCACACCCACTTGGCCCCAGTCAACTCTGCACCGCTAGAGAAAAATCATGTTAGCAGCAGGACCAAATCAATCTGGTGTTTATACTGTTAGCATCAACCCTTCAATTGCCAGCAATGTATCCCAACCAACGTCTTTGGCTGTGCCGTCCGTGAGTATTTTGACGCAACCTGTGCAGCAAGCGCCAAGTCAGCGACATGCCCAGCAGCTTATTGGTACCAACCAACAAGTCAACCAGGTCGTGAACATATCTCCCATTCGGCAGCTGGCCGTATCGCAGGCTCCAAGCAAATCACATACTTGTTCATTCTGCCAAAAGTCTTTCAGCTCAAGGTAGGTTGTTCTTATTTTGATGCGTTTGTTGTAGGCTATGTGATGAAGAGTGTGAGGTTACCTGCTGTAGATGATCCATGTTTTTCTGGCAAGAGGTAATTTTCAATAGCAAGCATGTTGTCTGCCAGTTTTGACTGAGAATTGTTCTCCCTTCATATAACAAAGCAAAAAATCCTGTTTTTGTTTTAATCTCAGCCTGTTTATTTAATCAGTAAAAATGGTTTAGGTATTCTTATTTTATGCGTAAATATTGTATGGCTTATAGTTATGCTACTATGAAGCACATGAGTCAAAATCAAGGCCTGTGGTGTGGGCCAAATGTGGCTTGCCACGTCAATACGTATGGCATGATGCTAGCTTGAAAAGTGTATTGAAATAGGTTTTTGCTGCTTCACAGTGTGTACTGACCGTAAACCTTTTCTTGCACAATCTATTTTGATTATAAGGCCTTTGCAAGGCTGTGTGTGTATCCATTTTATGTTTTTGTTAATAGCTGTTTTTTTCAGATGTTTTCAGCAGCTCACAATTGCCGGTTTTGTTATAGTTTAGATTTACAGTGATAAACATCTATGCCTTTTTGATATAGCTACAAATGGCCCATTTGAAGCAATGATTATGGTGATGTGGTCTCTGGTCAAAATGAGTTTAACACCCTTGCTGTAGAGCAGAGGCGGACAAAATGTGGCCCCCAGGCCTGGTGGCACCGCGGACTTAAGAATTTTTATGTAGATAAATTTTTGACTAGCATTTCGATTCACTTTTCAATGAGAAACAACTGCATTCCTCTCATTAAATAAATTACGTAATGTGCACTATATTTTATGATCACAGCCTGATTTGAACTACAATTCACATGCTTTATCTAAGTCTTCCTTTAGGAATATATAATATATTCATTATTTCACCCATAAGCTTTTGCTTGTAATTTACAAGGCTGAAGATGTGTTAATGACATGAAATCAAATTTCAAGTAAAACACTTTGCGAGCAGATTTAGCTGGGTCATCCCTGTGGAGACTTGTTGCTCGCTGAAATGTGTACCACATTATTTTATATTTGGTCTCCATCTGGTGAACTATAATTGGCATTATTACCAATGAAGCATGGCAGGTGAAGAAATGTTGTTTATCTTGAGCTAACAGGTGGCCCACCTCCCAATGTCACCTGAAAATGTGACCTGTAGAGATAGAAGTTAATCTGGCCCTGCTCTAGAGTCAAGCCCAATAATGATTTAACTCAGAATGTTCTATTGTTTTGTGGATTCAGGACCAGTAGCAAAGCATAATATGCTTGGCCAAGCAGAGCAGAAAACCTGTGGGTGATGTATTTTCATAAAGTTGCTATAATGATAATGTTGGCAATGATATGATGTGGTTGAGGAAACATGATTGCTGTTCCAAGACAAACACCTATGTTAGCATAAGGTTTTACTTCACAAATTGAAAAGTTCACTAGTTGGTAACAATGCACAGCATTCTAGAAGGGTCAAGCCATGGTTTGTTTTTTAAAAATAATTAAGTTTATTGGCGATGGAGATTCTAAGAAATTTTAATGGTTTCCAGGTCATGTCTCCTTTATTTCACTGTCGTAGGTCAATTTCCATGGCTTCTACAACATAATGTGCCTTACACTATCACTAGTGCCTTACACTATCACTAGACACTATCACTAGTTTTCACAAGTTGGTGGTGTTTCAAAAATTTTGAATTAGTATAATCTATTTATTGAAACTTATTGCAAAAATGTACAATCACAAAAGATGTGAAGAAGTATGATTGTGAGTTTAGCTGTATGCTAAACACTAAAGAGCTGATGATAAGCTGGAGTTGATTGAAATAGGTCTTGGGTATTTTGCTAAATTCAGACAATACGTCTTTCTGCTGTAAGGAACCATTTTCTATAATATATGATTGACAGACTTTCAACAGTTAAGTCCTTCACTCCTAGAAAGCTTATTCTACAAAGTTTACCAAATTTTCCCCATACATGTTAGCTCATATAGTAACAAGTTCAGAAACATATTATTGTAATGAGCATTTTGTTGGGCTTATACCATAGCAAAATTTATTTTGTGGAATCCCAACCACGCAGAGGGAATTACTCTACTTGGTCATCAGAAATGAATTCCTACAACCAATGAATGATGCATTTGTGTGTTTTAGTATTTGCGTTTTACGTTTACCAACAAGCAAAAAACTAAAGTAAAACCATGAGTTTGCAAAACAAAAGAAAAAGTGAGTCAGACTGATTTTATTTTAAGGGCAAAAAAGTGTACTGTCAGGAAAAATGAAAACATAATTGAATTCATTGATACTAGTGGAACTGCTCAAAACAGTTCTTGTTTCTGTTTCTGCATAGGTAAATATCACAGCTGCTGCATATGGCGAAACCTTTCTTGCCTCTTTCATCTTCCTAATAGCGTCTTTTGTGTCTTCTGTGATTTTGAAATGTTCCAGTTGGTGTCTAAATTGGTTACAGTATTATTGTCTGATGTTAAAAGGTGTTTTTTGTATTCGAGAAAAAGTCTGCAAGTGCTTCATCGCGATCCTTTGAAATACTTTTGTGATACTTTCTAAATTTCCATTGAGAAAAGTTGAAACTATTATCACTGATAGTTGATAAGCAAGCGTGCCAGGGTCATATCAACTTAATCCCAAAAGCAACTGCAAAAATTGCTTCCATGATTTTTCCCATCAAAACAGTATATATGTTGTTGGTTTTTTATCTAAAAAATTAGTTCTGTTGCGATCGGAAATCCCGAGCGGCATGTGTGCAAAACTTCAGACTGTGGCAGCAAGCAACAATAGAGATCACCTGACGATATCACTCTATTATTGCTTGTTCGCACCACATATACATACTTCACGCACATCCCGTTCGTGGTGAATCACACATTCAACGCAACGCCACCGGAGAGGTTGCAACAGTTCATCTCATTTATATATTTCTTGTGCTTTTCAACCATTGGCCCTGGCTGTGGTTATACTTTGTTCCTTCTGAAATGGATATAAAATTAATGGAAGCATCTTGTTTTCAAATCATTGTGACATTAATGTTCAAAATCTTTTTGGATTAGGTTTTGCTCTATGTGCTGTTTCATCATGTGTTACCTTGGAATTTTGGAATTTTGTCATTTGTTCAATTGCTTGTTCAAAAATTAGCCTCATGAAAATTTGGAATGCAGCCAGCAATAAAATGACTGATCTACAGACAAATTTTCATGCTCTATCATGTGCTGGGCTTTTTTGTTGAGAGCTACATCAGTGTTTGCAAAATGCAATGCTTTTGTCGTTGTTCAAAAATTAGTGTCACAGCAAATTGGAACACAGCATTGAAATGATTGTGAACTGTGAACAAATTTCCAAGGTGTGTTGCTTGCTGGGTCTTTTTTGTAAAGAGCTACATCAATGTTTGCAAATTGCAATGCTTTTGCCATGGTTTTGGCAATCGGCAGATAAATGCCTAAGTTGACAGTGGCATGACTCTTGCTGCTGCTCATGTTAAGTGATCATTGTTATTCACTGTAGGACAATCTATTCCCAGGTGATAAAGTTTTGCACTTGTCTATGCTAGGTTGCTTTGGAACTGTTCACATTTGTCTTTAAATACTAGAAAATTAAATTGTGACATGGTTACTGGCTGCGTTAATGTTTTGGTAAGTTAAAGGGTTAGAACAGGGTTTTTCAACATTTTGCTGCAGCGGAATCTTCTGCAAAGGTTTGCGTTGGTCATGGAACGCTATGCAGTGATCCAAGTGTCTATCCTACTTTCTCCAGATGGGTGGAAATGTCGCATCTATGTTTTATTTCTATATTTCGGCAGAACCCTTGGCAGCCACTTGCAGAACCCTTGTTGAAAAACACTTGGTTAGCAGATAGATATTATTCAATGTTACTCAGAACCTTTTATGGAGTGAAACTTGTTTTTTTTGCAAATTATATAAGAATCAGCAAAAGAACAACCAGAAATTCAAGTAAAATCGTTCTGAACATTACAAAGAGCTATTTTCATCTTAAGCAAATCTCCATTAAAAATGTGGTTTCAACAATGCACAGATTCTGGTTCTACTAATCCAAGGGTGCTCATCCTGGGGTACATGTACCCTAGGGATACATTTGCCTATCTGAAGGTTACATATAAGGTTAGCAATAGAAGTGAAAAATATTATATTTATTTCCAAATATTCTAACATATAAAACTTCAGTGGATTTTGATATATTACTCAGCTTTGTTGTCATAAGAAATTTTATGGGTACATGCTCTTGCTCATCTGTTGAAATGCTGAAGGCGTACATGGTCAGAGAAAGGTTGGGAACCTCTGTGCTATGTATTACATAGTCTGTTGCATGAGTGGTTTCAATGAATCCTCACTGACAATGACAGCAATTGATTTTGGAAGTAGTTTATGTTGTTCCATTTAAATCATCACTTGTTGCAATGTTTGTCATGCTGTACTACAAAAATTTTTTCAAATGAGTGTTTGTCCAAAGTTGTTTTCCTGAAAGTTCATATGTACTTGATGAAAATTGGGAAGTTGTGTTTTGTTTTATTGTTATGCTTGGTGGTGCTATTTTATGGTTTTCTTCATATTACCTTTTAATGGAGATTTGTATCAAAACTTAATGTTGTGCAAATTGAAACTTCTGTGTTATTTAGAAAATCTAATCAACTAAAGAACTCCAAACCCACTTCAGTGATTGGTTTGGAATGTATTGAAACTGTGACTATTATTTTATTTCCATTTTGTTTGTGCTGCATATCCCCTTATCAATGACATGCCGTATATTCTTGCTTATTAGCTGCACTGTTTTACCTGAAATATGGCCTGTATTTTGCCTGTGGCCTATACGCGCAACATATCTAGAGGGACAAAGTTTTTGCATGAGCTATCAAGAAATGTTCTATCAGCAATAGCCTTGACAGAACAGAAGATGACATTCTCTGGACAGATGTTCGTGACGACACCCATGACACAGATGAAGATGGCACCTGCGATGATCTGCCGTACTTATAGACAAACTTCCTTCTTTCGACAAAGAAGATTTCTTAGATTTTGAACAATAAAATTGACTTTCATTACATTTGCCTGTAAAAATCAATATTTTGTGGTTGATTAATCACACAGGGTCTTCACCGGTGAAAAGGTCAATTGACCTGCGGCTTATTCGTGAATTACCCTTGATTCTCGGCATATGGCAAAAATCTCTGCTGCGGCTTATCTGCGGATGCGGCTAATAAGCGAGTATATACGGTATGTTGTCCCCCTGTACCTAAATAAAATGCAGCTTCACACAAAACCTTGTCTGTTTTGCAACTAGCATTTTACCATTTAACATTGGTTGTTCTAACCAGGTAAGGGCCTCGGTACAAAGTTTTTAGGAATGCAGTAATTTTTTCCCTTGCATGAACTAAATTGGAAAATCTACCATGGTTTAATTTTTTGGGTGGCTATGTTTCAAACAAATGGCTTGAGTATAATAGGTTAACCTGTACTTCATCTTTGATATATATCTACTCAAACGTTAATTACTACCTATGTACTCCTATGGAGTGCCGTCCTTGAAGGTGTTCAGCACAAGCTATGTATATATAGATTTTTTGTGAGGGATCAAGGTTAAATTAAATCTCTATTTTATGGTGTACTGGTATTGCTTGCACACTTCATTGCTAGTTTTCATTTTCAACTGTTACATTGCTGTTTTTTTCCATTTTGTCCATAATTGTGTAAATTTAGTGTGAATTTGTTAGTGTCCACTCTGTCCAATGTCCATCCATGCAATAATAGCTTCTGTTTTGAAAGCTGCTTCGTTGTTTCTAAAAAGTATGTTTGTTTGTTTTAGTCATTCATTTGTTGATTGGTGGTTCAAATCGTCAATCAAAAAGATGTTACTTAAAAACAGTTGATGCCTATCACTGTCAAAAAGTTTATAGGTTGATGTTATGACTGGTGGTGTTGCAACCTCTCCGGTGGTGTTGCGTTGATTGTGTGATTCACCACGAACGGGATGAGCGTGAAGAACAACACCATACATATATGTGGTGCGAACAAGCAATAATAGAGTGATCGTGGCGTGTAATCTCTGGTGATACTAACGATGTCAACGATTGAACGTAACAATAGCGTACGCAAAGAGTGATCATGGCATGTGAACTCTATTGTTGCTTGCTGCCACAGTGTGAAGCTTTGCGCATATGCCGCTCGGGATTTCCGATCGCAACATTGAAATAACCGTATGCGAGTACGGCAAACGTTTTTGCCGGCATTTTGTGCCATGGACCATAACACGCCCACAATTTTTTAGGTACAACGTCAACAGACACGAGAAAATATGCAAACTGAATACTTCAGGATCAGCAGCTGGCCAGCAGCAGCAGCAGCCGCAACAAGCACCTTTGCCTACAAATTCAACAAAATGCTTGTTGTGTATGAAGACGTTCTCCAACATGGAAAGCTTGACTCGTCACCAAAGGAAATGCAAAGTACTGGCTTAATTTTTGTAAACAAGTTTCAACCAATTTCGTCCTGAATACTCTGCGTCTGAACACACGTTTTTTTATTTTAAATGAAACACGGTGTGTTGATTTTTACTCGGGCGGTGCTGGTCAATTTCTCCTTTGATCGTTGACTTGACCTATTTGCAGGAGATGAAGTTGGTGAGTAATGTCGGGAATCCGACGATCATGCTGGCCACTAGCCAGCAAAAACGTTTGCACATTTGCAAGTATTGTGCCAAAGATTTCAGCACCAAGTGGAACGTGATCCGTCACGAGAGGCTTTTCCATAAACCCACCGATCCTGTTGTTGTCCCTGAGAATGTTCTGAATGGAACCGTAACAGACATGCCGATCATGGCAGCTCCGATGGGTAAACCTGAACGGTAAGAGAAAGGATGTTCTGCCAGCTTATGCTCGTCGCGTACGGACAATAGCTTTTACTTACTACAAAAAGTTGCGAAGGTGATGCACAAAATTTTAAAACTGTCAATATCCAGTACCCTAAGGTTTGAAAAAGCGTTTAAAATTGGAAACAGCGAAATACTAGAGCAGGACGAAAAAGTCTTAAGTGAGGTGTATCATACGAAACAGTGATTATGGTCGAGGCTGTTTTTACTAGCAATTTGTTCAGCGTTTATAAATAGAATGAAAGAGATTAACCCAAGAGTCCAATGTACATTGCCACTTCGTTTGTTTCTGGTTTAATAAGTTTTGATAATGCTTTAAACTGTTCAGCGGCAAAAATTGCTGCAACGACAAACAGATACGAGTCCAAATTGACCAACAAACAATTCATAAAAGCGCGGATGTTTTTGTACGATTAACTTTCTGGAGTATTCATCGGTTGCAAAAATTATAATACAATTCTATAGTCCGTACTCCGAAAGGTTACTTTTTGACTGAGACTCTTTGTATTTCCAAAAAGTTAATTCCGAAATACTTCAGCCTTACCATTGAATGAGGTTGTTTGAGTTAGTGATTTAAATACGACTTCGTCCTTTCCACTTGAAATTCACTTTTCGAGACGCACTCCTGCGACTTCTCATTCTCAAAACCTGATGTGTCGTGGCCCCTGTTTGTGCACTGCATGAGATTCGTGCAGTCCAGTCCGAAGTTCATCCCATGTTTCCCGGGTGTGGCTTTCTTTTTCATCGGTTGTCGCGTGCCGTAGGTAGACAACTGCGCACCGACTACTTGGGTCGTCTTGTATGCAAATATATTTGTTTGATACAGTGAGGTCCACTCTGTTGGAATTTGTTTTGTAAGTGACCCTGTTCCTGAGTTTGCATTCCATCGACTCGTCTTTTCTACACTTAAACCTGTCGGACGATCACTCGAGTCTGGGTGCCATGGAACTGGACTCTGACTTGACTCGTCGACTGGTGCTTAAACGCGATTTGGTGCGTAGTTCACATCGGAGGCTTATGCATCATAGCTTTGTGGGTATATACAGGTTATCGAGGGTGACGTGTGAAAGGGAGCACTGTGACGTGTGAAAGGGAGCACTCCGAAATCTTAACGTTTTTAATCAAACGAACGCCAGCCAGCACATGCTTTCATTCAGCACTTATGTTTAAACCTCACGCACAGATCTACGCTTTTAGTCTCAACATTTGTGAACCCGATTCATCTGTAGATCCATGGAACAGACTTTGCACAGTGAATTGTTTAATGGAAGTGTGGCAAAAGGTGGAAAAATAATTCTGAGGAGTGTTGAGCATCCTGTCTGGGTTATTACAATAGTATTGAAGGGGTTGCGTCTGCAAACAGCGATTCCTCTCAATCTGTCAATCATGTTTATGCATCAACGAGTTTTCCACGTGAGCACGCTGCTGTGCAGTGAAGCGTTGCGGCCATTATCCGCTGAACAGAACGTACTTGGAAATTGAGCGTCACAGGCGTGTTTTGCTGTGCTGCGTGCCTCGGCGTATTTTAATTGTGCTGAAGGCTTTCGGGGCGCGGGGCGCCAGTCAACACACTAGGTCCCCCTAGCTTGGACTCAGGTATTTGCGGCACGTCAGATTCAAGTTCGTGCTCAGTTCCAGCACCGTTGTTGTCGGACATACTGTATGTTTGCATCAGTAATCCAGAGAAGAGCGGAGCCACATTTTTTAGACTCTGCTTCGGGCTTATGGTCCACTGCGCCGAAAATTGAAAACCTCAACCGCGACTCTTGCTTCGAATCCGAAGCAGTACAGTGCATGCAACTCATAACAAAGATTCACCTTCACGGCCGTGTTTTCTACAAAAATCAGAACTAAATTTTTTGCAATATACCCTTGATTTGCTGATTAAATTTTCGCTGAGAACATTTTACATAACCGTAGAAAAGCTCAAAACTGCGCTTATGTTTTGTTTCAAAAAGTTTGCTTCAGTCGTTGGTAAACATGAAATTATTTTTCATTTGTAAATTTGTAACAAGACAGTTGGTATAGTTTTCCCCTAAACGTTCAAACAGTCTGCAACACAAGTTGTTTCCCGAATGGTATTAGTGTGAAGTCCACCGAACAAGTCAACTTGTGTTCATGCCTCACTGAAGCATGACAATGACATTCAGAGTGTGCAGTTTCAGATTCAATTTCAAATTGTGCAGCAAACAAGCTCAGAGACCCATTTCCCCAGTGCTCTTCCGCTGTTCAAAACACACTGTTTCGTGCCTACTGCAGGCTAATATAAGCCTGCCGGTTGTGGTGCAAATGCACACAGCATATAAGTAACCGCCTTCGCGTTGCCGATAACAACGCCTACCGAAATTTGTTTTGCATCCCCAGGAATGTAAATGTTCGCACACATCAAGTTGCCCGTTTTGTCAGAACATTTGATGCCATGGTTAGAAACGGTCTGTATACCTGCGTTCAACGATGTGCATTTTCATTCAACATTTTTATTCGCTGAAGTATCTGTCTGATGCTTTTTTGTATAAATCTCCATTTTCTACCACCATTTAACACTTGTGACGATGTCGAAAAGAAACAGATGTTTTCGGGTGATTTTGCTTCAGCGTTTGTTCCTCTTCAGTATTGATTGTGCGTGCCAACCAGCACCCACCGTGCGATGTGTTGTGCCCAAGTATTTATATACATTCGTTTTCTGTTGATCTCCCCTATGTTATGGACCATTTGTCTGATCCAAACGCGTAAATAAGCAAGTTAGAAATGTTGGTCGGCTTCTGGGCAAACCTACAGCGGTAACTCCGGATCGGGCTCCGACGCAAAATGCAAACTCTGACCGGAGTCCACTCCTGCCCCGCGATCATCTCTGATCAGTACTACCGCTCAGACCAAAGTAGAATTTAGGCACTTCAGCTGCTTTGCATAGTTCGTTTTCTTCGCGTAGAGCGCCTACTCTCTGCATTTCTTCTATTTTGTAGATTTGCGAAAGCATTACGTCCGGACTTTTTTCAGGTATTGTCGGTTTTGCGGTAATTACTTCAGCTCGAAGTACAACGCTCACAGGCACGAAAAAATCTGTAACAAGGCTAAAGAAGGCGGCGATCATGTTACGCAGAACCAGGATCTTGCTCGAAAACCAGTGCAGGTTTGTAATGCAACCCGTGGCTGTAGGATCGCTTTGTTGTTTATTTCACGCAGACCATTTGCGGACGAAGATGGACCCCTGGGTTCTAAATTTTATTGCCAACGGAGACTGAGTGTGCATTGTACCCACATGTGTATCGACCTTTAAAGCTCACCCTCCCCCTGAAATGTATCCAACCAGCTCTTGCTAGAACGCAGAACATGCATCAAATTTACAATTCAATCGCAATTTACATCTTGTACATTGCCAGCAGTTGGGACTTTTGTTTAATTGGAATTGATTGAAGCTCCCGTACCGTCCTCCCCCGGTTGTCTATTGCCAGGCTCCAAATTTGGGGTACATGTGTTACAGCTTACTTATACGTGATAACACTAGTCAACATTTTGGTATAGTCTCTTGTAATAATTGCATCACTAAGATGATTTCGGTTCGGGTTCCAAGTTTGAAATCAGAATTTTTCCCAGCGCGCCAGGTTTTCAAACTTTTGCGTTTTCTTCGAACAATTTAGAGATTAGGGTCCACTAGCAAAAGGAAATGATGAACTCAGCAAGTAGGAAAGATCGGGGACCACTGTGTTAAACAAACGCAGTCAATAAAATGCAAAGACATGTTCTCAACTATTGCAACCAGCTAAACAGCGATATTTCTTTGAGACAATTGGTGGAGTTTGCAAGCGGTAATTTGCCGTGATGAAAGCCCTTTGTTTATCTGGCTGAAACCACGTCGTTCCAATCGCACCAATTAAAGCAAACTATATTTTATTGTTTGCCTATTTGCTGTTTGTGCAGATGAATGTCAGCCGTGTTTCAGGTGAAAAAGGCCCGATGCAAAGAAGCGCTTTTGTTTTCTATAAACCAGTGGTTCTCAAACTTTTTCTGATCGCGTGCCGTTTGTGGGTCCTGTACTGTCAGAACGTATCACCTTGTTTTAGAGAAATTCAATCTTCCAAATATTATTCGATCAAAAGTTTGCAAAAACCAGAATTGACACAATTTCGAAATAAACAAAATGTCATGGAGAATTTGTGGCCATTTTTGAAGCCAACAAGTACACGAAATTCAATAAAACAAAACCCGATTAGCAAAAATTATAGTTGGGAATATATTATTTTGTCTAGAAAAACGGAACGTAGGCCTATTCGTGTACCACCTTGAAAGCGTTCGCGTGCCACAGTTTGGGAACCACTGCAATAAAACAAACGCTATTTCTTGCAATTGTTTTTACCCGCAGACGATGAACATCTTCTCATCGCAAAGCCAACCAGTTGCCCTCGCGCTCTCGTCATCGAGTGAGCCTCAGACTGTGCAAGTGTCTCAACAGCAGCAGCAACAAATGGCGCAAGCGCAACAGCCGGCTCAGACGCAGCAGATCCAAAACCAACATCAACAGCGGCAGCAGCCTCCCCCTCAACAGCAAACCGGCCTGCTTCAGCAACCGCAGACAGCTCAGAGCTTGCAGAACGTGCAACAGGCACAACCGCTTCTTCCACAGCAGGTAAGTGTTTATTATTTTGGATCAGCGCGATTAATGCGGAGTGTATGGAGTGCAGCAAAAGACTGTCCAACACCAGGCTTTTAAGCAAGCTGTTGTGGATGAAATCAAACTGATCCACAGGCAATAGCTGTTGTAGATGGTGAGAGACATTCGCTTGGAAGACCTTTGGTCACGAGTTTCGATTACCAGCTCAGCCGAGTTCGATAACGAAAGTCACGTGTTTGCAGTGGGGCTGATTGGCTCTTCGATTTACTGCTGCTCTGTCGTTCCCAAGTCTTGGAAGCAATGTATTTTCTGCATTGACAGTTGCCGTCTAGGCGTGAAGACCCTGTCGGCTTTGAAATGCACCTCAACAATGATTTACAAGCGTGACGGAGTCTTTGAAGTCCGTGGATTAGGACTGCATTAATGCCAAGTCCGTCTTTCAGCAAAAGGCAGTTCAAACTGGTCACCACTTGATCCAAATCGTTCACTTTTGTTCGTTCAAAAATCGGCCTCGTGCATAGAAAACATATCGACTCACTCATTTCCGCGCAGACCGGGTGTACTTCCATCAGACTGTTGCAGCCTGGCTTGTGCAACCAACGTTTCCGCGCTCTCCCGTCGTCACTTAACACCTCGTGTTCTTTTGACTTAAACTACGCTTGTCATTGCAAGCAGTGGTAGTCTTGGTGGCAATTCAGTGGTAATGCCTTGGTGACAGTTCGAAGGACAATGACCATACGCTCACCTTTCGTGTGTGAGAGCAATGCGATGCTTAGCTTCTAGACCAGGGGTTCTCAACCTTTCTCTGACCATGTACTCTTTCAGCATTTCGACAGATAAGCATGTACCCCTAAAATACCTTATGACGGAAAGGTTTAGCAAGGTCACAAAAATCCGCTGAATTTTTAATAGAACTTTTAGATTTTTAGAACTATAAAGGTAATGATTTATTACAAAATGATATTCAGTGGTATACGTATTTGGAAATGATATATATCAATATTTTTCACTTCATTTTCCAACCTTAATTGTACCCCAGGTTGGGAACTCCTGTTCTACACTCACCACTCGCTGCGTAGATGGCTATTTTCAGTCATAGACCGAAATTTTTGAAATGACCGAAAAAAAAGAAAATCATTTTGGTCAGAATGTCTAAAAATATAAGCTAATGGAGACTGTTATGGCGAGTTTTAATAATGGAGACTGTTATGGCGAGTTTTAATAATGGAGACTGTTATGGCGAGTTTTAATAATGGAGACTGTTATGGCGAATTTTAATAGGTGTGAGACAAATGAACGAAATGTCTCAGCGAAAAATGACTGAAATGTTTCAGCAAAAAAATAACAGCTTCGTAGCTCTATCTCGACTTATGCGTGGCGCGGCGAAATCGATAAGTTTAAACTTCGTGGAGCTCTTGTTTGGATGTTCAGAAGCGCTCAGTGCACGCCAAGTTCGGTTTTAACAAGAACAAGAAAGATGTCAGGAAGATTAATACGAAGCGCTTGTCGACTGCGCAGGCGCCGATAAATTGCTCTGCGTCACTGCTTTCCGATTGCACTCAACTCGTCATCGAAACTCGTCGGTTTTGTTTGAACAACCTGTTAAATGGCTGGACAGTGCTATTCGCACGCGTTTCTAAACGGCATAACAACCAGTGGTGTAACTGACGAGGGGCCGAGGGGCGAATCGCTGCCCCTAGCAAGCTAAATGTGAAAAACGGGCCGCCACTTAGCTTATATTTTAGTTTTTGTATTCTTTTGGTGTTTAGTAGGTTGTTGCTTTTTTTGCGTTTTTCGGAGTATTTTCCAGTGTATTAGTGTTTTATAGTACTATAGCCACTCATATCCGGATTCACCATCATTTATCAGGTTTGTTTTTAAGTGTTGGCAAATGGGCACCCTACAGTGGCCAGTGGCCCTTTTCAGCTAAGTTCCTCCCCCCTGGCTCAAACCTCCAGTTACGGCACTGCTAACTCGAACTTTTTGCAACAGACCATGCTGGTCATCGAACCTCAGCACATGACGACGCCCTACCACGTCTGCAAGTTCTGCAACAAACAGTTCGGAACACGATGCGACCCGGTCGATTATCAGTCTCTTGCCGGCGTCCAGACCGTGGCAACGGTTACCGGGCAACACATGCAACTTCCGATTGGCTCGTCGGGAGCTCAGATCACCGGCTTGGTAACACCTGTCATGGCTGCCTCCCTCCCGCAAGTGGTAAGCAGTCGCTGTCAGTGGCGTTAATAATAATTTTGTGACCGGTAAAACTGGCGCGTGATCGTCTGCATTCGATCATCTGGTCAAGGAGCCCTTGTGCCGGTGTCGTGCGTTTTCACTGATTCGTGTAGAGTTGCAGCACTGCGCGTTTGAAATGCTATTGCTCCCGTGCATTTGATTAGATCGGCAATTAAGGTTCGACTCGTTCTGTTGATATAAAATTGACTGTCGGGAACGTTGATGTCGAATGTACTGTATCTCTGAGACAATAACCGAAACCAATTGAAAAACCGTTTGTAGCTGATATTGCTCTTCTTCACGGGGAAAACATTCTGCTGCGCCATTATTCCTGTGGCTATCGTCTTTCGGTTCTCTTTTCAATCATTTCCATGTCGTATTTATGAACATGAGCGGTTTAGAGCAGAGTTTCTCAACTTTTTCGCTGAAGGCAGCCAAATCCAGAGTTACCACTTCGTTCGAGAGCCGCACCAAAGAAATTTTGAGACAATTCAATTCACACGTTTTGTTTTTTAGCAGAACGAAGTCTGTTACGCAAATTATTAGAGGTTTTATTGAAAGATTGCTGAGAGCCGCGCAAAGGGTGCCTGGGAACCGAATACGGTCCTCAGAACCGAGTTTGAGAACCACTCGCTTAGTGTGTTGCAGTCATGTGGACGTTCATGCTGACAGTGTTGACACTCGTTCTGATTGCAAATCGCTACAGACGTTCGTCGATATAAACGGGAACTCACGACGAATGTGTGAATTTTTGAATGCTGCTTCAACTTGCTAGTCCATGACTTACTTTTAACGCACTCTGCAACACAATGAAGTCGTTGCCGGTCACAAAACGGAGGGATTTTTGTTAGCAAATAGATTTGTTTCGTCTCAAAGGCGAGTTATACAACATGCATGCTGCAATGCAACCGCAAGAACTGATTTCTACCGAACCTCTTGCCAAGGGCTGCGTTTTGTTCGACCCAACAAAAAAGCTAATTTGCTTGTAATAACTTTAGATAGTTGGCAATCCAGACTAGTTTCAGAACGCGATTGACCGTCGACGATGCCTTTTTAATGCTTTGCATCTCAAAAATCGTTTGCGCACAAGGGTGTTTCCAGGTGTTTTTTATATCCAGGCTTTTCTGTGTGTTTATCACATGCCAAAGTTCGATGCACACGAGCGGGGTCTGGTGCTTGAGTCGATGCAGTACTTCGTAGTAGCATTTCCATTGCGTGGAGCTGCATTGTTGCTGTTTTTACGACGTTCATGCTTTCGCTTCTTGTTGAGATCTAATCCCACAAAATCACTTCTCCCGTTTAACTGTTCAACGTCATAGTCACAAAGCCCGATTTTGATTGTGAAGTAATTAACTTTTGCTTGTTTTAATTTTTCCAGTCATACCAGCACCCGGTAATCTTCCTGTATTGAAATATAGGAAAGAAGTCTGAGACGTACGCGCCATCCAGTTGTCGTCTAAGCCGTTTGCCTGCTTTAATATCGATGTTAAATTTGTCTCTTGAACTGTTGGTCTTTCGCGCAGGCGCTTGTTCAGCAACCGGGCCAGCACACTTCGCTGCAGATCCAGTCGATGCTGCAACACCAAACACATCTGCAGGAAAACAAGGTACAATCGCAACAACAACAGGTTGGACAGATACGAGTTAGCAATCCGTCTTCCCAAGTTCCACAAAACCAACTGAGTATACAGCAGCAAATAAATTTGCAGCAGCAACAACAGCAACAACAACAACAGCAGCAGCAGCAGCAACAACAACAACAACAACAGCAGCAGCAGCAACAACAACAACAACAACAGCAACAACAACAACAACAGCAGCAGCAGCAACAGCAAGTTGACTTGGGCCAAACTCAGGCGCAGATGCAGGGGCAGTTGCACCAACCACTTACCCAGCCAATGATCGAGAAGCCTCACTCGTGTCGCTACTGTGACAAGCACTTCGCCACGAAGTGGTACTTGGATCAACATCAGAGAATCCACACTGGGGAGGCGGACATGTGCAAAGAGTGCGGCAAGTACTTCGTGACACGCTGGCACTTGGAGAAGCACATGCGTGTGCACGGCGTCAGCGTCGTAAACCGCAAGACGAAGAAGGACATCGTCGCGAGCGCCCCCCCGACAACCGCCGTAATGGTGGTGCGAAGCGAACCGAGCATCCTCCCCAGCGACATGAAGATCTCGTTCCCGCCGGACATGCTAGTGGGCCAGGAGACGGTGGTGGCGGTCACGGGGGTG
>Ga0210059_1002689_pt1 | contig 28036 bp, 15 predicted proteins | sample Ectturendosymbi2_FD_188042 | JGI IMG/M metagenome (GOLD analysis project Ga0210059, IMG submission 188042) | Ecteinascidia turbinata endosymbiont from Florida, USA - Sample 2 (SPAdes) (version 2) | ecosystem: Host-associated > Tunicates > Ascidians > Unclassified | place: Key West, Florida...
TTGGCATGGTAGCTGTTTTTTCTATATTCTAATTATTATAGAAACAAGCTATACAAGTTTCAACAAGAAATCTAGAAGCTAGGGGGCCCAGTATCGATCTTCCTACCCCCAGGTATAATTTCTTTCGAACGCCCTGCAGTTGAGAATCGTATTTATTCGATTGTAAGCCGCGGCTTATAAAGACTTTTCATCATTTCGTGCGGCTTACATTTTTTATTTGTTTACTTTATCGAAAGGTATAGATGACGTTCAGTCTTTCCTTGGCTACGTTTTGTAGACCAAACTCTTCTTTCGGATTCGATTTTCTTCAGCATCACGTGCACATCCATCACAGGAGGGATTATGATAAACAGAACGCAGTTGTAGTGGTGTAAGCATCATTTAATACGGGGTTTGCCAATTAACGGCTAACACACGAGTACGCGAACGTCGCGAATGCATCTCAGTGGATTAGGCAACCTATGTTCAAGTGCGGTTTACAATCAAGGGCGGCTAACAATTGAGTGAATTTGCCAGGCGCATAATCGACTACCAGAAAAAGCAAAGGACAACGTTGCGAATCAGCGAAAACAAATTTTACAAATGATGACGTCATGAAATGCGTCATGGCGGCCCTTCTGTGAAAATTGCCCCTGGCCCCTCTACCCTTTAATCCGGCTCTGGTTGGACTGCAATCATTTTGGCAACATGTACTTTGAAGAAAGTAGACTCCAAACCAGCAAGCATATAAATCCCACCTCATTGCAGGCTCCATCGACCAACAACACATCGTCGATAGCTATGTCGCCGAAATAAGTTTTTCCAACAACGCCTTCGATCCCAATCTCAAAATCTTCCTGAGAAAAAATGCTGGCTTGTCCAAAAACCCATTTGTTTCCAATGTTCCCGTCTCGACGCCAGATAGGTACGCCTGAACAGCAGATAACATATCACGAATTAGTTTTTTATGGTACACAACTTCGTCGTAAACATTTTCGTTCCTTGTTGCACTAACCTTGCAACCGACGTTGACACGATCATGGTTTTTTGATTAAAAATCTTTTAAGTTCGGACTGTTTCTACAGGACAGAGCATGCAGGAAAAACTAAATAAACAAAATAGATTTCTACATTTTTTCTGCAGAGCACCAATAATGCTCGATAATATTTTTTCTGCATTTGTTTACTGGAACAAAGCTGGAAGTAGTTCCTCCAAGCTTAAAATCAGTGGCAAAAAGAACCAATTAAGTATGCAGGAAACTGGACTTCTGATTTGCAGGAAACTGGGCTGTATGGCTCCGTGCTTATAACGTCTGTTGTCTAATCTCAAAGGAAATGAAGCATCTTCTCAAAGTCAGTGGTGGTTTCAAGATATTAGCAACTAGCGGAAAAAAGACTTTCCACTGTTACAACACTTGTGAAAAAATAGGGGGAAAGGTAACTTATAAGAGAAAAGTACCCGTGAAGACGAAAAAGCGAGGAAAAAACATGTCTATTTTCAGCTCAACGATAGTAAGCATCAATGACAACGCCTCGTGCAATGTTGTACCGTTAGGGAATGAAAGTTTTAACTAGTAACCTTATGCTTTGTGACGTTATAGAAATTTTTTTGAAAAATATCGGCTAAAGGCAATTACAGCCCATATGCGTCACGCCTCAGCACTTCGTATCAAAAACATTGAATCCTCAGAACAAACTGAACATACATCACATTGAACTGAAATACACTTATGAAGCCAGTTCGTCGCAAGCAGCAAAAGGTAAACACAGGTATCGCGAAGTTTTTCGGGAATATTACGCGGTTAACTAACATATGTATTGTGGGGCCGGGAACAAAGCGCGGCATGCGCTGTTATACGCATCAAAAGAAAAAAATGCCAACTGCCTTGAAAATTTTTGTTTTCTGCATCTTTTGTCGACGTTTTCAGACAATTGCATTCCAAAGCTTCACATAAAACTAACAACTTTGTTTCCTTTTTGCACACAATTGCTTCCCATCCTTGATATAACAAGTGATGTTGATGCACTACGTATGCGGTGATGTTGATGTACTGCGCATGCTTCAACCTAAATCGACCACAAAAAGACACTTGAACACATGAGCAGCTTTGCTCAGTCGCTAGTACCTTGAATGATTCCGTGATACAGTGATACTGAAAGCGTTCCTATCGCAGACCCATACATGTGATAATAGAACTGAAAGCATTTAGGTTCCGTCGAACCGCTGAACGTTCGTGAATATATCCTGGCGACGTCTCCTTCATTCTGAAAGTGTAAAAGATGTTGCTACGTACATAACAAAGTTCGATAATTTTCGATTTGATTTTTTTCTAGCAACATCTAAATCACACACGTTGTACATCATTTTTGTATGTTATTTCATTATTTGCAAACCTACAAAAAACGCGTTTTGTATGTTATTTGCAAATCTTCAAAAAAACGCATCGCTCAGAAAATTTTCTCTCATATTTATGAAACAGAATTTTTGCGGCTGATCATGACGCATAAGACTCATGTCAACCAAGAATTGCTATTTTATTGGAATCCGTAAAGTTTGTAGGTGAACACAAGCGCTTTAATACAATAAGTGTTTTCAAAGCTCATAATTTTTTCAATTTGTCCACAATCTTGCACAACGATAAAGATTTTATCGGTCGATCTTTGCTGGTTTTAACAATAGCTAGAGCGTTCTTTAAGGAAGCTTTTGTTGCTGACCCTACGTATTACTTTTCTTTATTTACGGCAGTTCTGACATCACCGGCAGCTAATCTTGTTATCAGAGCCGGTGAGAGAGATGAAACTGGTTTGACTTTTCAGATTAAAACGAAAACGTGTTTCGGTTGCAGAGCGTGCAAAAACCAGGAGATAGGGTTCACCACGCACAGAGCCAAAACTGTTTGGAACAGCAATTTCCACTGCGAGCTGTATTTCAAATAAAGAAAAAGGCGCCGGACTTGTTTCTCGCTCAATTTATCACCATCACAGAATGGCAGCAGAACGTTTCTTTCACATGCGATCATTAATTTTTAAAAACCACTCAAGCACCACGAGCTGAAGCGTATAAAAGTTAGCAAAGTCACAAACGCCAGGCACATACAGACCTTCTTTACACGAAAAACAACTTACTCGAGGACTTGAAGCTTCGATGAACAGATAATGTCCAAGCGATGTTTGATAAGTGTGGTCGTAGGAAGGTCCTGTTTCGGCAGAACCTGTTGATTCTGCTTGCCACTTCCATTCAAAGTCAGCTCCATCGTCGTGCTTCCAGTTACAGATGTTGGGTTCCTCGAAATCACAGAAATCCGGTATCTGCAAAACAAAAAAGTGAAACTTGTGGTGGTCACGTTTTAAACGCACCATCTTCATCAAGGTGCGTAAAAATCAAAGTTGGTAGATACTTCATCAGCGTAATGGCCAGGAGAACTCTAACAAACGGCCAAAGCTTCGTGCTCAGAGGCCAAACGCGATTTTGTTTATTTTTATAAACAAACTACGCTTCGTTACCTAGTTACATTCTTTGGATTTGGAATGTTAAACTGAGTAATTCTAGCTGTCAGGCACACAAGGGGTAATCGTAATCGATTACACAGCAAATTTAATCTTAATCGACGATAATTTCGCGATTAAATTTGGAAATCTTCATTCTACATCACTGCGCGATGAACTACAGTTTTGGTGGCTGGGTTTCCTCCTTTTATCATCATTTGCTTTTCATGTTTCAGGGGAAGCCATCTGCCGTCTGTGTGCGTCAAATCCAGACAGTCCAGTGGCAAGCACAGCGTTTGTAGCGAATTCTCGCTTTTTTCCATCTTGCCTTCGTGTTGGCCGCCAGACATAACGTAGTGAGTCCAGTGAGACGTAGCAAACAAATAGGAGTTTTTCTTAAAAATGGGTTGACACTTCGGCAGCAGAGGCGATGGCGGTAAACCAAGATATTTTATTTATATATATTCAGACTGAGCCTATGAATGTAAATGCTGGAGTAGGCTATGTATATAATTTATACAGTAATTTATATAAAGTAACTTTTCTTTTCAGAGGAATAAGGTAATTTAACCCAAGTCGAAAGCACCTTTCTACAACGCTGATGACCAGCATGTGAATACAGATCATCTGCGGATACTGGTAAAAATAACTCAAAAGAAACCAGTGACGTTTCGTTGACCATTGACTTTTGGTCCAATAGATAGATGCGCATCTATATTGTCATCAATCGCTGTTCATTTCATTTCAGATGAAAAGCAACAAAATGCTCTGCTGCGCTTGCAGACGAACCGAAGGCCATCTCACAGCTGAAAATATTGTAACTCGCAGTTTGAAAAAAATGGTGAGAAATTTTGAAATTACTGACAAACGAGTTTTCAGCGTTGCTGGACGAATGTTCAAGCCTGATAGATGTCGTTTGACTGATAAAATATTCGAAGCGTTGATGGTATCAGTTGTAATAAACATAGAGACATCTTCAATGTATAAATTCAGGAATGCATACCCACATGCAAATTAAGCCACATTTCGGCGAAATTTCAAAGGCCAAACAAAATGTTTGCAGTCAAACCACCTATGAAAAGGCCAAGTTCCCAACCCAGCTGAAAATAACGTAACTCGGTGATCGATAATGCGATCAACAAGACAATCGACATACTTCGGGACAAACACCGTCGCTAAGAGTGATGTCATCAATTGCTACGTCAGCCAAATCTCCTCCGCCGGAAACGGCTTCAAACACGATGTGGTAATGACTGGACGATAATATCTCAATCTGCGCACGAAAAAATAATGCAAACCAGTTTAATTATATGTATATCAACACTCCAACTTACTGTATATCTTGACTGCTAGTGACCAGCCGCAATGCACCGGGTTTGGGAAACTCTTTGCAGGATGGGGGAAAATCATATTCACCGATTAACGATTTTGTATCACCAGGGTTAAACATTTTGGCTCCTATTTGAACATATACTTCGCGGTGCAAGCCTCATTATCATACGTTGCAGTCATTAAAAGAGCTTGATTAGGCGATACAGACACGCGTGCTGAATGCTGCTCACCACAAATACCACAAGCGAAGCATATATTACTTACATGAAAGAGTTAAGAGATAAAAAATTATTTTAACCCGAGCACTGCTTCTTCTTGCGCACTATTTCCAACTGCAATTTCCAAGGTGAGGTGAAGCTATAGGTTTTGCTAAACAGTTTGAGAACCAAACTGGCACGGGAGTGTACGGTGGAAAAGAAGAAAACTGAGACGTGTAAAATCCTAGCCTGAAATAACCACCGCATCTGAGTCATGTGTTGGCACGGGACGCTTACAGCACAAGCAACAAATTTTCTAAAATCGCAGAAATTTTCTGCAGCTTTTACAGCAAAATGCATGTCAGTACTGAACCAGCTTTACAACTGAGTGTCGTACACACAGCAGGTAAAAAAATCTGAAAGCAAATTAAGTGCTTGCTTGTCTCGATAAGGCAGAAGAGTCAGCATATGTGTTTATTCTATTTCAACCGTTTCACTTATTAAGAACAATCGGCGTAACAATAACTTTTGAAGTGCACCTACTTGGGGCATGTATTGGCATGAAAAAATTTTGCATAGAACAAAAAACGCTCTCTCGGTTGGAATAAGCTAAACTTGCGACAATCTGAATGAGGTATTGCTTAAAAACGTGAAATTCCACGCCACAAATTTTGCGGTTTCAATCACCATCAAGACTTTGCGAAAATACTTGTGGTTAGCGTGCGCCGACTTGGGAAGAAGGTTTTCAGAATGCCCCATGCAGTTGTATTCAAAATTTAGAGAAAGCAAGCTCACTACGGCAAACATTTTCAAATTCAGCATATTAGCTGCAAAACAATCGATCTTTTTTTCGTTTTGCCTCAACCAAAATTCAATCGGGGATGATTTGTAAACACTAAGGCGGATAACGCTTTTTCCTACAGTACGTAGTTATTGTACTATGCATATTCAATCAAATTTCTAGTAGCTGTGACACGCAATCAGTTCAGAAACAAAAGAACCGACGAATGTGTTGCACTCACTGAACATGCTTTAGCAATATGAAAACATTTGCCAGAGTGGTTAGAAAACAACCGGTTTTCCGCAATGAAAATACCTTTCTTTGTAATCAACCACAACAGTCTAGCACAGACCACAAGGTTCGTTTTCATTATACTCGCTTTGTACTACCTTTGCAGTATCACGAATGATCAACAGCGTCCATCTCCGCTTGCTTGCACCACGGCCACGCGACTGCTAGCTAATACTGAGTTATTGGCAAACTAATGAAGCGTTTCACTGTGCCCATTAACGCCGAGCGTGAGGGTGGATAGACCAAAAGTACCGTTTTTCCAATCTTCAGTTTGACGCGCCCGGGAATCGAATCAGGTTTACCAGCTTTACTAAAATGCTGGAAATCGCATATTGTTGAACATGAAGTCTGTTCTATGCAAAAACGCATCCACATTTTGATATAAGGCAACCGAGTACTGGACTCTTGAATTTTCTCGCCAAATGACGTAAATCATAATAACCACTCGAGCTTGCGTGCCTCCCACTTCATTTTTGTAATTAGTGCGAGCTGAGGGCGAATTCTGTTCAAGGTTTTCTGCCTTAGTGCTCTTCACGGAAACATGTCAGCGACACGACGACTTACCGCAGCATGCTTCCACCAGCTTCCTTGGGTGCCGTGACGAGACCAGTGGGGAGTTGATAACTCTGCCGTTGTTTTCACGTAGAGGTTCAAAGACCCGGAGGCTGCTCCGTGCATGTGGTACCAGAATGAGACGCATTTCATATCTGGAAGGAAAATTATCCGAAGTTTTCCAACTGATCAAAACATTTTTCAATAAAGTTAAAACTAACGCAAACCTTTTCACGTCAATGTCGGTCTTCCAGACTTATTGCAATAATTTAATGCCTTCCGTCACACAACAATTTCATTCCATACACTGTTGTTTTTTATATTACATACCGATTTGAATTGACAAACACAGAGGTTTTGACGATTGAAGTTTTATTAAAGCCCTTTGTACGTAAGATTTGCCTTTAAAATCGAACGATATAGTTCTTCACAAAAACTTCTAGTCAAAGCTGTTGCACTAATTAAAAAAACTGTACGATCTGACCCATCAAGGCAAAACATTGCCTTACAAAAATCCTGCTGCAACGGTGGAAGAACAGAGAACACGATCATGAGAAAAATAACTCCACCACAATAAAAAGAACCAACCTCCGTTTGAATTAATATGAGGGCTGACAAATTGTGCCGTATCCCCATGAAAGTTTGGTGGCGAGCTTTCTAAGTACATGTAAAAGCCTCCATCGCAGTTCTTCCGGAAACCACTAATGTGCTCAGCTTCAGAAACGTTCGTGTTGGTGTGGTTCCCTCTGTGACGTAACAGTGTGAGTCAGTCGGCACGAGCAGTTGCTGACAAAATCGATTAACGAGTCTTGAAGTAACTCGTTGCAATTCTTCATACCAAACTTTTTGCAAAAGATGTTTATTACTACCTTGTTGAAGAAATTTTTGCGAAAGATTTTATTTCTATCGTTTGAAGAAAAATAAACAACACGTTTTTTTGCGTTGTAAGAGATTTGTAGACTACGAGACAAAAACGTCAAGCCATCAAAATTTCCATCTTCAAACTGGTGAAAAGTTGTTGCGTTCTGATTGCAATCGAGGTGGGTACGCGAACCAGTACGCCAGTGTTTCAAGTGGTCATCTAGCATCAAGAGAAAAAACGTGACTTCCACATTTTTACAAGTTTCTTTTATCGTTTCTTCTGAGTTTGTTTCCAAGAAAGGATTGTCAATGATGTGTTAAGTTTATGGGACACATGTTACTAAACTAGTAAGCAAAGTTGTAAATAACACGTGTTCCAACCTTCCGTAACAGTATCCAGCATATTGACCATTGAATCCGGTGTTTGTATGGAAAGTGTAAGCATTGCAGAGAGGCTGTATTGCGCATTCCAACTCACACTTGTCCACTTCCGAGTCCAGAAATCTGCAACAATTTTAGATAGTTATGCAACAAAAACGCAGTGAACTTGAACGTTTTACCTACTTCTTCCTTTGTCCAGCCGATATTCCTAAAGCTCGACCCCAGGCACAGGTTGTGGTTTAAACAAATATTCGTATTAGCTGCAAGCTTGTACAAACAACCACGGTGTTTTGAATAATGATCAAAGTGGCAGACAACTTTCTAGGCATGGGCAAAGGCACAGCAGCATTTAACAGAAGAACTCACTTTCCGAAATTCCAAATATAAGGAGGATCATTGAACGTAGGGTCGGAAAAAAGTCCGTAAACTGCATTTGTTTGATCTGCCCGGTCAAAGCAAACATCTGAACAAAAATCAAACACATGATGAACGTGAAAGCTGCACTGAATATGAACTTTTCATAACGTTAGTGAAATATTCACAAAATCCAAAACAGCGAGTTCGTGCAATAAAAATTTAAATAATATGCAACATTTACATCTTGCTGAAGGCTTTGCCATCGTTTTTTTAATCCAGCTACTTTAACATGACGTCAAAAGTTTGTTATAAATACAGTATTTGAAAGCAATTACAAAACAAATTTAATTAAAAACAGAGACCAGAGAAGATTTTCTCACAAAAAGCAAGATTAACTTAACCTAAACACTTAAATTAATTAAAGAAAACCATCGACACCTAAAAAAGGTACCAATTTATCAAACTGCTTCAGCACCATCAACATAAAAATGGTTCAGCTGTGTAATGCAAGCTTCAAGAAGTTTATAAAGTTGAAAAACGATACAGAAATTTTCTCAAAATCCATAAAACATCCCTGTGTTACTGACTTCCGTGCGTGTGATCCCCATCCGGACCGGTATGCTCGGAGTCTGTCGCGCCCGTATGCCGGATCCAATCGGTGTCATCGCCTTCGCGAAGGTTTACCCATCCGCACACATCCTGCTCGAAATCGCAGTCGAAACTTCCTAGATCTATGAAATAAACCGCAAACATAAAATAAACATTCCCTTAAAAACGCGTTATTTACGGGAAATTGTTTTTGAAACCTATACTTTCGCGCTTAGAGCACGCTATGCTTTATCGATATATTTCTTCCGAATTTGCTCAAACCGTCAGAGAATCTTTTTATTCAAATGTATCGCTGTCTGAAACAGAAGCCTCAATGGTGTTCTTTGCTGCACAACAGATACTTTTACACGTGTTGCATCAGCGTCTGGGAAACTCCAGCACTAACGTAAATTGCTCCGAATTAGCTGCTCTTCGTCAATCATACGATTTCAAAGGATCTAGGGCTTATTTTTTCCACTCATTGTTGAACACTTGTCGGTGCCTACAGAATGCATCGACAGTGCAGCTTTGCAACCTGTTCAGTTCGTTGGTACATGAATCAGCTGTCAACGTGATTTTTTGAACGGCCGGCATCGCAAAAACGCAAATGTTAATTCGGCCTTATCGTTTGACCGAACATTTTTGTTTCTTTAAGCCACTTTTGAGCAACAATGGAACGTTAGATTTTACTTTCAGTCAGAAGAAAACTGGCGTCTTGATGCAGAAGGTCCGTGTTGTCTTCTTGTCCTATTTGCAATCTGTAGCCATAGTGTATGATGTAGAACCCGGGATAATTGACCGATTCGTAAACCGTGTATCCCTGTAAAATATTTTAATAGAATTAAAAGGAGTTCATCAGAGGAGAGTGGAACAGCAGCAAAGCACACGCCTCTCGGGTTGCCTGACCAATTTGAATACCCGGTTGGGTAATACCAGAGCTGAAAATATTTGCGCCTGCCCACGTTTATACTCGTCAATAGTGGACAAGTAAAAAAGAAAACTTAACGCGTGGTTCTGCCACTGATTTTCAACGACTGGACTAAACGCTAAAATATCCAAGCGGTGCCGATTGAGACGGACGCCTGTAGACCACAAAATACACTTTGTGTGGTGCAACCCAGCAAATCGAATGAAATTTGTGTGCATTTCAGTATCAACATGCATTCGGCAGCTAAGTTATTTCCTATGGCATCGTCAAGTTCCGCTGTGAATCGATCAGCGCTCACATTTTAATCGATCTGCACTCACCCAAATCAACTCATTACTTTGCAAGCCTGGCACCCGCGGTTTGCACAAAATGGAATCGATTTCGAAACGATATAACCATTGTAATATCACTGATATATTAAACATTCGTGCGCAACTGCGGGGAACGAGAAGATAAAGAGCAGTACGTTCATAAGTTTTCTACCCAAAAATTCCTCATCCGCTTTTGTGGAAAGTAAATTTTAAACGATCAAAATTACGGGTGAGAAATTACGTTCACAGCCGACTTAACTGTCGACAGATGTGAAAAACTAACCAACAAACAGCTCACCGCATAAAACTTGTCCTGCCTAGGCATGAATGTGGCATCGTTCCTGTACAGGTCTTCATTTGCTTTTGCGTCCAAGTATATCAAGGAGTTTCGATGCCTCAAAAAGTAGTTCGGTTTTGCTTCGGATTCAAGCGAAACCGAACCTGGCCGACCAGTCAGACCAGGCGTTAAGACGTAAAACCGTTCCTCGCCGCCATCAATGATCCAAGCCTCGTTGGTGTTTTCGATGCCGAATGAGTGGCTTGGGTAGTTGTAGGAGAATAGGAGGTAAGGTCCTGAGCGCTGCTGGATTGTTTCGACTGGAAAAGCTACAAACGTTTCCTCAAGTAACCATTCTATTGATGAAAAAATGACGGCTGTCCGTTCCCAACACGCACCGAATGCGGGCACTGAACCCAGACCCGATGCCGCGTGCTCCACCAACTGCACCACTTAGAGCAGAGGTTCTTAGACTTTTTCAGCCGCGTCCCTCTGGCGTTAGTCATGGGTACTCGCGCCTATCCTAACCTCAAAATCAAACACAAAAACAGAACAGCAATTCATTTGGCATTATCCTGCTTAATGGGAACGATGCAACTGTGTTTTGAAAAATAGTAGTTTAATTCGAGGCTTTGTTGAAGACAACCCACATCACAAATCGGCTTCACATTCCGCAGTTTGTTGCGAAATTTTGTCTCGTCCGCTTTTTCATGATGGTGTTTATAGTGAAATGATAATAAATTTACAAATGATAAAAGCGATGCATTAAATACTGTTTACAATATGTCGCTGCCATACTCGCTCCCACTTGCGAACCTTTCACTCCCCGCAAGGAGGGCGCGCCTCCCAATTTCAGAACGCAGGACATACGGACAGATGTTTAGTACATGTTCATTGTTGATTGATGGCATAAGATGTTCATTATATACATACCGTATATTACATGTTCAATAAATTATTATGCATTTGGGTCTTGATATCTTCCTATTTATGCTTGTCACAGGTGTCAAAAAACGTGATATTGCGCATTTACAAGTGATGCTTTTAGTCCCAACAGCAAACTACTCAGCACATACAGACTTCGAGCGCTTCTACCATACTGCTGATTACTGGTTACATACCTTCACAGTTTTCCTGAACTAAGGTTATGTCATCTATGGCAACGGAACCGTATTCGTTGCCATTCATTTGGGTCTCGATGTCAACCTGAAAAAAAGGAATGTAAAAACTCAGGAAAGCGAGTTTCAAATTGTTCTCATCACGTGACCCAAAAGGACACAAAGGACAACGAAACTTTATTTAAAACTCTGCTTCACATGAAAAAAATCGACAAAATCGAAACTCTGGTGGAGGTAAAATTAAAATAATGACTTTTTGACAAAATTCTTGCAGGTAACATTGCGTTGGCATGAAGAAAACTTTCGCTAGGTTCGGGCGGATAGTCAAGAGCAAAAACATACCGTACGCAACGACAGAACAACCATAAAAATATTTGGGAAGCAGTGCTGAAAGAAGAAACCTCAATCACTCACTCGAAACTTGTTTCCAGTGCTGTTCACAGGAACTTGGCCCATGCGCCAAGTGTCACCATGATCGCCGGAGATTTTCCAAATGGGGTTGGAACGCAATGTCATATTGGCTTCGATTCGATAGAACACTTCTAAAGACCCGGCGTGGGGGCCACTCAACTGATACCTGTAAAGTAATTGAGTGGTGACAGCAAACTGGACTGTATCGCCAACAACACTACGCAAATATTTTCTGCCTTAAAGAAAAGACTACACTGAAACCTTGCGTACTGATATTCGGGGCGCGTGAGTGTTTCGCTGTAGATTGGCAAAAAGAATCATACTGAGCAGAATATACACTAAGCGACATTTTTCATGATTAAATTGACGCGTATTGCCAGTTAGCAAAAAAAGTAAATCGTGTGATATTTCGTACCGCACACAAAGTAGTTGTTGTGTATGTTATTTTCTCAAATAAAGTGTTGCGGAACTTGCTTCTACCTACATTTGCAAAACAAGCACGCAGGCACAGATACACATTTCTGGCTATCGCTTGATAAAAACGTTGAATGTTCGCACCAGAATCGCAGGCACCAATTCGTGTCTGGAGCACTTGGTGGAAAAAGCACAGAAAAGATTCGCGCTACATCGTTGTTTGACGTGTTTTGTTCCAAAGCGTAAATGTACCTTCCTGAATGAAAAAAAGACACGAAAACATTACGAGCTTACCCGAAACAAACCTTTGTTTTTCAATTCAGGGAACCTTTCAAAGAATGTTTTAAAGCGGTAAATGAATAGCACTCAACCACTTATGAAAGACAACAAACAACGTGAAAATTGGGCACACTAAATGCACTATGAAAATTTATTGTTAATTAAGAATGGTGCATACAGCTTGGAACAGAGCGGACGCCAAAAAAAGCAAAATGCTTTCGAAATGTGATTTAAGGTGTCTATCAAACAGAGCTTTTCCTCCGCATCCGCTATTATCTAAAACAAAGTAGATACATGAGTAACAATCCCCAGCTCCGTCTTGAAATATTAAAAATATATAAAACGTACCAACAAATAAAGCTCAATAAAAGATGTGTATAAGTGACTTTATCACCAGAATGCAGTATAGAAAGTCTTTGCAGGTGTAAACAACTTCCTAAATACAGAAAATCTGCTTAAAACGCAATATTTATCTTTTGCGTTGTACACCATCATTAGCTCCCATTTTGGTAACGCTACACCGAACTCTAATCCTATGAAAATTTTGACACTGTCAACAAATTGCTTTTGCAAACCACATGAACATTAACGATGCGTGTATTTGCAAGCAAATCATTGATATTACCAACGATATGCTGACAAATATCGATAAAGTTGCCACAGAAGTCGATCACTAAGGGAAGTTGAACAACAATTTACTGCATCGGCTATTGGTAAACCTATTGTGTGGTGCCCTGCATTAAACATCTAAAAAGCACGTAAACTAAAATACAGATAAATCAGTTCTCACAGCGAGCTATTGGGTTATGGATGACTTCATCAGGTTGCTTTTGTAGGTTATCTTCTGCTTGGAGCGAAAGAAACAAAGGATATGGAAATAACGAAACAAGGAAATTTTTTCGTTTTACTTTCATCTCTAAAAGAAGCAACAGATGCGCAGTTGACAAAAAAATTGAAGCTTGTTTCAACACGTTGTCAACGTGAAAGCAATTTTACCGTTCCATTCAGAGTATACCACACGCATTTCCTGGCGAAATGTCAACAAGAACGGTTTGAAGTGTATTTTTTTGTGCTCAACAATCGCGCCGAATGAAAATCCGTGAAAACCGAGCCATAGAAATTACGGGGATTGCGAGTTAACGGTGCTACTAACGACACGCAAGAGCGATCGTCTTTAAAGTGACAGATTTTGCTTGCACTGCATTTACTATAAATAGGTTTGCATTATTGTCATATCGTATACACAATCATATCAACAATGCAAAACCAAATTGAAAAAAATCTTCAGCACAATCAATCGCGTACTGTCGAAATCAACATAACCCCTGCGCTCACCTACGAACCTAATTCATTTACTGTCTCCCAGCTTGTTTAAAAATATTTTTAACAACAGATTTCCTACTCATAGCAAGAAAATGGCGCTAAAAGTTGACCCATCGCTCTCGTTCAGCACCTCATCTAGGAACTCGATGCCATTTTGACTTGATGAAAAGAGGAAGTTGCTGTCACGTGAGGACAAGAAGTAAATAAACTGATATTCCGTGTAGCATTCAAATAACAAAAACTCTCCCGTTTCTTGTGTTGTTTTAATTCCCCTCGTGCCTCCAGCGTTCCCAGCGGAAAATAACCTCGAAAAGACTCACTAACGAAAACTGGTTATTAAGAAAGTACTCTGTTGTAAGAGTTACACATGCCGCTAACCTCAAATTTGGCGTAAATGTTGCTTCTTGATTTTAACAGGTTATTTTCGATGTTTATAATATTTCTTGCAATTCCATGCTGCTCACGATGCAATGAGGTAATTCAACCATGCAGACCTAACAAATGAGCCTTGGACTAACTCTTAAGTGTTTAGAATCTCATGCTTGGACTATTAGTTGAAAAATCAACAATTCGGGTTCCAAAGTCAAATCAACAGAGAAAAGGTCTAGTCTTCTAAAATTTGTTCCGGCAGTTGTAAGAAATAAGTGAACTTCGTGCAAGAACACCTTATTGTTGTCATCCCGGGTCAGATGAGTGTGCGACACATATTGCACATTATCAGCTTAAGTAAATCGACAGTGACTTCCAAAACAAAACTTTTGAAGAAACGTCAGTCGGGGCTGACTGAACGTAACAAAACGTGTCTTTCACAGATAAGTGCCTGCTCTTAGTTCAACGCAAAGATCGAAGCTTGCTGCATCGGAAGTCTGATTTCTTGAAAATTTCTCGAGTTTCAACAATGTGCGCTTATCATCTGTGTGTATTTACTACAGATTTGAGCTTGATCTAAATAGGGCAAATAAAATAAATAAGGTGTACGTGCAAATGTGAAGAAGTAATGTACCAGATGAATCTTCGATCGTGTGATCAGAAGATGGACCTTTCCCAGTAAGAGAAGCACCGTCGCCAACTTGCCATTCAAAATCCGCTGTTGCGTCACTTGACCAATAGCACAGACTTCCCGTTTCAAAGTCGCAATCGCCTGCGGAGTGGCCGCAAAAGAATCAAAACAATGATGGAAAAGTTTATTGTTTTTGCAACGACTAGATTATCTGAACTAAGGTTTGTATCATTCGTATGCCTCGCAAGTGCGTTCGATTTCTAGTACAAAGTGAACAGCCACCCAAATCATATAATAAGTAAACTAAGGCGTCAAATAAGTTCAAAAATGTTGAAAAAACAGAGCTATTCATCCCGTCACCATTTTTGACTTGCCACCTGACTTGCTGTAGTATAAAGAACAGAAAACAAATCTTTGTAATCGCACATAATCCTTGCATAATAAAATTTCATAATCAGTTTGTTTAATCCAAAAACATAAAAGTTAACAGACATAAACTGATCCTTATCCCACAGGCTGAACAGGTTTCAAGCAAAATTATGTTTTTGAAATATATGGTCTGATTTTGTGAACACAAACAGGAAGTTTAATTTTTGGAAAATCTGAAAATTATTGTAAAATTAGAAGAACCAAGTGAACAATTTGGAGATTTCAAAGAACGGCGTTTTCCTTTACTGGTGTTGCAATTGACTGCATCGCCTTGAACTACTTAGGCAAGCACAAGCAAGAGATGGCAATTCGGGGCATTAACTAACAGGAAACCAACCAGCAGCAATAAAGATCCATCACTGACTTCACTCTACTACTATTAGGTTGCACTGTCATTATATAGGGATAAGTGAACTACGATAATTCGCTTGTGGTGACTATCACAGTGATTTGTAACTTATGGGCACCATTTAGCGGTGAGCATTTATTTTCATGTTGCGCCATCTCCAGGCCGCCACACTGGTCAGCTCTCAGTGCTTTTTCTTTTCTGGGTAATTTCACTACATAGCTTTGATCAGTACAAGAAGTTTCAATCTTCAGGAATGGTTGAGAACATATCGAAGCAATATGAAATAGTCACAAAATGTAGATGCATCAGCGAAAAATCAACTGGATCATGTGGTTAAAAAATATAGGTAGGAATCAAGAGTCAAGCAAAAACGGCAGAATAAACCAAAGAACAATTTACTAACCTAAAGGTAGGCAAGGCTGGTCGTCTATCACAATGTCGTCAATGGCAGCATCACTCAGGTAAGTCGGTCCCAGAGTCATCTCAAAAACAGCCTCCCAGTATGTTGAGGGGGATCCACTGCTAACATTTACAGCTGCTAGGTACCAACGATTACCTTGATCAGTTGTGGCACTCCATAGCGGAGATCCCAAGTTGCTGTCACCAGGAGAATGGACATATACTTTCAGTGTTCCTTGAAATAGCAAGTTGGAAATAAACAGATTACCATGATCTACTTGATATGTTCAGCAGTTTTCAAAACAGTTTAATAGCTTAAAGTATATACTGTATTACGACATACGTAAGCAGAAAATTTTCCATAAATGAAGATTTAAGAATGTTAAACACTCATTTTTCAGTTTGTCCAAAACACTTAAAAATTCAAAACATCAATTACTTCTATAGCCACTTTAATTGCAGAAATTGTGAAGAAATTTTAAAGGAAAAACATGATTTGAAATTGGTGGCATGACCACGTAAAAGCTGAATGACAATAATACCCAAGTAAGAGCTTGACAAATTCCTATGTGGCCAATGTTACTCTATATACAACATTAATATGACATGCCCTGAACACAAAAAGTCCTCAACTTTTAACCTTATTTTGCAGAGTATTACCAGTGACACTTTCTTGCTACAGTGCAGCACAATTCAGATTATGTGATAACTCCATTTGTGCGGCAAGTGGGATGGGAACTGCTGTACGTCTTCATTGTCAATCCTAGGTAGCCCCAAAAAGCTAGCAAAATCAGCAATAAAACTACACACACAATTTGTGTAATATTTAATTTTACAAGACTTTTTGGCAATTTAAAACTTCCAATGGCAGCACATGGCTGTAAATAAGGTGAAAATTGTAATTTAGAACGTATTCCTTTGCCTAGTAACAAAATTTGCTGTGGTGAATGCAACGATAAATTGTTTCAAAACTTGAAAAAAATGTATTCAGGATTTAATAAAAACAGTATCACAAATTTTATGAAAAAATTTACAACTGATCATATGACAAAATTATTCATTGGTTTTAGGACAAAACAAAAATGAAGAACAAACTTTTGCCCAATCTTATGTCACATCCAGGTCTGCGCAGCCGGTGTCAAGCGAAATTTCTGACTTGCGAAATTTCTGACTTCACGCCATGTGCGCATGCACAGAGCCATAAGTGTACAGGAGTGCATATTTTTGTGGATGCAAAAAATTTTTGCCCAAATTTGATCTTGCTTTCCCAAATAACGTATAAACAGCAAGTCTTAATGTTAAGACTAAAACGTGCCATTGTAAACTAATCAAGGTTTTTGCATGCCTAATTAGGCCTACCAGTTACCGGGGTTCAAAGCCATACGCCCTCAACTAGCAATCAATATTCTGCATAGCTACAAGTGAGCAATGGTAAGTAATATTTATTGTGTTGAAAAATGTCAGCTAATTACAATAAAGTCCTCCCAAAAATTGCTGTTCATGCCACTGCACGTGGAAGGTGTTTTTCAGAATCTTCATTTTTAAGTTTTTATATACGTTCTAAACTTATTCTTCTAACACGATCATCCTAACAGTTAAGATCTGTTCTTCTCTAGCATAGATGTGTGTATTGTGTTGGCCACAATGGCAATCAATCTGGAAAAGGAGTAAAACATCGGGTTACGATCTAAAGTATTACATTGCCGGAAATATGTCAAGTCTCAAGTAATTAGAGGGAAAGGAGTCAATTTAATACATAGCATAGGCTACAGCTTAACCTTCCACATTGGCAATCTTCACTGCAACATGTTGTACTTGTAATACCACAACTAACTTAAACTCTTACAGCTTCTAAAGTCACATTATGAAAACCAAAAGTCCACTCCAGTTTAGACAGTTAAATGTGCATTGAACACAGCATGCTAAGAAAAAATAGCAACATGAGACTGATACACGCAAATACTGCAACATATCACAGCTGCAGTTACGTGGTTAACTTTATTCATGAATACTTCATGGAAACAGATTTGCACTTGAAAATCTCACAACAGCAAGCAAGTTTGAAACACGAAAACTTCACACTATCTTATCACAGCTACACCACATTACTACCGCAAAACATTTTACAGCTACAGCTACATTTTAGTTGTACACTTTACAGCATCAACAATTTGAGGTTTACAAACCTTAAGGTTAGTTGGAATATTGAGTTACCCATACATATTCCTAATTATAAAATGTTTCTAACTCTACCCAAATTTGAATGAAGTTGTTTCAGTTGGCCCAATTTTGATTTGGGCTGTTGTAATTTGCTCAAATATTTATAATATATGCAAATTTGAATGACACTCTTCCAATTTGATCAGATGTTTCTAATTGTAACCAAATTTGAATAAAATTGTTTCAATTAGCCAAATACGTATGATTAAGGCTGCTGGAATTTGCCCAAATGTTTCTAAATGTATGCCGATTTAAATGAAGTGGTTGTAGATTATTCAAATTGGAATGAAGCTGTTTGAAGTTCCCTAAAATTGAAAAAGCTATTTGAAGTTCCCCAAAAATTAATAAAGCTGTTTGAAGTTACCCAAAATTGCATAAAGATGTTCCACTTGGTCCGATTTGAATGGAGATATTGTTGTTTGGCCAGAGTTGAGTTAGTCTGTTGGAATTTTTTTTGTTGCTCGATTTTTTGTTGCTACTTCAACTTTTCTCTCACGCCCTGATAACATCATCCAAAAATCCTTTGATCTCCCCCATAATGACCTAGTCTCAGATTTGCGTTGGCAAACGTTTCCAATCCAATAAAAAAAATTCAATCTGATATTCAGAGTTTTCAAAGTCATTAGACAGTTATCTCATGTTTCCATGATGGACAAACCTGGCTAAACCTAACTAAAGGCAAAAAAGATGTTATAACAAGGGTGCAAAATCTTCTGTGAATGTTGGTAGCGTGCAGAAAGTTTTAGTAGCGCAAACATATAATCTTTGCCATGCAGCATTCATGTGCATATTCGCATGTTATAAAGTATAAAATGTAAACAACTTACGAAAAAAATATGCAATTTATTTGATAATAGTACTCTAAGAATAATATAGCACTTAAAATTATAAACTAGACACTGCTATGGTGCTGCAAATCCCATTTGGGCATTCCAAGTCTTTGGTCGTGCAGCGCTATTGCACAACTGCATTTTTTCACTTCTGTGTTATAACTAAAAAAATAAACAAAGAGCTAAAACATTACTTTTAAAAAAACGTTAAGGTAATCCAAAAAATGTTATAACAGCTATAGAAACGCAGCATGAATAATGCTTGTAAAAGATTGCAAACTATATGGGCATGTAGCTTAAATGTTGCAAACGCAACATCAGCACCACTCCTTCAAGCATAGAGGAAATCACATAAGTTTATCATGATACTAAAAATAAAGAATCCCAAAAAAGCTTGGTCAATAGAAAATCACACACTTAAATCGATTGATTGGCTTATTGTCTCATATAACTCAACTAATAAACAAAAGTAATACAAAAAGTCATCGCGCAATAAGTAAATCAACTGACAGTGAACATTAGAGTAATTTATGAAAATACAATGGCATGATAGCTGATCAATGTGAACAAAGAGCGACAACGTGTCAAATAGGATTGGTGAAGGACCACGGCGGTCATTTAGTCCATCAACCCCATTTATCACTTTTTGAAAAGTGTTGAAAAACAACAGTTAGATATCAAATAAGCACAGTTAGGAAAACAAACAAACACAGAGCATGGTGAAGTAAATTTACAGATGAAAACACATGCCTATGTACACAAATGAGTTGATCAAATTTAATTGAGAAAATTTGTTGTGGTTAAAAATATGTTTAAACAAAATATAAAAATAAAAAAGTTAAAAAATAATTAATGATGTGCAAAATAAAAACAAAGCAAAACAAAAAAAAACTATGGAGTGTACTTTCATGCCGAAAAAAAGTTTGAAATTTTGTTTTGCTTGCGAAAAGATTATTTCAAGTGTTCCATCATCATCCCTAAAAATCTTTATTCTAACCTACTTTATCCGTACAGTATCTGTCCCACCCATATCTTTTGTATGTGTAGGCATGCTTTTCAGTTTGCACAGATCATTGCCCCTTTAACCCATGTTTTATTTGCTGGAGCAGCGTGGTCCAACTACTTTAGACCTACGGGCTATTTTACAAAAACGTGACAACTCGCGGGCCACTTCCAATAAAATGATGTATATTGTATAAAACAACTGATTCACAACATTCAAAGCTACAAAAAGAAGACAAGCGCGTCATTGAAATTATTGCATCATAGCAAATAGCAATTTATTATAAATCCCTATAAGTGGGATGCTTGAGGTCGGTGCTTCTCTGACACTATCATTCGTTTACCAATACCATCGTTAGTCGTAGCAAGTGGAGACTATTGTCCAGTGTTTCCTCTGGCATTCGATTTTTGTTTTTAGCATTGACTTGCTTCATCGTAGAAAATCTGCTCTCACACGCGTATGTGTTTCCAAACATCAAGTGCATTTTTAGTGCGAAATCTTTCAGTTTGGAAAATCTATATTTGCTGACTGATTTCCTGAAGTTCTCTACAGTCTCTGACACCGTTAGTATTGTACCGTTTTATTAAAAGGTGTTATGCTTGTTCCAGCTAACTGATTTTATTGCAGGGATGGACAATCAATTTGGCTCGATGACCACTTTGAGAACGCCGCGTTTAGCGGATAGATAGATAGATTTATTTGGCGGTACTGAGGTCATTGCACCAGATGTACTCTTCAAGTCAACGAACACCGGGGCATCGAAAAAACACAGTGGTTGTGTTCCAGGGGAGAGTTAGCGGCAGGCCGTAGCTTCTAATTTGATCGTAAAATAAATAAATAAAACAAAGTGGTCCACAGGAAACGTATTATTCATTGTTCTTGTGCAAATGCACTTTATCCAGCGCAAGCAATTCAGTGAGACAAATGTAACCTCACACGCTTATCAAAAAATTTCAGATTTGAAGATTTTTCCTGAATGCTTCCGCGGGCCTCGGAAAAAGCTGTGGCGGGCCACATGCGGCCCGCGGGCCTGTAGTTGGATCACACTGTGCTAGAGTATATTTCAATTTTCTTTGCTAATCAACCATGTTTGTCTATTTCTGGTTGGTAGACCAAAAGACATTAACGGGCTCGCGAAAAACACTGTTACCTACGACTACTGTCTCTTTGTAGACCCAATATTTTTATAGGCAGATTAAATCTTTTCCAATAAATTTCATTGCGACATATTTTGTGGAATTTTCACGTGATAATTGCATGATAATAATTATCGTAATAATGAATGTTTGCTGTGTCACAAAAATGAGGCTAAAAGACACCATCAAAATAACCCGTAATTTTTAAAGTGGATGTTCTGGCAAAACAAACGTCAAGTTATATTCTGATCTGAAAACCAAGCAACCTCAATTGAACGTAAACAATAGTTTGGTTTTGATTTTCTGAAAAGCAGTGCACTTGCTTCTGCAAACATTATTCCAAAAAACAGTGAAAAACAGGCGTAAATACTTGTCAGAAAACATTCTTCGCACCAGAAGTAGAAACTAATAAACCTTTGGATAACTATGTGTAAACCTGAAAACTTTGTTAACATAAAATGTAAATTACAAATTATGTAATCAAACCCTTACCCATTTTTGCTCCATACATGTGGTACCAGAAACGTACACAATTTCCTGTGCTTGTGTGCATTCTAGCCGTCATTACCAGTCTTGCTTTGGAGCCCGGAGCGACGTTTGGACCGGAACTGGCTTCAGTGTACATGTAATGACCTGGAAGCAATGCATTGTTGTAAAGTCTCAGGACTGATAAAGCTATATAAAAAAGTTGAATAAATGCAGATAAAATACCGTTTTGATAACAATCATGATAAATACAGACAATAGATATACGTATTTGCAAAAAAATGGATACAGATATTCATATTATAAATACAAGGAGAATGCCATTTGGCTAAACTGACATAAATCAATTGAACAGCCCCAAAGTAAATCATCCTTCGGAACGGGTATGGTCGTAGCTAAAAACCAAGATTATGCCCAACTGCGTTTATAGTAGTGTATAAAAAAAGAAAAGGATTCCAAAGCAAGCCTGGTACCACAAATTTAGAAAAACAATGCTTGCACCATGAAACAAATACCACGTTTGAACCAAACTTATCTTGTGTTGCGAAAAGTTTACGGATAAATCGTGTTGTACCTAAAACCAAAAACATTTTCAGACGTCAAATCAAATTTTACCTACAATCAATACATCTTTTCTAAGTAACAGCCTTCTCTTAAGATCATATGAAAAAGGAAATTACTTTTCTGCCAAAAATCATTTTTTTGGTCAAAACTCGCGATTCATTTGTGGTAGAGAGACAATCACGATATCAGTGAACGAGGAGTTTGATATACTTACTGTAAAAGAACACCCTTACATTTGTCATTTTTGAGAAAAATGCAACTTTATGTTTTATTTTGTTTATTTATTTTAGGTGGTTAGGTGGCTTTTAGTAGGTTTTACCCTCCTCTGGTTACTAGAAAAAAATGAAAAGATTGGTTCAATTTGCCAAACCGATTGAAAATTATTCCAAACGTTTTAGGAACACAGGCGCGTCTTTTAACAATTCAGAAATTATTCTCAAGTTCATCTTACCCGAAAAACAACACTGTTATTATTCCATAATATTTTTTTCAAAAACAAACATATTTTTCTTCCAAAAATGCGGGAGGTACGTATAATTAAGACACTAAAATGGCAAGAAAAAGCACATATTCCGCCGGTATCCTTTACTGGCGGTCGCTTGAAGATAAAAATTGTATTCTGCTCGAAGCTTGTGGTTCTACATGCAAAAGACGTGGCTCAAGTTGAGACATGAAATGCGTTATTTTTTAATATTATTTGTACTGTTTATGCCCACAAGATTCCTACAGCCAAAATGGCAAAATTTCTTTTACACGTCAAAGTATGAACAACCGATGTTGACCACGAGTCGTGTGGGTTGACTCAGCTTGACTTATCAGCGAATTCCCTCATGGGACGCAATTACCAAGCTTGCTCGTCCATCATAATAACAAACTTGTTTGCGCAAAACTGATATTGGGGACCTCACACACAGCTTTTGTTTTCTGACATGCACTGTCATGTTGGCAGTAACACCCCACAATTACTAAAAAAATACAAAACTTATGTGTATTTCGACAGGGCTGCTCGACAGAATGCTTAAAAATCAGCTATTGAGAGGATCAGCTAATAATTGTATTTTTAATCTTTTTAAAATTTAGTTGGAAACTGCATTACGCTTATTACCAAAAGATACTAGTGAATACTTGGTAGCACACATACTGTACCAGCGTGCATTTTCAAACCGTTTGTTTTGCTTTGGAAAATTTGAAAGTAATCCGATTAACCAAAAGACCCAACAGAGTCACTGCTTGGAATGTTTGGGTAAAGTTGTTTTTTTACGTCTGAGACTCAAAGAAGCCACTTAAATGACCCAGCATAACTTTTTAGTCGTTACTCACTAACTCTTGGTTGTAGAGAGACAAAAAACATCTTTGAACGGGGATTTGAACATACTTTTATCTAAATAAGAAATGCGCCTTTGCATTTGAAAGTTTTGATAAAAATGCAATTTTTTGTCTTTTTTGTTTGTTTTTTGTATGCAATTTTTTATTTTCCCAAATTTTTCCTTTCTTTGTCTGTGTCGGTTTCCTAGCCATTTCTTGACTCGAGAAAACTTTCTGCTATCTGTCTCAAAACGATAGCACTAGGCGTGATAGTTCCTATTCTTGCGGAAAGCGTAGCGAAAATCTGCATGTGTGGCATTGGCAATCAATGCAAAGAGTTACAGTAAAAACGCACAAAATTTTTAAAGTTTTTGATTGTATGGCAATATTGCATGATCTTACTATGTAAGCTATATTCACCGATGTCTTATCCTATGACCTGTGAGCCTTTCACTCTAACATGTGATTGATACTTTGCGGTTTTCCAGTTTTCTTCAACATATTAATTTCAGTTGGTCAACACATCACCAACAGTGGGATTCGAAACCAGGCCACAGGATCTTACACTCTTTGCGCTTTAACCTCTCTAGATCATCTGTGTGCTAGCAATCAGTGACATCAATTACTTTGCATGGCAAGAGGGTTAAAATGTCTCAGGTACTGTACTGTGTTTTTCTTACCTTCACCATTTCCCAAAGTGTGGTCAGAATCAGGACCAGTTTTTGTAGACATTGTTGAGCCTTTATTGCGCGTCCAGTCAAAGTTATCCGAGTTATCTTGTGTATAACATGAGTTGTTGTCGTCTTCAAACGTGCAAGGATACTCTGCAGAATTAAAATCCGTAGATCAAAACTACAACTAAGGTTAACCTATCGCGGTGAAATTTAGCATTGCTTATGTAAAGAAGATAAAAGTAAGTTTGAATGTGATAAGTGTGAAACAAAACTTTCCAAAAAACGCTGGAACAGATAGTGTTTTTTGGTTTGCAGCTTTCAAAAGTGGGAGAAAATTTGAGCTTTGTAAGAAATCAAATTACTAAAGCTTATATAAACTATGTAACAGCCAGGTTTTTCCGCATGAAGCGCTTCTGCGAACACTACAGCCATCATCGCACCTGTTCCGCAGATGCAGCGTAGCAACAGCGCAAGAACGCATATCTTTGACAGCATCCCACTTGAATGCATTTTACTGAGCTGGCAAGTAGTTGATTTTGCTCACTCAGGTATTTCGTTTGCTACAGTACGTAAAAGGTGCATTCCATTCTAAAACAAGTTGCTTTCCTGAAATGTAGCAAAAAAGAACAGAAATATGGTTTTTGAAAGATGATGAATATATTATCTTGAAAACAAAAATAGTCGGTTGTTCAGCAATTTCATGGATTTTAACAATACAACACAAAAAATTCATACCGATCAAAAATTTTATTAGCCATCAGTAAGTTATAAATCTTCTGTTTTCTTCAATTCTTGTCACATATTTCTCTAAGAGCTGGTGATGCCTACCAGTAGGCGAAATATTTTGTAAGACCTTAATGTCCGATTCTTTGCTGGGAAAGGATTCCTTTCGATAGACAGTGATCTTTCATTCCAGGTTTGTTAACCATTATGCTCACCAAGTTTGCTTTCCTCATTTAACATATGTGTGCTGATATAGTATTAAACAGCAATCTTTCTAATGGCATAAGACTTTGTCGCATTTGGAGAAAAACACATTGTCTTGATTAGGAAAGATCACTGCATTGCCCAATAACTTGTGAGTCTATTTTGGCTGCGTTTTTCTCAGTTTGCAAACTTGGCATAATTGTCACTGTGTAAATCTGACTTGATGTGAAAAAGCTTTTCCCAATGAGATACCATGCTGACATGCGTTTGGGATTTGCTTGAAATACTTGAATTCCATTAAACTTTTTCAAGTGTTTTGTTAGAGAGGATGCTTTGTAATGCAGCCTGTGTACAGGGCCGGATTAAGGGGGGGAAACGGGGACAATTGCCCCGAGACCTCCGCTCCAAGGGAACCCGCGGTGATGACATTTATTTGTTTTAAATAAAATATTCAGTTGAAAGATTGTCGTGATTCAAAAGAGATACAAGAATGCAAATTCTATATTCCGATGTTGCGTTGAGTATAATTAATTTCTCTGCAAGTTCGACTTTCTTCCAGTTTTAGTAACTACTACTGAATATAAATATGTTTAGTTTTGTTCAGTGCAGATATATTTGAATTTTGCTTGTAACTTTTCCTAATAATAATTCTTTTGGCATGTGTTTATCTACTCGTGCATCACGCCTACTGCACAGATGTCGCGAATACGATACTATTTGCGTACTTAAGCAGCAAAGCTAGTTCTGCATTGGTTGCTGGTTAGTATCAATGATTCCGTACTTTCTTGTGCGGTTTGGGGTAGCCGCAGCTGAACTGCGCCCTTTGTTTCGTCATAAAGGTAACGTATGGTAGAAACGCACTTTTGCTCCGATGGTTACTATTCTTGTGTTACATCTTAAACATATGAAGCTAGTCAAGCCACATGTAATTGCGTGGTCCGTCAGAAAAGGTTTTTGATCAATCAATTTGAAGAACGAAAGAACAGAAACGAGATTGCAGTGTTTAGCTAGCGCGATGCCGAAATCTGTAATGCCATCAGGAGCTAAAAATGGCAAAGCTTCTAACCAGAGAAAGTGCAAGGATCTGGCAGTGTTAGCTAAAACGCCGCGACTGAAACGTTTTTTTCTAGCAAAGCTTTTAAGCAGCAACGTTAAAACAGTGGCCGTAACCAGAGCACCTGAAAATGTAGATAAAACTCACGGCATAAGTTTCGAAGCACCTTTCATACTCAGACTGGCTGGCCATATTGACATGTTATTTTTCCGGTGTTTTTGTTTGTAATCTTTGGTTTCTGTTTATTGTCCAGCTGCATGTTGTTTCTTGCCGAGTCACTCTACAGCCCAGGTGTTCCCAATCTGGGGTGCATGTGCCCCTGGGGGTACATTTGCTTATCTCAAGGGGTAAATTCAGGGGTGTAATGAGGTTAGATGGGGCCCGAGACAAGAAACAAGTTTGGCTACCCTGTTACAAACTGAGGTCTTTCGGAAGCAAATGTACTGTATAGAAAAAAGTGTTTGTGACATTGTTGGGACTTTTCGGCACCCCCGCAATGATTTGGTCCCCCCTTATTGACTCGGCGCCCGGGGAATTGCGCCTCCCTCGTTACGCCTCTGGGCACATTTATTGTACAGTCGCTACAAATTAACTTTGAGACATAAAATAGACTCTACCTACAGTTCTATTAACATTCAGTGGATGTTTGTTATTTTACTCAGCCTTTCTGTCATAAGAAACTTTAGGGGTACCAGCTCACTTTCCGAACTGCTGAAGAGGTACATGGCCAGAGTAAGATTGATAACCGCTGCACTAGCCTGTGGAAATATTTTTCCTTAGTAAGAATACACTGCAGTGTTTATAACATAAACTCTTTTCTCGCAGCTAACTGTATATGCAGTTGAACAGGGCCTACGAGAGGGGAGTACGGGAGTGGGGTTGCCAGATGGCCGGTATTTCACCGACTTGGCCGGTATTTTACTACAAATTTAGCAGAGACCGGTAAAAGGCCGATATTTTGAAAACCAGTGCCCGAAGCCGGTATTTTGAAAATAAATAATTTGCCGTAACTTCAAAACTAACTAGCGCCGAATTTCTCAAATTATAATGACTCTAGTAGTGAATCTTGTCAGGACATTTCTCTCAGCGAAGTTTATTTGCTGCTGTTGACGCAGTTCTTGGTGCGATTTTCGCGTCACGCACACACCGAAATGCAGTGAGACAGTCAAAATACAGCAAATTACAAAATTGATAATTATTAATTGTGGCTTAACAATACTCATTGTCTCTCTGTTTTCCCTTTGTCGCTTCCGAAGTACAGCACAGCTTAGATCTGGCACTGTTGACAAATCGAAATGGCCGGTATTTTTACAAAACGAGTCTGGCGACCAGTGGCGCAACCATAGCTTTGAACCAGGGTTGGCAAAGCTTCGCTGAAGGGGGCCTATCGGTAACCGTAGGCGCCCACTAGCCAAAAGTCGGGAAAAAAATTTGAAATGATAGTGAATGACTGGATGTCGTGGATGTCTGTACTAGCTAAAAATAAAACAGCCCGGAAAACGCAAAAAAACAAGAACCTAAAGAATAATCAAAATGTCAACTATAGGGGGCCCAGTTTTTGCATTTAGCTTGCCAGGAGGTCGGTTTGCCCCCTGTCATTTACGCCACTGCTGGCAACCGTATGCAGGAGGTACATCGTATCCGGGCTCGAGAGGTACTGGGGCTCGGGAGGATGAAAGTACGCAGGCTAAGTTTTTCTGTAATCAAGCCCAAAATTACGAGTGTACATGGTAGTTGACAACATCACACTTAATATATTTCTAAATCTTGGCATGGTAGCTGTTTTATCTATATT
>Ga0210059_1002690_pt1 | contig 28033 bp, 19 predicted proteins | sample Ectturendosymbi2_FD_188042 | JGI IMG/M metagenome (GOLD analysis project Ga0210059, IMG submission 188042) | Ecteinascidia turbinata endosymbiont from Florida, USA - Sample 2 (SPAdes) (version 2) | ecosystem: Host-associated > Tunicates > Ascidians > Unclassified | place: Key West, Florida...
AAGAGTGCATGAATTTGCCTACTGAAAAGCTATATAGTTTGGGAAGGCATAAGATGTTTAAGTGCTGGAAATGGTCTTCTAGTGATCCCATGTTAGTTGGATTTATAATTTTTATAGCTTTATTTTAGAGCTTAATGAGAGGCTGAATGGTTGCATTTGAGGCACGTCCCCAATTAAGGACTGAGTAATTAAGGTAGGGATGGATTAATGAGTTATAGACAACCTTCAGTGCAGGTGATGATGTATAATGTTTAAGTTTGGATAGAATTCCACAAGCTCTTGATAGCGGAGTTTTTACTTTTTGTACATGATTTCTTGGCCTTTTTTGATGGTGTTGGCATGAAAAAACATTGTTTGGCATATTTTGAACCTTAACCTCTGGCTCATGGCTGGGTTACTCAGTAACCCCGCAGTAACTTACTGCTGTCGGCTTGGAATTATATAACTTTTTCTCAGGACAAAAGTCCTCTCTTTTCTACCACGGTCCCATGCTTGATGACACAAGCGGCTTTGCTACCTAAGTGACGTCATAGGGCAAAAAGACGTAGTACTTTTTTGGGCAAGACTTCGAAAACTGCGGCAGTTTTAAAGCAGTGTAGACTGTAGAGTCTACTGTACACTGTAGACTGTGCGGTTTTCGGAAAATAAACAAGAGTCTATGCAAATCAGGTTAGCTGTTGTTCTGTACAGTATTTAAGTTTCATTTAAGAAAGGATTTACTCATTACTGTACAGTGTGTGTTGTTATTTGCAGATTATTGGTATCATGCTTGTACATATGTAAATTAATAAGTGCATATCAGTGCAGCCATTAGGAATATAATATTTTAATATAAGTACACAACACTAAGTGTTGCCAGATTTTCATCTAAGTTTAAACCATGATAAAGGCAATTTAGCAGATTTCCCCGGTTTAAAAACAGTTAAGTCAATGTGAATCAATGTATGTAGCAAGTTTTGATATAAATGTACAGAACTGTGCATCCTCGATTTTCCGGCCCCCAATTAACCGGCCCCTCCATTAACCGGCTGGGTTCAACAGGGAGGTACATTCAATTAGTTAGTCTAAAATCTACACGTTTTACAGTGGAAAAAAACTAGAAAGCCAACAAACAATAGCTTGTTCTCATACTGGTTTCGTTTTTTCATTCTTTTTTCTTTAGGTTCTTTTAAGTGTGGTGTAGGTGGTGGATGGTGGGCACCCTACGATAGATACTTTTCTTATCCGGCCAAGATTTTGGAAAAAGGTTGCCCAACATGGCCGGATAATTGAGGATGCACTGTATGTATACCAGAACAGCCAGATTTGGTAGATTTTCTTTTTGTAGTAGACATTTTATGGAATTATGACATGTTTAATGCTTGGTTTCAAGAATCAAGTCATTTCAAGAATCAGCATGGTGAATGTGTAGTTTCATGAACTGGGATTTATTGTTTCCGGCATTTTGTAGGTAACGTATTTTCTATTCGTTTTCTTTTCGTTATGCTTATTTGATCTCCAACTGTTGTTTCTCAACACTTGTCAAAAAGTGATAAACAGGGTTGGTTGACCAGATGACTGCCACGGTCTTTCGCCAATCCTGTATATGACACAGCGCCCGTCTTTATTTACACAGATCAGCTATTATGCCATTGTGTTTTCATTTGCTCTAATTTTCGCTAATGGTTGGTTTACTGCATGCGATGGCTTTTATGGTGCTTCGGCTTATTGGCAGAGTCATATGAAACAATAAACCATTATCATTAAGCATTTTCAAGGAAAAGCAATAAATAAATGGTAACATATTTTGTTCTAGCTCAGGCTTCAGGGACAAAACCTTATATATCAAAGGGTGAAAAGTGAGTAACAGTGTTTTTAGTTTAATTCTATTTGTGTTTCTAAAAACAATAGTTGTTTATTGCTTCATATGCTATAATTAGCAACTTGTTCACAAGCACCACTGTGTTTTTACGAAATTGCTCATCTGGTAATATCAAAACCAACAGCATTCAGCCTGTTTCAGCTTGTTTGGTGCTTTTTGAAGCGATTTGGCATTTTTTGCAAGCGGTTTGGCATTTTTTGTTCACTTGGTCCTGGCAACCCTGGCCACCCGACATTGACTGTTACTGCAAGGCACTCACACTGGTACCACAGCTAATGATTTTTACTAGATCTAGTGATTTTTAGACTGGCCTAGTGATCTTGTGATTTTTCACTTCATTCTAGTGATTTTTGCAAAGTATATGTTTCAACTAGAATGAAGAAAATCGGTTGTCTTTTTTCTAACTTTTCAGCCCTTATTTTTAAAGATTTTGAGCATTAATCCGTAAACAATTGATTATGTGAATTGTTCATGTTGTTTGAAGATTGGCACCAACAGAATCAGTTTTCATGCTTACGTGTGCTAATGTGCACACTCATTTGATATATCTTTGACTTTTCTCTGTTAGCTGTTTTCCTTAAAGTTTTGATGTTAGAATGCTTTCAGTTCATTTTTCTCACACTACCGGATCCCTGCATTTTGATGGGTGAATGACGCTATGGTTGGGGTGCTATTAAAGCGTTATTGTGTTGGCTCTGTTGGTGCTTTGCTCTTATCAGTGTTGGTCGTGTGTAAATGTTGATTCTGTAATGCACTATGGCTAACCTTTCATTGTGCTCTTGCACTGTATGATTGCGTCTATGGTATGGACCACAAGTCTATAATAAAATAATTGTTAATTATATTATTATTATTGTTAATACCTATTTTGTGTTTGATTATGCATGTTTTATGTGTATATGTCTTAAAACTGCTATCTGGTATTTTTTGCTTTTTTGGGACAAGGTCTGGGTTTTTTGGTAAAGACAGGTTAGCAACCCTGAGTTGTTGTACTCATCTCTGAAGCCTATGTATCATGTCGACTTACTTGGGATTCGATTTTAGCACGCAGCAGGTTAGAATCAAGTGAAAATAGCAGTTTTGTGTTTTTGTGTACAATTTATTTATATTCCTTGTTTTTTGTCTATTATGAAATGCTCTGCATTGTATAAAATAATGCATACCATGTGCATTTTCTGATCTTGCGTAGCGTTAGCATAATGCTTCTGTTTTAAGGACAATGTAGTTTCATCAATTTTGTCCGTTGTAAAGTAAATGATAACATAGAGGTTAGGGTCAAAATTATGAATATTGACAACTGGTTGAAGAACAATGAACTATATCAATAAACTATGACATTGCAGTGTAAGATGATAATAACAACACAGACATTTTTGGATTATGATGTGATGGTAACTGAACTTGTAGCACACATGCATGTAGTATCTGAAGTTAAGGAGGCAAAATGTTTGTTGCATATATATAATATGTTGGAAATTTAGCATTCAGAAAACACTGAACATAAGTCATGCCAAACCTTAGTGCAATTGAGCATTTCTGTACATGCAAGATTTTTCACTTTTCCTGCACATGGCAGTTTGCCAAGTCCTATATTTCATTCAAAATTCTGAAAGTAACACAAAGATGGATAGAAATTTTTTAAGTCACCCACCAAATTTTTTCTTATCCTGCATAAATACTTGTCAGAAAAGGTATTCAATATTAATGGGCAACCTGAAGATATGTAGATCACAGTAAAAAACTTACAGGACAAAATGTTTATACATTCATGGGCATATATTATAGGAAGCTTTAGATCCAAACTTTGAAACCGAAATATTTAAAAAAAATTAAAACTAGATTGTTCACTCAGAACCACTGTTCAGCTGTCGCAAACTGTTCATACTAGTAAGTTATGAAACTTTTATTGTGTTTGTGTGCCATGGGTAGGAAAAGACATATGCAGTGATCTAGTGGAACTTGCCATTGTTCTAGTCCAGTTGTTCCCAATCATGGGGCAAGTCATCATCTAGGCAGTACGAGAAACATCTGCTGTACTGTTAGAAAATTGATCTGTTTATTACTCTCCTGTGGCTTTTTTGTTTTCTTTTGCAATAGATTATAGACAAAAATTGAAGTTTGGTTAAACGCATGAGTCACAATCTTAATAATTTATGTGAACATTAACTGTAATATATTCTTCTTATTTTAACTCTTTGGCATCCAGCTGCTTTCGGGGATTTTCGAAAAAAACCCACCTAAACGCACGTGGCTTTGCATGGGAATATCTCTGCTCTTGTTCAGGTTACGGACCTAGTCGAAGCGTCAAAAGACGCAGCAAGTTTTCTAGTCTGCACTCGAAAAAAATTTTTTTGCTTGGGGGATGCGGGTTTGTTTTGAGTGACGTCATAAGTAGAGGACTTTTAGGCCACCTTGGCCCACTTTGCCTGGCCCTGGGCACCAACCATTAGGTGGTAGTATTTCGCTGAAGTTTTTACTGGATACTAAGCTACAATCCGAGTCTTTTGATACTTTGGATGACCTGCTGGGGTTTCGGGTTCATAAGTTGTGATTAAGTTAGTAAAAATATTTGACTAATTAGATAATTAATTTGTTTGTTTTAGATCGTAACTTTTGAACCAGAAACACTAGAAAGTTGATCAAATGCTCAAAAGACTCGGACTCGAGCCTAGAAGATCCAAAACTTCAGCAAAACACTTTGGCCTAGCAGTTGGGTCCTAGGCCATGCAACATGAGCCAAAATGACCCTAAAACTTCTTCACTTATGACATCACTCACAAAATATCCACACCCCCCCAACCAAAAATTTTTTTTCAAGTGCAGTCTACTCGACTGGCTGATCTGTTTGAGCCCTTGAACAGCTCTCTAGCGCCATCGGCGAACAAGCCAGGGCGTTGGTAAGGCAACCAAAAACTGCTGTTTTTTAGGCCGAAATCGTAGTACAAATATATCGTACGCTGGCTCTCAAAGTGTTAAGCTTGTCATAAATTACGTGGTAAGTGATTATTTCAAGGAAGTGATTATTTTTGCAGAGTATATTCACATGTTAATCGGTTTCTTCTTTAGTCCATATATGTTTGATTTTCTTTATATACTGTATATATTATAAAATCTAAATTTATTTCTAAATGTTTGAAAGCTAGTTCGAGGGGTGTGAGGTCAGAACTAAAATCTTTAGGTGTGCAGCATGCAAGAGTAAAAAAGGTTGGGAGCTCCTGTTCTAGTCTCAACCTCTCGCTTGTGAATCTAAAATCAAGGCTTGATTTACAGGGGTTGTCTATTATGGTCAATAATATCCTTTCAACTTTTATTGTAAGAATTACACTCTGAACTGTGCTTCAAATAAAAAGCAAACATTTAATGAACTATTTTATACTTACTGTTTTTTTCCTTGGGCTTGTTTTGAAATTTTTTATTTCATGCCTACTTCATATCTTTTGTTGTAATGTTTTGCCATGATGGTTTGGAACAAGCTTATCAAATTTGTCCTGAATATGAAGCAAGCACGCATTATAAAAAAACTTCCAAGTTGAGTACTGTACTGATATAAGACATTAGCAGTGATAATAGCTAAAGCCAGACTAGTCTAAAACAGATATTTTTTCTTATTTGACAAAGTTCATATGGGTTGAAATGTGGTTTCACTTTGACGTTACCTGCAACAGCCACTGGACATCAGCATTTATGGCAAAAAAATGCAGTAGCATCGTTTGCATAATGCAACGCCATTAGAGATGGATTCCTTGTTTTCCTTTCTTTCCAATTTTGTAAACCTCTAGATACAGAATACCAAACAGTTCTGAAACCACTTCATTTTTTGTTAAGCAGTTCATCTGATATTTTGGTAGCATGTTTCATTTGTTCCTGATTTACTGAAACTTCTTTCAATTAATATTTCAAATATTCTCTTGATTAAGTTTAATAAAGCTAGATGTTTTATGTTTTTTTCAATCATGATAGATGATATGTTTGTGTACATGCATTCATTTAATATACTGCCATTTTGTTCAAATTACAGATTTGCTACAATCCAGCAAAATTTTTTAGATGAAGATTTTTTGTAAGCAGTTGAACAAGTACAGTATTTATGGCCATTTAAGTAACTAAAATGTTTTTCCCTGTCAACATTTTTACTAAAGACTGCCTTTTTTAGTTTCATTTTAAACAGAAATCTTTTTTATTGATTTATCATATCAGGTAAAAATCCTTGCAACTGATGAGCATTTGGATGTAATCAAAGAAGTCAATGTGCAATTTGACTCTGATCTGCCAGAATTTCACACAAGAGGTAACTGTAATATCGTTTTTATTATCAGTTTCCACCAGGCACCTGTAATGGCTTCCTGTTTTCAGGTGGTGTGCATGTTGGAGATGATAACCTGGTGGTTACAGCTCCACCTCAAATGTGGATTAAGGCTCTTGACTTTGCATTGGACAAACTAAAAAGTTCAGGGTTTGATTTTAGCTGTGTTGCTGCTGTTTCTGGAACAGGGCAGGTGAGATGGTATTTTTTGTTGTTAAACACATTTGAATAACTTTGACATGAAAAAACTATGATTTTATAGAATTCACTATTGACTTGTGAGTGTTGTATATCTCAATTGTTAGAGTTTTTCAACAATATAATGCCAGTTGTGTGTTTTGTGGCTGATGCATTTTTTTATTTTTTTTTTCTATTCGCTCTTGCACCTGTTGTTATTAATAGTGTGTTTTTTCATGAATTAGGAAAATCTTTTTTTTGTAATTATGACGTTGGTCCTATAACAAAGTTTACTTGACGTGTTTGCTGCTCCTGCTACTAGTTGTGGTTTGTCTACCTGATTGGATTTTGCACGATTTTAGCTGATGGAACATATCTATATTAGTGAATATGTAGTAAAGAGTGAATATTAACTACAACAGCAATATAGCCCCAATGGTATCTTTCAAAATGAATCCTTTTTTGCCAAAGCATCAGTCACTAAAATCTTTGACAGTGTATGTTTCGCCTGCAAAGTAGCCATACTCAGCTACGACTTAAATACCCTGCAATCAGCATGCCAACATTCTTGATCTCCTTTCAGCAACATGGCAGTGTATACTGGAAGAAGGGATCGCTGTCGAAGTTGCAAGATGTTAACAGCGAATTAACCTTGTATGACCAGTTAAAGGATGCTTTCTCACTGCCTTATTCTCCAATCTGGATGGATTCTAGCACAAAAGAAGAATGCCGGTTATTCATGCTTCGCTATTTTCCAAATATTCCTAATTCTGTCCAAACGCACGAGCTTGATTTCAACAGTAATCCAATGCAACGCCAAAAATCCTTAATTACAAAGCAATTTATTAGCCTCCCAGTTTTTTTTTACACGGAAGAAGTATTGTCATAGCTTCGGGGTAAAAAGATAGTTAAGTGGGAAGTAAGCTATTCGCTGGATTTTTATCAAATTTTAGCCAATTCATTTTCCAACCTGGCATGCTACAATTGATGAACTGTTTGTCTACACAACTGTCAAAAACAAAGTCAGTCATAATGCCGTGGTGCTTGTTACTGCTTACAAAAGAAGAAAGAGTATGTCGCATTCAGAAGTTTTATAACATATTTGAAAACTATTAAACGTTTAATTGCTTGTTTTTTGTAAATTATATCCCGAAATTTATCTAACTTACTGGTTGCAACAGCGCAATTGTTTTTCTGATTCCTGTAGAAATTATTTTCAAGATTTTCTAGATTATAACTTCTTGTATCTGATTTTGTTTGCTATCATTTGGTCGTTTCATACAAGTTTGTAAAAAGAAAATTATTTTTGCGCATTTTATCTTCTTTACCAATCATTTATTTGATGTTTTGTTTTCCATGTTCAATTGCTTTCCTCAAAATTTCGAACGGAGGGAAAATTAGACTTCGTATGTGTGTGTAATAATAACGCGCTAAAGATCTTTTATTTTTTAGTTGCGCGTATCTCCGTAATCACAACCCAACCGATTTTTCAGTCGCTATTGTTTCATTTAGTTGACTCTTAACTGAATTGCTAGCTGAAGATTCGCTTGACAGGCGCTGACCCTGCCCAATATGTAAGCTCCTTCACAGGCATATTGAGCAGCAAGTGGGAGGTGCACAGAAGCTGTCGGACATCACCGGTTCGCGGGCATATGAACGTTTCACTGCGAACCAAATCAGAAAGATATTTACGAAGAAACGAGACTGTTATGATGCGACTGAAGTAAGGTTGTCTAGGAATTAATTTTTGGATGTTTTATTCACATTTGCTTGTTGTAAAACTGATTCAACAAAAAACAGCCAAAAAATGACAACATTTTTGACTATACTTTTTTTCTTTTGTTTTTCGAGACAGTGGTGTTCAGCAGCTGTATGCAAATTTTGTGTGCTTTTCCCTCATTTCTGTACAAGATGGTCGCTTTTACTTATTATTAATAAAAACATGCAGGGTCTACAACAGTGGTTCTCAAAGTGGTCGATTTCGACCCCCAGGGGTCAATTGGGACATCCAAGGGGTCCGTTAATAGTAACGGTGTTGAATGGGGGTCACTGAATGGCCAGGGGGTCAACGAATAACTGCTGGTGTCTACTGGAGCATGAAGCCCCAAATTCAAAATTATTGTTAAATTTATCATGCATTTCAAGCAAAAAGTACTCAAATTTATTTTGACACATACTTTCCTTGTATTAGTAACTGTTGGGCCAGGCCACGGGGTCTACAGAATATTTTATACTTTAGTTGGGGGTCAACGTGCAGAAAAGTTTGAGAACCACCGGTCTACAACAATAAAGCCTTTTGTGGTCTTTGAAATTTTTTGAGAACGAGCAAGTCGAAAGCTAAAAGTTTCATTGCGAAACAACAGGTGTTCGCACTTGGGCGTCGCACTGGCGCAGTATAGATTTTATAATAAGAACACTTTCTGCCTTTCCAGGGTTTTCTTTTTGTTGTTTTGAGCATGAGAAGCTTGTTGTGCTAACGTTGTGAGTTGCTATTTAAGTTTATTCCTGTGACGGAATTTTTTTATAGATGTTAAATCGATGTGCCGCCAATTTTCACGCAGTTCAAATCGATGTACCACTGATTTTCACGCTGTTTCGTTGCATCAATTTTTCCATGGCAGAGAATTTCCTTGGTGAGCAGCTTTGCCGCGTCGTTGTTGCTTGGCAACTACGCGAGCATCGACTACAGCGACGGCTCCGGAATGAACCTTCTCGACATCAAGTAAGACCAGTTCGAATTCCGTTTTGCTTTTGCCACGAGTGGCGCTTTCCCCCCCCAGACCTGTCGTGAAGAAAAGTTTCGGGTGTTCTTGTTCTCAAGTGTCTTTGCGTAAGGCGGCTTCGGTTTTGATGTTAGCACGGGCGAAAAATCAAAAGCTTTGGCTTCAAAGTTTTTTTCAATCGCTTTTTTTTTTATCTACTTAGCAGATGTTAGAATAAGCTGTGGTCTTGTTGTTTTTCCGTTTGCCCAATCAAAGTTGCGCACAAAAAAATGTGGCAGTTTTTTGTTCTTGTTCAGATAGACGCTGGCTGATTTTTTGAAACAGGTTTATGAGATTCGGTTAGCGCAAAATAAGTCCCGAATCTGGCCACGCTGCTTGGAAGTTGCGGTATCTGGGTCTGCTTCGGTCTGAAGCGTTTGCACCTTGCCTCGGTCTCGGAAAATTCAAGTAGTTGTTTTCCGAATTAATTTTACGCTCTGAAGAAAAAAACGCTTTTGTCTCTGTTTCGAAAAATTGAAGTTCTGTACCATGTTGTGACAACTGACTATAAATACAATCGCAAATGCCCGTCTATAGATTTTCCACGAATACATGAACAATCGTGGAGTTACTGAAAACGCCGAAATGATTGACCTTGTATCAGTTCAATAGAGCAGTGTACAATGACACTTGTTAAGATTGTTTTGCAAAAACAATAGCATGTGCTTTGATCTTTTCTCAATGCAGTGGACCCTGCTGTGAGGCGCTCAGAAACCACGATCGGGGGTTTTAAAGTTATTATCGGCCGTACCTCGCGAACAGATCACGCAAGACCCAGTGGTTCTTAACCTTTTCTGTACCAAGTCAATGTGATTTATTTCATTCCCCCTGACTTTAAAATAAGTTGTACAAATTCCGAAAACTTTCAAAAATAAGTTTAAATTTTTTTCTTATTGTAGAGCCCGTAAGGGCTCACGCTCCCCTGGAAATTTGTTGACGCCCCCTGTGGGGAGGCATGGTCCACCGGTTAAGAACCGCTGCGTTAGAGAGTGAAGATATCCTTCGGATTCGGAAGACAGCAATCGATCCGATGAGTTTCAAAAAAGGTACCTTAGCATTTGAAAATACTGAGAAAAATGCAATTTTTGATTTTTTCGGAAGCCATTTTCCAGCAATTTCCGGAAAATAAAAAAAATTTCACCCTTGCTTGTTAGCTTTTTCGAAACGTTTTTTTTGACTTGGACTACGTCTAAAGGCCCCGACTAACCAAAAATGTCAACCAAAATAACTCATCACTGTTTGTTTTTGAGGGTGAATGTTTAGGTGAAAAAAGTGAGGGAGGCCAAGGGATTTTTGTACGACGTCATCGGGGCCTGAGAAAAAGACACAAGGGATGTTTTCGTTATTTTTTTATTAAAAATAAACAAGGCGAAAATATGCATCTTTAGAGCACTTGATTGGCCATCTAGCGTTAGTAGTTGGAAAGTTAGGGCCTGAAAACAACAAATTAATTAATTAAACACCTATGCCATAGGGCCTATGGGATTAATTAATTAAATATTGATGAAAACTTCCATAACTTTTTTCCTCTTGTTATTTTCACCTGAAATTTGGTAGGATGTTGTAAGACTTCAAGGGAAAACCTGTTCTGCAATTTTAAGATGTTTCGTGTGTTTATATTGGGTACAATTTACTCTTCAAAGACCTGAAGACGGTGAAAACAACCCAAACATTTTGGGTTTTGCACCGTTTTACCCCCCCAAACAGTTCATTATTGAAACTATTTAAAAAATTTGCCGCGTTATGGTCATGAATGACATTTTTTATATAGAAACAATAATTTCCAACGTGTTTCGTTTCCGCTCCGCAGTTTTCCGAATGAAAACCACGAATTTTTTTGGCTGCGTGAAAAATTTATTTTTCTCTGAAAGGACAGCTACGCATTTGTCGAAGTATGTTGTGCTCGGTCACAGTGACGTCACTAGTACGCGCAACATACCTCAACAAATCGATTGCTGTCTTCCGCTTCTAAAGATGTCTTCACTGACTCTCTAAGGCACTTCGTTCGCGAATTACAGCCTAATATAACTTTAAAAGCCACGATCGTGGCTTCGGCGGCCCTTAAAAGGGTTTTAATAAATCCACGGATAATGAATCCGTCGTCTATTAAAGCCAAATAGGGTTAGGACGGAATTTTAGCATTGGCAAAACGCTACTTTATAAATCCAATATTAATTCCATTTTCTCATTTTTGTCGCCGAGCTGCTAGAAATTAGCACGTGTTTCACGTAAAGAGCTAGTGTTTTGCAAATGAATTAGCTGCTGAGAATTTTCTGAGAAGCGTAGCGTGCAATGATTGAACAAAGCATTCTGTACATTACTGGTTTCTTTAAATTACTTCTTATTTAACTCTAATTTTTCCGGCGCCGGTTATAAAATCCGCTGCTAATCGAATCCAAAAACGCTTGGTAAGGAGGTGGATTTGTTAAGCGGTGTCTACTTTTTTGCAAACATTATAGGAAGGGGCGTTCAATTCATCTCGATGCAAGCCGCATTTTTGTCATGTAATGTAGTTCCGAGCCGTAGAATTGCAAACGAACATCTTTTTCATAAAAGCAGACAGGACTGCAGTTTCTGACTGAAGTTCACTGCGCATGAATATCCTGCTGATTTAAATTATTACTGCGCATGAATATCCTGCTGATTTAAATCGCTGCGCATGGATATCCTATCACTGCGCATGAATATCCTGCTGATTTAAATTATTACGAAATAACGCGACCGACTGGTCATGCTTTACTCCAAATAGAAAATTTACTTTTCACCTCGACCTAAATGCACGCTTGCCATTTACGAACTTTCGTCGTGCCCTGTGTTGTTGTTCACCACTGATTTAAAGAGTCTTTTGTCAGTACTTTTCTCAACCCTAGACAACATTTTTTAAATCAGTGAAAATTTTAAAGCTGGAAATAACTGAAACTTTGCGCTGGAGAAGTGGTTTTTAGGGTTTGTGGTCACCTCAATAAATGTTGGTGTTTATTTACTGGAATTGTTTGCCTTATCTCTGAGAAAAAGGATAATTCACACTTTCCTAGACTTGGTAAGGAAGCAGAAGGCGTGGTACATCAGTATGATTCTGAGAACAAAGATGTCTTCGCACAAATTTTAAAAATGCTTTGACAAGTACTGTAGGTGTGTCTGATCCAATGTCGGCAATTTGTACGCTCAACTTGCACACTGTAGTTGATAAAGAAGTCTGTAACAGCAGCTGTTGAGGAAAGCATGTGAAGAATCTCACAACACGGCATGTCGTTTTTCTAAGTAGCATACCTCAGATGCAGTAGTTTCCTGTCACTGATTGGTGGGGTTCATGGGTGCAACCTTTTACTGTCAAACACCGTTGCGACAACAGCAGCTGTAAATATGGGATGTTGACTGTGGTTTTCAGGTGATCACTGTGCAACTGTTCTTGTTCAGCTTTGAAATGGAAGCGGTGATTGTTTAGCGAGCGTTATCTCAACGCAGCAGGACGCCATCATCGGTACCAACCCTACAGACACTTTTTCAGCGCAGCGTCGGAGAACCAAAAAATATGCTTGTTTTCACCGTCATATCTACACTCGTGATGTCCAGTTTACTGCAAAAGAGGAACTTTTTTTGACTCTTTCTGAACGAATAGATCTCACGAAAACAAGCAGCTGAGAATATGAAGCAACATCCGTGACAACAGCGCCTGAAAAGAAAGCAGGAGAGATGCTCTCGTTTCATTTCCTTTTTAACTTTTAGCATACCTCAAACATGCCTCTGATTGGTATTCTTGCATACAGTAATGGGATATTTGCTGCCTTTTCGTCTCACTACCTTCTCCAAGAAGTGGCTGCACTATTTAAACAGAATTTTGCAAGCATTTACCAAGTCACGATTTCTTCATATGAAACATTTCAGTGTTATTTCACATGATGTCATTAATGCAGAATGTTCTTGATGAAAACCTCCTGAAAGTCTATGACTATAAAATTCAGCCTCATGACGTCGGAACAACTTTAAGTCGTGTGTGTCATGGACAGAATGTTTTGTGTCGAGATGCCATTTCATCTTAGATCTTGTCATGGATTCAGCGCTTAAAGTGACATTGCACAAAAACACTGTGGCTGCTTGATGCCATTGCTGACTGTAGAGACATGTCAAATGCTTGAGGTAACGAATTCGGACGCGGTCCCACAACGCGTTGCACTTTATTTTGCGATTCAGACGGGGAGTAAGGATGCTATAGATCGCCCAGCAATTAAGGTGCGATGCGTAGCAATCAAACTCATTCAAAAACAGGTTCAACGCGGTGATCGATTACTACGATTCGGTCTGGATTGTCGGAGAAGAAAAAGACAAGTTGAATATGATGATATCATTAAAATTATGGTTTTGTGAAAATAATTGCGAACCCTAAGAAAACATTCGCGAACCTCATGCGGTTTTGCGACTCCAGGCTGAGACACGCTACACATACACTTAATGTTTTAAAATCCCGAAAACACGCGCACACTTTACCATGTGTTGTATATATTGTATAGCGTGCTCTGTGTAGTGTGTCGTTCAGTTCAAATGTGTTGGGGTTTGCGATGGCAATCAGCTCTTCAGCATTAGAAAATCGCCTACCTTGATTTGTTTTCAGCACGAAGCAATGGGATGCGAATTGCCTGAACGCGACTGCCGAAGGCTTGGCTGCAAAACTCGGCGATCCAGTTCCCTCTTCCGCTGTATTGGTGAGCTGCACACGTGTTGTGATGACCTGATTCTTTAACATCTTTTGTTAAACAGCAAGTGTTGCGTGAAGACAAATCACGAGTGGAGCGAACGACGTCAGTTTTCTTTCTTTTATTATCTTGTAGAGATCGAGGTAACAGCGTTGGTTCGATTCTGATACACACTGGTATTTTTCCCGTTTACTGCGAAATTGATCATGTCTTTTGCTTGTTCGATGTTTTCCAGGGAAACATCTGCAGTTACTTCGTTCGCCGCTATGGCTTCAGGACAGACTGCAAAGTTGTCGCTTTCACCGGGGATAACCCCGCGTCATTGGCTGGCTGCAGACTGCAGGTACGCTTTGTACGGAGACCGGTTACAGGAAGTAACGTATTTTTTAAAATTATTATGAAAGCAATGGTTTCTTGCGTCGACTTCGCAGCGATGGAATGAAGAAAACAAATATCCATTCATCGGCTCCACCTCATTATTTCTGTTTGTGACGAAAGGACAGTATCCATTTCTTGGTGACCACGTTCCTTTGTATTGGAAAAACACTGTTGATATAGCAAAGACATTCTAAACCAGTGGTTCTCAAACTTTCATGGTTTGTGGCCCCCCCCCCTTCAACTGGCGCATAAGTAATATTGTTACACATGGGTTTTGCAATATCACGGCAGAGCTATTTAGTAAGAGCCTCTGCTCGTGGCCCCCGGAGAACCGCTCCGTGGCCCCCAAGGGGGGGCAGGGAGCCCCGGTTGAGAAACCCTGTTCCAGATAATCAAGCAATATTCACGTGCTAATGATTTATATTTATTCACAGCCAATAACCCTTTACTTTTTCCAGTAATAATCGGTTTTAGATATGCTTTATCATTTACTTCTAATGTTTCACAGCAAACATTAAAAACAATATCAAAGATCAAGACTTTTGATGCGTTTTGCTTTCCGAACCGCCACGTGAAGTCACAATCGCCCCCACGATGTGAATATTTTGAGAGCATCTAGTGTGAAATTGAGCTTTGATTTTTTAAAATGCTTGCATCCTTTTCGTTGGCTTTCGTATGCGGCGTTTAACGTGTAACTGTAGAAGTTCGCTACAATGTTTTTCTGGCGTTGTGCTTACAGCGTGTTGTTTACAGTCGGTTGGAACTCAGCTGATTAGGAGATTGCGTGATGTCGGCAGCAGTTACCAATATTTCGTTCCCTGACTGTTGTGTGCTCGACAACTGGTTGTGTGCGGGCCGCAACCTGTCGATATTATCGAGGGGGTGGGACAAAACGCTTGCAACTTGTTGTTTTACCTAACAACTGAAAAAAGTTTTAGCGCTTTTAAATAATTTTTGAAAATTTTTGGGAACAAATCGCCAGGTTTCCCCCCCCCCGATTCTGGTCCTGGTTGTGTGTGCTTCCTTTCCCGTCCGTTAAACCTGAACAGGAGCATTAGTACAGTACGGGGTATGCGTTTGTCATCATTCACTCCAGAAGAAAACGATAGCGTACCTGCTTTCCACTGTTTCGCTTTGGTGCTCTTTTCAGCTTTGCAATCCGCGATTATATTTCTTGTAACAACGTACAGCCAAGGAACCCAGCATCTGGTTTAGCGTGTAGTCGTCTCAGGAGTATTTTCATAACTGTTAAAATAGATTTCATGTCAGTGTGTGCGTCGTATTGTTATATACTGGGCTGTTGCTCGATATACTGCGCTGTTGCTCCACCTTGCACACGGATTCACCATCGCGTTTCTCCGCTTTCAGCGACAGAGTGCGCTACACCTGGTCGAAGCATTAGTTGTCACCTCACAAACCGACCCTTACGATTTGCTCATTTGTGTTCATTTTCTAGCGTGGTGACGTTGTGGTGAGTCTTGGAACGTCCGACACGCTCATGTTGTGGCTGAGTGAGCCGAGGCCGTCCCTGGAAGGCCACATCTTCGTCAATCCAGTCGACGAACAAGCTTACATGGCACTGCTTTGGTGAGATGTTCGCGTCGGCGATATTTTGTGAGGCTCAAAAAAATGCGAAGAATACCCACATATTTCTATTAGAGTAAGGGCTGAAGATGCGTTTGGAAACACGAAACTAGTTTCCCTGTGAAATAAACTGTGATCGATTTATTTGCGCCATCTTTGCGGCTTACAACCGGACATGGGGTAATCGCCAATCGTAATCGATTGCAACCGATTACAGTTTTTTGAGTAATCGTAATCGATTGAATTGACCAAAAATGAAATGTAATCGTGATCGATTACATTGCCAATTTAATCGTAATCGACGATTACTTTCGCGATTAAACTTGGAAATCTTCACCCTACGTCACTGTGCGATGAACCGCGGTTGTAGCGGCTGGGTTCCCTCCTTTATCATCGTTTGTTATGGTTATGATTCAGGGGAGGCTATTTTCCCGTCTGTGTGTGTTAAATCCAGATAGTCCAGTGGCAAGCACAGCGCTTTGTTCCAGCTACCCTTCCTCTTGGCCGCCGGAAGTTACGTAGCGAGTCCAGTGAGACGTAACAACAAAAAGAAGAGCTTTACTTAAAAATGAGTTGACACTGTCAATTCTGTTGCCGCTTCGGCAACAGAATAGTGGGACATTTCCAGGAGAGGTGTTGGTTTTATTTATGTTTATTCAGAGACAACTTATGAATGTAAGCGCTGGAGTAGCCTACGTTAGTACAGTAATTTATATACAGTAAATTAATTTTTTTCCAGAGGAATAAGGTACTTTAATCCAAGTCGAAAGTACTTTTCCAAAACACTGATAACTAGCATGTCATCCGCGATCCACCAGATACTGGTAAAAAAATAAATAAACGAACCAGTGAGGTTTTGTTGACTGTTGACGTGTGGTGGTCCAATAGACAGATGCGCTATATTGGCATCACTGTTCATTTCATTTCAAAAAGCTACACAATGCTATGTTGGCTTGCAGACGATCGTAACCCGCACTCAGAAAAAATAGTCAGCAATTTTGAAATTATTAACAAACGAAATTTCAGCGTTTCTGCTCGAATGTTCAAGCCTGATAGGTGTCGTTCGACGGTGAAAAGTTTGAAGCCTTGATGTTTATCAACTGTAGCAAATATTTTAAACACTGATCATTTGTTTAATTAATATTTAAAGTGTTTGTTGCAGTGGAGTAACTGACGGGAGGGATGAGGGGAAATTTGACTCCGCTGGCCAGCCAAATGTAAAAACCAGGCCTCTACTTAACTAATATTTCGGTTTTAGTATTCATCTGGTTTTCAGTAGGTTGTCTTTTTGCGTTTTTGGAGGTTTTCCGTTGATTTGGGAATTTAATATAGCCACCCACACCCGGATTCACCATTATTCCACGAGTTATTTTTTCTGAGTGGTGACTTGTAGGTCACCTATAGAGGCCAGTGGGCCTCTTTCAGCTACGTTTCCCTTCTAGCTCAAACCTCCAGTTACGCCACTAGTTTTTAAACAATTATTGTACATTTTTTTCCGGTGCTTGACCTTTACACATTAGTCACTTCGTTTATTACGTTCATTAATATTGTATGTTGTCTGAAAATGCACTTACATCAAACCATGAAAATGAGGTTTTCGTTCTGAATGTGTTTCAAGACAAATGTAATCACGATTGTAATCGTGATTACTGTCAGTGTAATCATAATCGATTACGTTTTGATTTTGTTTATTCGTAATCGAGCAAGTGGCAAGTAATCGTAATCGATTACATTTGTGCTGTAATCGTCCCATGTCTGCTTGCAACGATGGAAAAATAGATACGCGCAAGTTTTAATCATCGCAGAAGTTTGAAAGCAGAAACAAGGAGGCGGATTCCTCACAAACTTGCCGCCAGGCTAAAGGTTTTGTTTTGTTACACAGATGAGATGATAAGTTCACTAAAAATGTCTTGTCAAAAAGGACCACGCTGGTTATCTCTTACATATGCTAAAAATCCAGCTCACTCCTGCGCTTGCATTTAAATATTATACTTGTGATATTTTCTTCGTGTTTGCTGTGAATAAAACGCGCGACAAAAGGTGCGTTTTGCTTTAGGTTCTCCTTCACTGGGCCAAATGTATGTTGTCCAAACATTGCTATATCAAAAGACTCATAGTCACAATATCCATTGAAAAATGCCAAGGAATTTTTGTTAGAAACTCTCCTCAAAATTTGGAATAATTTAAGATTTTAAAAGTTGAAAATTTACTTCACAGTGTTATGTATGATAGTCATAACGCTTAAATAAAAATATTTTCTGCTGTGTTCTACGAAATCTTAAAATGCCTGTGGTAGGGTTATGCCCTTTTTTATCACACTGCTTTTCTTATTTTTTGTTAGGGAAACACTTTCTTTGCTTTTGCCATCATTCGATGCAGTTACCGCCGCTTGGTATTTACGACGTCGTCAGGTGACTTTGGCAACTTGTCCACTCGATGGCGTGAAAGGCCCAGGTCGCAGGCATCGGCGCACACTCGATTTATATCCAGGCTGCTGATTGAATTAAACGTGATGTGCCTTCCGCCGAAATGTATTGCGCCTTTTTGCGAATTGCTGGAACATAGGCCAACGCAATTAGTTCAACATTATGTGTTGAGTCTAAGCTCAAATTTATTTACTGTGTGTGGGTTTGTTTTTCAGTAAGCCGCCTGGATAGTCTACTACAGGGGTGGGGAACTTGCAGCTCGCGTGAGCATTTAATATGGCCTGCATCAGAATTTTCGTTACCCGAGTTAGAATACAACATCGCGTCAAAACGAAACTCCATGACGGGCAGACATGTGAACAGCAAGCCAAGCGAAGTATCTCTCGCTCTATGACATAGTTTTCTCTCCTTGTTTCCCTTTGGAAGATGAAGGCAGAATTTCAAAATAAAATTACTTTTTCCGCCCGGCCAGCGATATTCCATAAGTCATGCGGCCCGTGATAGTAAATAGGTCCCCATCCCTGGTCAGCAAAATAGGTCTTGCCGAAAATATTTCCATGTTAATATCTCTCAAAGTGAATTAGAGTTAGCTAAATAACTTCAATGCATCCCGAATATAAGAAAAATCCGAATGATCGGAGTAAAACCAGCCTTGTGAGCAACATTTAGATTTCATTGATATGGCAGTGTATGAGGCAGTGGTTCCCAAACTGGGGGTAATAAGTGATTGTTCGGGGGATGACGTAGAAAGAAAAACACAATGTTGTTTTGTATTATTATTTTTATAACGCACGATATTGAGGGCAATAAGACATAATCGCTACCTTGATTTGGGTAACGGCTCAACTAAGTTTGGGAAATACTGGTATAAGATGAAGCTGAAATATTACTCAGCAGGTGACCACGGGAAAACCTCAGAATTAATTACGAAATTTCAATTAAGAGCAACTTTTTCGGGACCTTGACAGTCATAGTCTTTTGGGGCCTTCAAGGAAAGCTTTGGGTATTTCGCGATTCATGCTTCTGTAATGGTCTTCTTATTCGATGTATATTCCTTGAGCTTATGTGCATAATAAAATAAACATCTCGATGTTTTCAGCTTCAAAAATGGTTCCTTGACTCGAGAGAGCTTTCGCGACAGACACGCCAATGGTTCGTGGAAAGTGTTTTCCCAAGCCTTGCAATCGACTCCTCCGATGAACGGCGGTAACATCGGTACTGGAAGTTTCAGTTTTGGTGCATTCCCGCGTCTTCAATGAAGCGTAAAATGCTTTGGGACGCAAGGCGTTGACTCCGTTTTCAGGAATCTAGCATGCTTGCAAAGATTTTAATGACAAGGGCGTGGATATCTAAACAAGAAAGCATCATATAATTTTGTAATCGAGTCATAAAACTGTGGATTATTGTAGTCTGCTACTAACTTAAGTACTGTCGATGGCAGTTTGCAATTAAGGAATGCGGCTTCATTTCAGCAAAACAGTTTTAGAGAAGCACCGCAGTCCTGGCAACATTTCCGTCCCAAACCTCTAGACCAGTGGTTTTCAACCTTTTTTGTACAGCGACCCGTAACCCGTCATAGCAACTCACTATAACCTAACGGGTCACAACCCCCAGGTTGACAACCACTGCTAAAGACTACGCAAAACATGTAAGAAGCGAACACAATTTTGTTGGAAAGCAATATTTTCATTTTTCTTCATAGCCATTGTTCGTTTAACAAACGTCATAATCACCAAGAGTTGAACGGAATCACGTTGCTCGTTGTCATGCCGTGACGTTTACAGTTTTTTGCAACGTCCTTTCCTTTGCAAGGAAATTGCAAGCAGTTGTTTTGATGTTTGTAGATTCCACTGCAACCTTCACCCCTGTCAGTAAAATACTTGCAACGCACACCAAAACTATTGATTGTCTGCAAACTTACTGCCCCTTCATCTTTGCCAATACCTCCCTGCCTGTGCAGCCAATCTCGATACCAGTAATTTGTTTTTGTTTACAGTACTTGTGCCTGACTTTGTGTTTGCTCACAGGAATCTACTTCGATTCCGAAGAGATCATCCCGAATGCTGTCGGCCATTACCGGTTCGACGCTGGTGACGAGAAGGTATAAAAATTTATCAATCTGAGTAGCCATATAGTGCATCTTACTGTATGTTGGAGTGTGCATAACCTTGTCTTTCACTGGCTTAAAAAAGATTGTCTAATCACAATGCGACAGTTATAAAAACGCTAGATGTGTTAAAGCTGGTACGCGCACCCAGTTCCGTCGCCACGGGGGGGCTTTGGTGGGCTTAGCCCCCCAAACCTAACCCCCCAAATTGAAATATGAAACACTAAGTTAGTGGAAATTTTGTCAAAATTGAATGTTAAGCCCCCCCCCGTACAAGCCTAAAGCCCCCCTATTAACAACTTTCTGACGACGGTTCTGCGCGCACCACTAGTAGTACGCGAAGGTCTTCCATATGGCACGCGAGTAAAAGTAACTTCTATTTTTTCACAAAAACCTGCTTTCACGGCTTTCTAGTTGATGTATCGGGCTTTCTTTCTACATAAATACATTTTCCTGTAGCCTGCTATTCCTATTTTATCGTAACATTGTGACTTTCGATGCGCTGTTAGCAAATTTACGCCACGCATCGACCAATTGCTGGAAGGTAAACAAAAACAAAAATCTCATTAAGTTTAGTTGTGGTCTTTTATTGTTGTGCTTTTGCGTGACGCATTTCCGACTACAATACCAACAAAATAGCTTCGGTCTGGTCTTCTACCTTTTGCGCCTTTGATGTCATTCAATTTTTGTTTGCCTTGTATGATGCTCTACCAGCACAAATGTTATTCATTCCAGCACGTACAATCGACTATCTAGATCAGGGGTGCATAACCTTTTCGAATAACCAGATGATGTGCTCGAGTTGAATTTTATTCAACAGTCTACTTTCGAGAATTTATCTTATACTTCTTTTCATTTGAGAAAGTCAGTGTTTGTCTGTGATAACAATCATTCACATTCCAACCATCTTTTGCTTGGCGTCATTTTGTTAACCTTTGTCGTAACAAAATTACGTGCTTGCCTGAAGCCTGTGTTCTTTTGATTTAAATAAATTCTTCTGCTTTAGTGTTCAGTCGCAGAAAATCACTGCGTCTACAGTGAAAGAATATTTCGAATTATCAATTCCATTGAAGAACTGACTGCTTGTGAGCGCATTATGATTGTATAAGGACACATTATGATTGCATAGTTCGTGTGGTTATGAAACAAAACCGACCCATAATCACATGACCATAATCATTTATAAAGAAACATGTGGCATTAGTTCTAAAGGTCTAAAACCCTGAGATTCTTAATTTCTTCAATTTGCAAAGTACTTCAGAATGACTACATCCACATGATCTACCTAATTGTAAACGTATTTGGACATATAAAAGTATCCACTGTATGCAGACCCGCAACCAGGGAAGAATCCCCCACATGTTTAGTTGTTAGGTACAATAACAAGTCACAACCATTTTTCCCATAAAAAAATTTCAGCTGGTTGCGGCCGTGACTGCGTCATTGTGCCTTGCGCAACTGCAGTAACTCTGGATGAGATGCCCTACCTAGACTCTGGAATACCTTGTTTTCTTGGTAGTGGTGAATAGTGCCGTTCATCTGCTCCTTAAAGTTATGTTGCTGCAACTTCTTGTTGTACCAGGTTTCCTCTTTCCCTGACAAAGTGGAGGTTCGCTGTCTGGTGGAAGGCCAATTTCTGGCCAAGCGCTATCACGCCGAGAAACTGGGCTATAAGTTAAACGTCAATTCACGAGTTCTCGCCACTGGAGGCGCTTCTGCCAATCCGGATATTTTGCAGGTGAGTGAAAATCCCACATTGCTGGCATTCACCCGCACCAGACCTAGTCAACTGTCTAAGATCGGACGTTTCACGTTTGAAAATATTTTTGGGCTGAATTTTTTTCCTCAGGTGCTTTCCGACGTATTCCAGGCTCCTGTATACGTACTGGACACGTCCAACTCCGCTTGTCTAGGATGTGCTTACAGAGCCAAGCACGGTAAGTGTTGAACCTTCTTGTGATGGCCAGACTGCGGTATCGACAGAAGTCGTCCTTGCTCCTGCGCCGCCTGTGTTTGCGAAACACCGAATTTTGATGAATAATATTTTACCGCTTCTGAAAGTTTTTTTCTCTTGTCGCATGTGTTTTTTTCTTTCTGTAGAAGTTTTCACATTGTTTGCTTTGCACGAAACACCATAATCGTAAATACAGAGTAATCGCTATACTATTGGAATGCGGGCCGAGGATTCCTGCTCAGTAGGCCCCAAAAACATCTCTGTTAAAATCATAGCAAGTGATTCTTTGCCAAGAAAGAGCTGCTTGCTGTAGATACAAATTGCGAAAGCGATTACCGGTGGTTGTTTCCACTTACAATACTATTTCATGCTGTTTCTTTATCCAAGGTTTTGCTGTTTCACAACCAACAGAAAGGCAGTGCAGGTATCTGGTAAACACCAAAGCATGTTCTGTGACGCAAACAAGCCGTTGCCACAACAAAGCAGGCTTTTGAATGCTCACAATTGCTACCTAATCGTAGTAGTTGCTCTGTTGTTCCAGATTTCAGCCACTTACGAAATGTGAACGGTTGAAATCTAAAACATTTCTTACGAAATTGAAGGAATCTACAAAACATTCGCGCGAAAACATTGTTTTTTGGCCAAAATTACGGTTTTGTGAGTCTTTTAGAAATGTGGTACCAACTCTCAAAAGCTTACCTGAAATGATGAAAGCATAAAATGTTCAGGCAAAATTGTGTGGTGCCTTAGTCTTTCAGAAAGTTCACGTTCGTTCGGTTCAGTTCCCTCCCACCGCCAAGTTTCCCTCCCACACCTCCAGTTCCCTCCCACCATCAAAGCACTCGTCACATAACTTGCGCAAACGCGAGGTCACACTGATTAGTCTTTGCTCTTTCTTGTATTAGATAACAGTGCCATCCGTTTGGTGCCACTGAATAACATTCGTGGGAAATCGGTTTGACTTGCAAGCTGCTGCAATTTCGTCTGAACGTGAAATGCAAGCCAAAAATATATTTGAAAACTATTAAAATGACACCAAGCGGAGATGAGGAAACTTCTCGTAGGGATCGTAACCGATCTCCGAAACACTCCCACAATGTACTATTAGTTTCAACCGAGATTTTCAACGCCGTTGAATTGATACTGGCGTAGTTCAGAAACTATTATATTAACTGCTCCAACAAAGTTATGCTGAAAAGACCCTTGAAAAATGTTTTCACTCTTGCAAAAAGAAGAGCGTTGAAAATATCAGCCGTTGTCAGCAGGGGCGTCGAAAAGACTTTTCCTAGGGGGTATAACAGTGGTTAAAGTTCATTTCACCACCTCTCATTTAAAAGAAAAACATGTTTCTACCAAAAATGTAGCAGGACAATATAAAATTTTAAGAGTCCCTCCCCTTCCGACGCCAGAACTGACGTGTACCCGTTGGGAAAGTGCGATCTACGATACTTTTGTTGAAGGTTTACTCGGAGGGAGAAAGAACGCATTTGCGGATGCGTTTGAAAAGCCTCCCTCGTACAAACTCGCCGCGTCACCGTGCAACGTCATCTATGACGTAGATCGGTATGGCAGATTGGAGGACTCCATTGTCACCTAACTGCAACGTGCGGAAGGACAACGTTCCGAATAACAAATTGCTTAAATGCCATTTTCCGCATTTCGCTCTCGTCTCTGTTGCCAAACCACATGCAATCACTGTTCTACGCAATCCGTATGTGCGATATTAATCCCGTTGCCATCTATCGTCGAGCTAAAGTGCATGTTTGGAGTTGGTATTCTGCCCGGTACGTTTAAGCAGCCTCCCTGTTACAAACGTGCTTCGTCGTCGGGTAATGTCATCTATGACGTAGATCCGCGTGAGAAGTTGGGTGATTCTATTATTACTTAAGAGCGCGGTGGGAGGATAGCGTCTGACTGCCAATTTTTCAATCCTCTTTTTCTGTATTTTGCTCTCGCGTCGATTGTCATAACACATACAGTTGCTGTTTGATGCGAATCGCCTGCGCGATGGTGATGGAATTATGTTTGTCGTTTTGCTAATGCAGGTTTAGAATTGTTTGCATTTGGCATCAATGATCAAGTTGTACTGAGAATTTTCAATCAAAAGAACTTTAACATTTTCAAACATGATTCTTATTACGGATTTTCTTGCTGATTGTCAGCGCAAAAGAAGAGCTTCGCGTAACGGTTTGCCCTGTTGCATCACAATGGCAACGAAGTGTAGAAGAAAAAGAAAGTACAGTACTCGTACACAGCAGTGTCTTGCTCCCCATGATCATTTCAAGGCATGCGTTTGAGTTCGGTGCTGTTTTATTCCGATGTTTCCTTCATTAGCCGGAATTCGTGTCGATGAGGGATTGAAAACTACCTACCGTTGCTGCATGCCTTAAGATGCAATAAATCCGACGAAACGTGGTAGTGTGTGCAATATGTTGTTGCGATGACTACCAAAAACAGAATTTAATAGTTTGCTTTATGCAAAACTCAATTTTCTTTCGCAAATTTCCGAATCTGCTTTCAGTCTGTACGTTGTACCAGTCAATACAGTGGTGTGCCATTTTTTGCGGACGTAAGCGCGCGGTTATTACGCAAAATGTGTAAAAAAATTCATGAATGTCAACGCCAGCATATTTCGCAAAACCTTCGGACAGTCTGTGTCGTTGAACCATTTTGCTGTGTATGTTGAGCTGTGCGAAAAGGGACGCGCAAAATAGGGTCATAAAGCGTAGGCTTAGTTACCGTTTCTTGTAGGCTAATCTTCCATTCATCGCACGTGACCGGCGTGGTTTCATGTGTTTTGTCGTTTGGGATTCGGCCGCTGCGTAATACCTGGTCAAGTCATTGCATTCCTGATTAGACGTTTGCCCCCGTGTCGGTTGAGTTAAATCACAAACGTTCACCATTGTTATTGGACTCTGACAAAAGTGTGCTGTCACCACTCTCGTCAGTCTATATGAATTGGATAGAACAATGTTTCTTAACCGGGGAGCACGCCTCCCTAGAGGGGCAATAATAAATTTCCAGGGAGGCGCGAGCCCTTACGCGCTTTACCATCGACGTCAGAAGAATTTTTTCCAGGGGGGGCACTAGGAGATTTTTCCAAATTTTTTCTATGGTTTTTCACCTGTCGAAACTAAGAAAACAACGTCTTTTTGCTAAAATTTTCAAAATCCAGGGCGGCTTGCCCTCCCTTTCCGACGTCCATGCGCTCTACTGCATTGAAAGTGTGATCAATAAATGCATTCGTTTGTACGACTTATTTATAGCCAGGGGGCTTGAAACATAGGACAATTGCTTAAAGCAAGGGTGGGGAACCTGCGGCCCGTGTGAACATTTAATATGGCCCGCATCAGAATTTTCGTTCCCAATTTAGAGTACAAGATCGCGTCCAAACGAAGCTCCATGATAAGCAGGTACTTAGATAGTGTGTCATAAGAAGCCTCTATCCCTTTCAGTTCGGTAAAGGTAGAATTTCAGGATAAAATCAATTGTTATTTCCGGCCCGCCAGGGATAATCGACAATTTATGCGACCCGTGATAGTAAATAGGTTCCCCACTTTGACTTAAAGGGAGGCGTGGTTGGTAGAGAAAAGGTTGACAAGGGTGTCACTGTTGGATCAACCGTTTGCTTTTTGCGGAGGATGTGGTGCTGGTTGCATCCTCCGAGCAGTCTTCAACATGCACTTGATCGGTTTTCATTTGCGTGCGACCGAGTGGGAATGAAAATTAGCAGGTTTCTTCAGAAAACCAAGCCAGTGCGCGTCGCAAGTAAGCGGCAATAGGCCCTACACTGCAGCAGATGGAAAAGTTCAAGTGCCTTGTTAAACAAAACAAAGCTTTTAGTCATTACATCAGTCTTTGTTCCGATCCTCACCTGTGATCATTCATCATGGGTAATGTCTGAAAGAATGGTATCTCAAGAACGAGATGCACAGATCGGATTTTTGCGAAGTGTTTGCAGTGTGATACAAAATTTCAGGAATGATCGTCAAAGCGTTTATATTGTAAATAATTTGTTTTCAATATGTTTAGCGCAAAGCGTAGGTTGAATATGACGCAATTTACGATGATAAATCAATTTTTCAACTTGCAATTTTATGATAAAAGTTACTTTTTAGTGATTGTGGCCCATCATCGTGTGTGACGTAATCGAGTGCCGTTCATCTTATGCATAGTTGTCAAGTGTATGACCAAAATTTCCATTTGTTGCAGACATTTGCTAGCAACAACCGCATTCAAGGACAAATCGAAAAATCACAGCAAGAACTGAAGAGAACGCGCCTTGAGAATAGGAGATACCAAAATCTGGCAGAGCTAGCTGTAGTATACCACAAAATGAGTAAATCACTAGTAACAGAATATGAAGATGGTAAACGAAAGAAAATTAAAAAGAAAGAAATGGTAGGATTTATTTCTTTATAGCAATATTACTTGTGAATGATACAAATGTACTTCATATGCTTACATTGCCAGGACGCCAAACCAAATGGCTCTGACGATACAGCAGAAGAGGTCTGGCTAAAGAAGATGAAGTTAAGTCCAAATGGGCAACCAACCAAATTTGGAAAATACATGCAACAGGCCTTTGACGTTTGACAAACACAAGCGGTAAACGACTGCGTTTCAAACAAAAATTAGTTTCATTCATCGTTGCATGTGTTAAAAATATTTTGGCCTATCTAAAAAGCTGAATGGAAGTTATATATTATTATGTTTTATATATACTTACAGGTAGCTGATTTGCTCATTGCTAACTTACCTTACCCACCATACCGCGTAACATTCTCAACATCGGAAGTATAAATGCGAAAAGTGAGAAACAGTATACCGAATGAAATTTTTAAAGCCTCTGGTGAGTAGCCCTATATGTGTCCTGTAGCGTTATTAATCGTTACAGTTTCCTGAATTTGCCTGTTGAGACACATGCAGGAATATCATGGGTCTTTCTGTACAAATATCGTACCTCGAGATATCCGAAGTTCTACTAACCCCTATATGCATTTCAGATCCTATTGACGACATCTGCAGTGCTTGCGAAACACGTGATGTGCCGCATGCTGGAAACTGGGTAAGAATCTGGATTGTGTAGGCTAATGTACTAAAAAAATGAATGGTGATTATGGTTTGTAATCTGGTCACATGAATAGGTTATAGTAAGTTTTAGAACTGAAGTAAATTGACCTAAGCCTCTTCAGACTGAATTTATACAACATTGCTAGTACTGAAGTTACTATTACCTAATCTTTTAAGTTGGGTTGTGATAGCTGCGAACGATCGTTCCACAGCTCCTGCATCAACTTGCAAGGAAAGCAATTGGAAAGCGCGGTTTCGTCGAAGCAATGGCAAGGACCTTGTTGTACAATTTGAAAGGTACAAGTTATGGGCGGAGTGTTCTCCATTTTTATGCATTACTTGGAAAGGGTTTGTTAAAATTTCTCACTAATTACCTGCAGTGCTTTTGTTTTTCGATAAGTCTGCATGTCTTTGCAAAGTACACAGGCCCGTAGCCAGAATTAAAGGTTTGGGGCAGAAACGTACATTTTTAGGAGGGCATGATTTTTATTTTTGTTATATTTTTAAAACAATTCTTCTGGTCACAACGAAATTTGGGAAGCATAAAAAAGTTGCTCCCGAAAGGCCCTCGTGGCTACGGGAAAGCACAAACCTCAGCAGTTTATTTTATAAATTGATATATCGAGAACCACACTATGCTAATAACAATATTGCAACATGTACACAGACACATAGGGATGTGTCAATAGTGCATTGCGTGAGGACATACATTATAGT
>Ga0210059_1002691_pt1 | contig 28032 bp, 15 predicted proteins | sample Ectturendosymbi2_FD_188042 | JGI IMG/M metagenome (GOLD analysis project Ga0210059, IMG submission 188042) | Ecteinascidia turbinata endosymbiont from Florida, USA - Sample 2 (SPAdes) (version 2) | ecosystem: Host-associated > Tunicates > Ascidians > Unclassified | place: Key West, Florida...
GAATAACAGCCTTGGCCCGACTTAATCGGCTCCGCAATGGTGTCGGACGCTTCCGCTCATGCTTGCACAAATGGGGCATGGCCTCCTCTTCGGCCTGTGAGTGTCGTGCAGAAGAATAAACCGTCCGCTATGTTGTCCTCCAATGTCCAATCCAACGACTTCCCCATGGATTGCATGGCCTGACGGATCTGGACGATGGCTGCTCAACACATGCCCGAGATCTAGTGCGCCCAAGCAGTGGATAGAAACAAGTCGCTTAAGCGTTGAACATGTGATATGATCACCAAAAATCACATGCGATAGGTAAGCAGCCTACTTTTGCAATGACTAACTAAAGTCTTGAGCAAAATAAATTAGATAAAACGTGAGTCATGCTGTTTCCACTGCCATGACCAAACCTTATCGCACAATATGGGCGAATGCGAACATGAGACAACGCAGTGTTTGGTGATGGTGCATCTTGCTCGTTTAAACTTATATGCTGATAGCATAAATTGCAGTATATGCAGATTATAGAAAGAACCGTTGTGGTGATTGTGGGAAAATACGCTGTATCGCATGTTGCGATTGGAAAGCCCGAGCGGCATGTGTGCAAAGCTTCACACAGTGGCAGCAAGCAACAATAGAGATCACCCGACGAGATCACTCTCCTTGTCACGATTAGCAAGTACTGGCAACTGTTCACCAGCTTCACAAGCATTGCACTGCGTAAGAAACTTTTTTGAAATTTTTTACTGGCTTAATGTTTTCATTGTTTCTGGATAATTTCGGGGTGCTGATTCCAAAAATGCAATTATTTTCGTTCTATCATCGACCGTTATCTGTCACTAAGGCTTTTTACATGTATTCACATGAGTGGATTCAGCTCTAAAGCAACGTGTTAAAATGTACTTCACAATCAATAGCACAAAGACGTTGAATAATCCGTCAACGTTATTTGGCTGCCAATTGAGGTTTCTTTTGCACACATAAAAAATGGAGTGAAAGGAGTGCGATGTCTTTGTTATCTTGTGACTGTCTTTTGGCGCTACCTTCTCAGTAATCACTAACCTTAAAGTTTTCTGAGTCTGTTGAATTTAATGAACTCACCTCCTTAGAAAGACAATTGAATCGTGTGAATGCACAGGTTAAGCAGAGTGAGAGTACCTGGACTAGTTTAGTATCGCAAAATCTCCTTGCAATATCCAGTTCCTTCATTAGCAAAGCATTACATCATTGGTATAGGCTATCATAACACCGCTACTGTGTTTGTAGAGATACCTTGCTTGTTATTGTTAAATTAAGTTAATGTTTTTCTGATTTGGAAGTCACAATGGCTAGTAGACAATGTAAAAATTCACCTGATTCTTTTTGTTACGTTTGTGGATATTACGTTAGTGGCAAACACGTTTCAAATAAAATTGTGAAAGAAGCCAAATACTGGACAGCATATATACTGTAATTTGGAATGCCCATTGGGGACCAAGACAAGGCCTGGGCTCCACATGTAATTTGTGGCAGCTGTCAATATATTCTTGAAGGTTGGTTGAGGGGCTCTGCAAGAGTTGTGCCATTTGCAATTCCAAGAGTTTGGACAGAGCCACAAAACCATCGCAACGACTGTTACTTCTGTATGATAAATAGTGCAAAGTATCGCAAGGTCAAAGGCAGAAGAACACTAACATACCCAAGTATACCTTTATCCATTGCACCTGTTCCTCACAGTAAAACTTTACCAGTTCCAAACCCACCTCCAAAAGTAAGTACTTTTGCGTTTATAAATACCGGCTGCTTAACTGCTGTAAGAATTTGATCCATTTTTACATATTATGTTTTTGTGTTTGTAGCTGGAACTTGATGATGAATGTGAAGACTCAGCATCAAACGATTCTTTAGAGAGTGATGTGGAATATGCACAAGCAATAAGTTCAAAACCTCATTTTCCATCTAAAAAAGGGGTTGGATGATTTAATACGTGACCTCGGGCTAACAAAATCTGCAGCAGAGTTATTATCTGCAGCATGCTGGGTAATGCATCATGCTGCGTAATGATTGCTAAATAACTGCGTCCAGGATGAAGCACTTGGACTTCTCTGTTTACTTTGATGTAGTTCAAGGCTTTTGCTATTGCAAAGACGTGAATGGTTTGATTAATGCTATTGGAATAGAACATGAACCGACTCAGTTGCGAATTTTTATAGCAGTTTTACTTCATAATGAGAACAAATATCCGTTAATTCCTATCGCTTATTCAATACAAATGAAAGAAGACTAGGAAAACATCAAGCAACTACTGCTTAAAACAAACTATGCTGAATTCAACTGGTATATTTGTGGTGATTTCACGATGTTGGGGTTTTTGTTGGGTCTCCAGGGTGGATACACCAAATACTCGTGTTTTCTTTGCTTGTGGAACAACAGAGCTGATGGAGAGCAGTACAAGAAGATCCATTGGCCGCTAAGGGATGAATTAACACCAGGAAGGTACAATGTCATCAAGGAGCCACTTGTACGCAGGGAAAAAGTTTCATTACCGCCCCTTCACATAACACTAGGTTTAGAAAAACAATTTGTCAAAGCTTTGGATTTCAAAGGAGAAACATTTCAAGAAATCAGAGCAATGTTCCCAAAAATGTCAGATCCCAACCTAAAGGGAGGAATATTTGTTGGCCCCCAAATAGCTACCATGTTGAAGTCAAAAACCCTTGAGGAAAAAATGACTGAAACAGAAAAGAAGGCTTGGCAAGCATTACGAGGTGTGGTTCAAGTTTCTTGGGAAAGAATAGAGATCCAAATTACAAAGAGATAGTGAACACATTGATCACAACATACCAAAGGATGGGATGTCGCATGTCACTAAAACTTCAATTTTCATACTCTCATCTTGATTTCTTTCAAGAAAATCTTGGGGTCTTTAGCGAGGAACACGGCGAGAGATTTCACCAAAACATTCAGCCAATGGAAAAGCGGTATCAAAGCCGCTGGGACAGTGCAATGGGCGATTACATGTGGTCTTTGATAAGGGAAGATACGTATGGTCATTAAAGAAATGCTCGTTCAAATGTTCATTTTTGAAGGTCTTTTTTGTTGAAAAACTGTGTTTTGATGTTTTTGGACTTGTGATTAAGAAAATGCTATTTTAATTGTGATGTTCGTGTTCAAGTAAGCTTTACTGAATATCACTACGAGTTGAATTACTTACATGCGGAGTATGAAAATGTAAATACAACGAAAAATACAGTTTCAGTAGGAAAAAGCAAAGAGTGTCAATACATTGAAAACCGTTGATGATACGAAAAAACTAATATGATTTTCGAACTCAGCGCCCCCAAAAGCATAGAAGGACATCAAAAAAAGCAGCCAAGCAAAAATTGTGTTACGTAATGTTATTTCAGGTTACTCACTAAGGTCACTCTATCGGGATCACTCTATTACTGCTTGTTCGTGCCAAGTATATGTGGGTGTTATTCTTTGCGCACATCCCGTTCGTTGTGAATCGTACTTTCAACGCAACTCCAACCGCGAGGTGGCAACACGCAGAATGCTGTCCAATGTTTTTTGGAGTTTTTTATAGATGCAATAAATCCGAAATTTGAGCATAGTGCCCTCGTAGCTAGCTGACAACAAAAGCACTCACAAACTTAACTTGTGACACGTCACTCCAGTTGCTTCCTCCAGGACACGAAGTTATATTTTGCACCACAAAACAAGTCATGCTCAGAAATAATATTTTACCCGCATGACTCCATGTTCAAAAGGAGTATTTACATTTATTCGATAGACGATACAAGAGCGGCGTTTACAATGAAGTTGACATAAAAACATACAAGCAACTTTTAAATTGTGCTGCTAAAATTCTCTATGCTTTTGAGGTGATTCTTTTTTGTTGAAATCACATAAGCAGGCGTTTATAAACTTTATCAGTATTATTCTTGCATGATTGATAAATTTTTTTTGCTAACTACTTTCATCCCAGGTTTTCTTTGTTTGCTGCCAAAAATATACTTTTATAGTCTATAATAATGTCACATGTTCAAAACCTTATAGGGACCAAAGTTACCAAAATGGGAACATGAACCATCCAATTAGGAACACATGTTGTAATTACCATACTCACTCCAGTATGCAGTGATAAACACCATGTTGCTTTCTTCGAAAAATTTTTACAAGCCACTAGTTGTGTGACCTGGCTCCCAAAGATATCAGAGCCTGGGTGAACAACCAGAGATAATCGCACGGGACGCTGTGTTTTGATTGCAAACAAGGACTGCAAGTAACAGCCCAGAGGATCTTACGATTATCTATCAGATAGCAGTGTTATTTGTGTGAGATGGAACAATAACTGTCCAGCCGCGATTGCCAGCAACTATTTCACTGTGACACCTGTCAGCAAAACAGAAATACTTGTTAAAAAGAAACAACACAGAAGAGCAACACAACAGTCACACATTGTGAAGATCTTGTTGCAACCTCTTCCGTGGCGTTTCGTTAAATGCGTGGTTCACCACGAATGGGATGTGCGTGAAGAACAACACCATATATACATGTGGCACGAACAAGCAATAATAGAGTGATCATGGCATGTGAACTCTATTCTTGCTTGCTGCCAAAGTGCGAAGCTTTGCGCATATGCCGCTCGGGATTTCCGATCGCAGCAATCTACAATCAAGGAATGGGTGGCGTTGACGTGTGCGATCGTATGCCGTCATCCTACCGACCGCGGCTGCGATCATGAAACCGGTGGATAAAACTTATTCAATAAAATCCTGAATCTTTCTCTTGAGACAGCTTTTCGCTTTTGCAGCTATGCTAATCACACCAAGACTACTCATCTCCAATTTTGAAGCGAAAGCGCAAGGTACTGTATTTAGCAAAAGCAGAAGCACGGCTCCGTTGGCCCTACAGCGCAACCCACATCAGAAAGATTCGACGGCGTGAACGACGTACTGAAATCTGTTTCACAAGGAAGATGTGTCTTTTGCCAAAAAAACACTAGGCTTCAATGTGAAAAGATACTTCATACGAAATGCAGTGCACTGTTCCACACACAGTGAGGTAAACCCATTTTAACTTTTCTCGATTTGCTGGAACATGTGACTGTTTTCTGCAGTTGGTGTTTTGGCTTTGTCATGTTATGAAAAGCAAACTAGTGAAGTCTATGTGTAACATAAATGTGAAGAACTTGCAATCTGCGGAAATGCAGTTCAAACGCTAAGTAAATAGTCGTATTACTAAAGAAATACAAGTAATTTATCATTAAATTTTGCAAAGCCAAAACGTGGTTAGTTTTATGTATTTTCAAGTAGCAGTAGATCCCAAGGTTCCCAAAATGGGAACACAAAAATGCAAACGAGATAAAGCAAAACTTGAATAAACATAATAATTTATGGTCTTATTACGGAAAGCAGACAAAAGTTTTAAAAAGTCACTGAAAACATATTCAGTGGTTTTATCATCCGTCCCCAAAAGGTTAACAAAACGTGGAATATAGAAATACAGGATTTTCAACAAACAGTCTCTTAAACAGGATTAATAATGTGACGTGTAGCAAATTGGAGGTAAGGCAACGAAGATAAAAAGGAATGTAACAAACCGATTAAGAAAAAACTCTACTTTTAAGTTAATTTTGTGAACTATAGCATGCCCGAACCCAATTGGTCTTTTGTTGAATCATGAGTCTGCATACAATTTGTCATCACTATCAAGACAGTTGGAGTTGAACAGCATTAACTACAAGCAGAATTTTTTATTGTTTTGAAAACCTGGTGGTCCGACCTTGAAGATAAAAAATTAAATGCAGTTTCAAAATTGTATGTTTTCTATTCTGCGATTTTGTCACAAATGTTTTCAAAGTTGCCGCAAGTATATTTTTTCCTTGGCCAACGCAATGTTGCAGTGAGTGTTTCTTACCTTAATTAAACAAAATCATGAAATGAGTGATTGCCAAGAATTAAAAAAAGGATAAAGTAACATAACAAATATTATCTTACTAAATTTTTTATTGAGGGCTGACATTTCAAATGATTTTAATTTTTTAGGATTTTCATTTGTACATTGCATCGAAATAAAACACAGAAGATGTTGAGCAAAACTGTTTCATGGTATTTGACAAATGAACTTTTGATAGGAAGTAATCAAAACCAGGATATTTGAATATTTTTTACGAACTTCACAGGCAATCTAATTTCTTGAATAAGTGAGTCTTATGTTTAACAAGTACATTAATTTGTTCGAGCTTTCCACCAGACATAAGTCATGCGTACGTACAAAAATAATACTGAAAACTGACAAATCTCTTATTACCGGTATTTTCGTTTGAAATTGCTGTTTGTTTTATAGTTTTATATTCGTATTACCAATTCTCACGCAATGAGTTACCCTGTGTTTTCACAAAGCAGTCTGGCGAACGTTCATTTACATGTGAAGCAGTCGCAACAATCAAGCAGATGTTTTTCGACGTATCGTGTCATTGAGCTTACTTGACATTTGGACAGATATCCAGCAAGGTTTGCTTTGATGTCATCCTCAAACCTTTTTCTCATTCTTTCATGCTCCAGTGTTGGTCTTGGTTCATCTTCTAATAATGAACTAAATGCGTTCAAGCGTACAAGCTTAATTCGCTCATGTTGGGTTTCGAGTTCCGCTTTCCTTGGTCCGTTTTCGAAAACCTTAATTCAAAGCATGCGTTTAATTCGATAATGCGCACTGCATCCGAAAACCTGCATTTAACAAAATATTGATATATCAGACACTATTGAAAGGTGTTTTTTATCACAACTCTTACGGAATCTCAAACAATGATAACCAAGTATTATATAGCGTTGCCTTCACTTTTTTTCCTAAATGTAAGAAGCTCCAAAATAAACTTTTTGTCTACAGATTTTCTGCGAATTCAAGTTTAGGTACAGACTTTATAGTTTTGTGCAGATTGTTTGCAAAGTGTCAAGAGGCCGTCAGTACAGTTGCGAAATATAGCGAAACGACCCCAGATTGTTTTAACATCAGGGGTTTAAGCCAAAAATAAATCAACAAGAAAATCGCCACTTCGTTGCTCTGATGTGTTAGACGTGGTATTTCATGGTATATTATGTGACCTGCACCTGTGTTCAGCAAAATAATTGTCTTCTACAGTTTGACAGGTACAGTGTACACACAGATGAATCAGTGACAGCTTGCCGGACTTTAGCACTTTAAGGAAGTTTAAACTTGGTTCAATGTAACAGTATGTTCGGGATTTTTGAAAAGAACATTTCTTCGGTATACTACCTTCCAAGCCCGTAACCAAGTTTGGAAACACCCGGGCAATTGCCTATCAACCAAATGTTTTTGAAAAACACGTTTAGATCACATATACAGCAACAAAGTCACAATCATTTTGCCTCACGAAAATGGTGCAGCAACAATTTAAAATCATGGTGCCTGCCGAAGATATCGGCTGGCTGTGGCCCTGTCATGTTCAAAGGAAATGATTGCAACGAAGCATTTTTAACGGTTGACTACCGATGGAACCCTTTAAGCTGACAAACAATTGCGTTACCAAATGATTACGTTACTAAAAGTACTGCAAGGTAACCTTTGTGATTGAATTTCGGAAATAGATCACTGTAGATTGATTAGTCAAACCGTAAAAACACGAGTAAGAAGCTAAAAAGAAGCATCGTTGTGAGTTCTTCGTAGAACAACAGTTTGCATATGATTTAGAAGTTTGCAAATACAGTGCATGTGTTCCGTCTTTAATACGCTCAAATTTATGCTCCACGTGATGCAAAATACGGTTGGGCCTTAGCGTGCATTGGTATGAACATGACAGATTTTTAAACCGTTGAAAGCATACTCAAAATAGTATCTGACATGAGATAATAATATTGGCTGCATATGGAAAGGTTATTAAAAAAAAGAATGCTATGCAAAGGAGCTGGTCACTCTGATAGTCTTGCATAGGTTCTCACAAACGTATTAATCTACAGTAGCTTAGTTTTAAAAACTTTCTACAAATTTGAAATGTGCTCAAGCTACATTCTGACGATTTTGTAGAGCAACTTTGTGGAAATCAGCTTATAATATACGACTGCGCACGCCAGCGTATTGCTTCTCCCCTGTTTGGCCATAAATCTCCAGCCGCTAGAGAGCCGTTCAAACCCTCTACGGATTCAGCAAGTATTCTAGTCCAGGGCTTCTCAAACGTTTTTTTCTGCGACGCATGAGTTTTATCAAGTCATAAGCAACATGAAAATATCTTGCAATAAAAGAAAAGTATTGATTAATTTGCAGTGTATGTCATTTGGCTGGAAAAATGATTCGTCATCTGCGGCAAGTGCAACCAGAGCTGAACATAACAAATGATGAAGTGTTATGTGTTGAAGTAGCTGGTCTTTGCCATGATTTAGGTAAGTACATTCAAACGTACTTATAAGCCAAAAATCCATAGATGGTGATGTTGGTTTTGACGTGTACGTTGCCAAGATTCCTTTCACTTTTATTCATTCTATCTCTGCGTGCAGAGATGTTATATCTCTGCTATCTCTGCGTGCAGAGATGTTATATCTGCCAGAGATAACATCTGCATGCAGAGATAACCATCTCCGCCAGAGATAGCAGTTTATGTGCTAAATCTGTCAGATATAATATTTTTACAAACGGCGCCCCATAGTTTTTCCTTCGTGACGTATGACGTATCCGAAAAATAAACCTACAAAACAAGCTACAAATCGCGAATATGTAACCAAGAGAACTTTTGAACTTCACGAAAGAACTTTAAATTCCAAGAAAAGATCGCATTTGTTCTTGAGAAGAACATAAGAAATGCTTTAATTTTTGTTGAAGTTCTAAGGCAATCGTAGAACCGATGTCGGCACAACAAAAAATATAGTATATTTTTGAGGGGTGCTACGCATGAGAGAGGCTTACTTTCACGCATTTCGAACAAACGGCCAAATAAGTCATATCTGCGTGGGGCCCCAAAAGCTAAGTTGGCCTAGGGCCCTGCGCACTCTAAATCCGTCCCCGAGTGTATGTGTTTGCACAAGCCAGCAATAACGCTTCCACGCAGTAGGTGTGTAAGTTGCACTCAGACTTTCAAGGTGATCACTTGGTGCAACATTTTGCGATATATACACGAATAAATACGGTATTTACGTAACAGGTGCATGAAACCGGGAATACAGCCGCATGCGGCTAGACAAACGCTGTTGGCCACACCTGTAATAGATGTTCCCCCATCGATCTGGTTCATTGTCATTGCTAGCACTGCACTCATTATGTTTAGGTGACTTTCTACTGTATTGATACGGTGTGACACGACGTCACAATAGCAAAAAAACTGATTATCATCGACAGTAATTTGGAAATTTACCAAAAAGTGTAGTGATGAACTTATTTTTTGTTTTTCGAGCAACGTGATGCTTATTATGAAATGAATATCTTTAAAAGCTGAATCAGCTCAAAATCAAACTATATTTGCTAATGCCTAGGATTTGCTTGTGCTGTCCTTGAAATTTCAGAAGTGTGAAATCAACGAGATTGCTTAAAGCAAATGAGTAGAACAGTGGTTTTTAACCTTTTTTGTTTCATTTGCCCTTTAAAAAAATCAAAAATTTGATTTTACCCCAACAATGTTTAGTGTGTCAAGGCATGACTTTTCCGGAAAGGATCTGGGGGAGGATCCCATGGAAAAACGTTGTAAACTTACACTCAGATACTTGAATTTTTGAGCTTACTGGAACCAATTTTAGGTTAATACTTGTACGTCAGTCTCTGAGATGAAACGTTAATAAAACGCTTTTACAAGCAGGCATGAATACTTTTAAGAAGTGGTTCATTGAGGTTGTTGTAAGTCTGAAGACAGTTTCATACGAACCGGCATATCACACAGTCAAGGCGCAAAACGCTTAGAAAAAGGAATGCACGGCCATGTTCAAATCTGTCTTTTATTGAAAAATGACAAACAATTTCAACCAGTCAGTCACTCAGTGTGACTTTTGTGCCTGTTTTCTACGCACAATATCTGAGATTCTGTGAAGAGTGGTTGAAAGAGATACTCTTATGTCAGCACTGGGAATCACTCGATATTGGTGTTTTGTTTTATGGTCATCATTGAGGAGAAACCTGCCTCACACGTAGATAAACATTTTGAAAAGGTGTAATAAATTCAAATGAGCGCTTCGACAGCATAGAAAACTTGAAAACTCTTCGCCCAATCCACACCAAAATTTGAAAAGTTCACAGTTGCAAGATATGAATTGGAAAAAATAATTTATTGACATTGAAGATCAATCAATCCATATTTCTTTTAAAGGACTTTGAAAAGACGATCCTGCGCCCTGATAAAACTTACACGTTCAGTTATATGTTTCAAAACTATTTTCAATTATTCAGGAAGGGCATTATTCGCCAGTGCATGTCGATGAAGACTGCAATGGGTAGAAATGATGTGCAATGCCCGTTTATTCACCAGAGTTGTAAAACATAACTTCAATTAGCACAGAAGGGGCGCCAGCTGTGCATAGCGAGCCAGCGTGATTCCACAACTTTATTTTTTTTAAATACTATTCATTTTTTTCTGATAATCAGTCACTTCGCTAGTCGTCTCTAGACTTTCGCACATGAACAACTCAATCTTTCAACTCAACTGCATGTTTATATCAGCAGTAAACAAACAAATACGTGCAGTTCAACAGGTGAATTGACTCAACTAGCTGAAGGGTGACTCTTGCCTTATTACTTCGAACTTCATCTTCTACCTGGTCTAAAATATCACAAGACATAACACTTATACGACAACGTGCTACATAGCTTGATAAACAAACTTTCTTAAGTTTCTTTTCGATTGTATCTGTAGTTTACGGATTGATAAGTCATTCCCCGATTGTATTCGGTTTCTTTTGCCATTGCAAAAGCACAGCGACTTCCAATCCTAACGTGTTTTCAGAAACTAACCCTGGAGTATAGTCCATAGGCAACTCTCCTACAACACGAAATTGAGCGCATTTGGTTTGGAAAGACGTGTGGTTGTCATGTACGTATGTGGGATGGCGTGAAGCGAGCTAATGAATTTGACGGCTTTATCGAACGATTGCCAGGCAATTTGGAGAAAAAGATACATTGAACATCATCTGTCATGATATATGATTCTAGATAAGTTATTTTCTTCGACATAGCTGAGAATGTTGAAACCTGCATTTGTTAACTCATGAATAACTTATTCACTAAAAAGACCAAAAACGGCTCTCCACTGCTCAGTCTAAATAGCAGGCTGTGAAAAAAAGAAAAAATGGTGCTGGAGTCTGAACATTGTGAAAACAGTGAAATTAATTCCACAGTAGGGGACGTTTCAATTATGAAAGAGCAACAATCTCCTTTCACGTACAAAATCCAATTAAGTCGTGAACAGCAACAGTGTTGCGCTCGTGTGGTGATCAAATGAATCCGGTGGCCTACTTGTGCAAAGATAAACTAAAAGGAGAAAACTTACCACTAAGCGTAACTCTGAATCATAATCCAAAGTGCAACATCTCAAGTTTGTGTGATATATCCGTAAACCTCGTAACAATCCTCTATGGCGCCTGACATTAAGCCTCTCATCAACCTACGAACAAAACACTGTCAGATGTACTTTTGTATTTTGTCCTGTAACTAACTAACCTAATAATCCAGGATATTACATTTTGTAAAAATTTATAAAAAGGCATGCTTGCTATAATTTATGATTCAGTAAATTTACCCCCCAGAAAGATGAAATTCACCTCGGGGATAAATTTGTCCTAGGTTAAGAATCACTGGACTAGCATGTTCTTTTGGTGTTTATGGTTATTGTGTTTTCTCATTTCAAGCAACATTTAAAGCTGTCACTTAATTTTAAGGGCATGGGCCTTTCTCTCACATGTTTGATGAAGTACTTCGGCGAATATTTGAAGAACAGAAAAATGGAAAGCAAGATGTGCAACAACGCGAAGGAGGGTTGAAGGTAGGCAGAGATAAACTTCGATTGTGAGGTTTCCGATTACGGCCCGACTTATTAATACATCCGACCTGCTGCTCAGCAGTAGTAGTGGTAACAATGTAATAAAAGCAAATCTAACGCGCATCGGTCACCGTGGACGTCACCAAAGACTGCCCTTGGAATTTAGGCAGAAGAGCCTGTTCGAAAATTGGAGGCACTCTCCCGCAACAGCTATCCACAACCCGAAGCCTCAAGTTGCGCCCGCTACGCATTTGGGAAGGCGAATCCAGAAGTGGCGACTGGGTCTACTCTGTGAGACGCCCTTTAACGACCGCGCGAGCCAATAAATTGGCTCGCAATTTGTTGGCCACAAATCGCCAGATGCTAGAGCTAGAGAGCTGTTCAAACCCTCTACGGATTCAGCAAGTCTTCTAGTCAAAATCGAAAAAAACAATTTTCGATTTCGGTGGGAGGTTTTCTGGAGGTGACGTAACAAAGAGGACATGTTTTGGAAATTTTGGCCAGTATTGGCCGGTCCTAGGGCCCAACGCATTGACCCATTCTTTTAGCTCAAAGTTTTGTTGAAAACTAGGTGAAAATCCGCGTCTATAGAGCCCTTGATTGACTTGCTAGCACATCTATGGCCAAAATTATGGCCTAATTCCTAACGTTTCAGAAAAAGCATAATTTGCCCTTTCAGGCCAAAGTTTGGCCGGCCATAACTCGGCAGCAGATAGAGCTAGAGAGCTGTTCAAACCCTGTAATGACTTGTGGCGTCATGTAGTTTAAAATTAAAAAAATAATAACTTGGATGGGGGTTTCCGGCGAATTAGATCATTAGGGGGTATGATTTTTGGTTAATTATTTGACGTCATCATCCGATCCCACGTGCGAACATTTTGGCTCGCAGTATTTTTGGATTCTAAGCTAAAATACCCCTCTTTAGAGCCCTTGATTGAGTTTCTAGCGTTTCTTTTTCAAACGTTATGCCAAAAATATTCCAAATATGTCAGGAATATCCCAGGGGATTAGCAGGGATTAGTGGGGATTTCTCTATTTAATATTCTACCATTTTTGCCATAACGTATAAACAAGAAACGCTAGAATGTCCATCAAACCCTCTAAAAGCTCGTACTATAGCCTAGAATGCATTTAAATTTCGCGCGGTTTCGCGCCAGTGATTCGGCTCGATTTACGCCCTCCCACGGGACGTTGACGTCATGGATTGTTTTGAAAGACCTGTCAAAACATGTCAAAACATCCTGTGGTTTTGCAAACATGGCCAGAAAGGCCGAAATTGCACAGTGAAAATTGTTTTTTTCAGTATAAACTACAAGTCTTTCCCGATTCAAAGCGGATTTGAACAGCTCTCTAGTTCGATCCGCTGGCGACTGTTGGCCATATAGAAAACGGGGGTTTTCCACCACAGACTGGGGTTTGTGGGTGGTGAAATTTTTACCAATTTTTGGTATTTTGTCTATAATTTCCGCTACAGATATGCTAGAAAGTCATTCAAGGGCTCTCTAGACGCAGTTGTCACCTAGTTTTCAACAAAACTTTGAGACAAAAAAATGGGTCAATGCGTTGGGGCCTAGGACCGGCCAAAGGTGGCTAAAAAAAGCAAAAGCACCCCCACTTGTGGCGGTCCCCCCAGAGAACCCTAAGCCGAAAACAAACAAATTTTGTTTCGATTTTGACTAGAATGCTTGCTGAATCCGTAGAGGGTTTGAACAGCTCTCTAGCTCTAGCGGCTGGCGATTCATGACCAGAAAATTGCGGGCCAATTTATTAGCTCGAACGGTCGTTAAAAGGTTTTAAAATCCAGGCGTAAACGGCGATCTCAACAAAAGCTAGTACTTAGAAACTGGAACATCACTTCACTCACAGGGAAAAAACATGAGCTGGTTGAGGAAGCAAAACGATTCTTCCTGGATAGTGTTGGAATTTCCTCGACTAAGCTTCGTAGTTATAACACTGCTGAGATGGATGACAGGTAGAAACTCTCCGACTCCGGCTTTGAGCGAGCAAAGTTTTTCTCAGACTGGAGTGAGGTTACTTGCAAGCTCTCAGCTAGCAAATTGGGTTAATGAATGGATCTCACGGACGGAAAAAACTCGGTGTGGTGAAAAATAAAGAAGTCTTCTATGAACCCAAGAGGTGAAACATGCTGTTCCAGTAAAGAAAGTATCCCCCGTGCCATGTGCTTAAATACACCTCACTCTTGTACGCTGAGGCGCGGACGTTTGGAGCTCTTAAGTTGAAAAACTCCAATATACAATCTTGAGAGAATTGCGGAAGTAAACAGGGAACAAGTTATTGGCAAGCAAGCGAAGTGTTCTGACAAACCATCAGGCGTCTTCGCGGTAAAAGATCTTGCGCTGATAGATATATCAAAAACTAATATGTTGTCTTACTCAGCAATGAAAAGAACAAGCTTGACATATGAAGAGAGTATTTCAAAGATCTTTCAAACTCATTAGTTATCACACTAGTACCGGAAGCACATGTGAGATTCAATTTGGGGAGGACAATATTTCGGCACCAGCCTTAATCGCGAGCTGTGGTGGGCTGTCACTCGCAGAGGGTTTGAACGCGTACGCAATAACCTTGCCAACAGGCTCACGCATTATGAATTCCGCGCATCAACAGGACTGCAGTCTTTTCTTTCCTACAGCAATTGCAAATGGAGCGCAAGATAGTCAGCGGAAAATGTGTTGTAACAGATTCAAGCAGCAAACTTCAGTGGCGATTTATCGATGGATAGGGTTTCTGAAAATACAACAGACACAAACTAAACAAATCTACCAGGCGCAGCTAATCTACTAAGCAAATCTACCAGGTGTAGCTAAACTGAACAAGTAGACATCACTACAAAGTAACCGAGCGTGCAAAAACAACTAATGGCGAGGAAAGCGCGCAACTACGATTTACTATCAGGTACCGCAATTAAAAATGGGGAAAGCGTGTAGCTGAGACTTACAGTGTTATCAGCTGTGTAAACACAAGCTCGAAGACCCAAAAATAAACTTGCAATAAACATTCATCGTGCGCTAAGCATTCAGTGACAATGGAAATTAAACCTATGTACACTGAATAATATGGTCTAGACATCTCAGATATTAGGTCTTTTACGTTTCTCAGAAAACTTGCTGGTCCGAACGACGGCATTATACATCATCTCCTGTCAATTTAAAGTCAGACCGGCACTAAAAATAAACTGCCTCTTTTAAAGTCTAGAAAGGGCGCACATTACACTTGGTGACCGTGTGAAACGCAGCGTGTAAAAGGTAAACGCAGGTGAAGTCGATTCGTCGCTATACGCCGTTACGGAAGATACGATTACTGCGATCCAAATCCTCGTAGCTGTCAAAACACTGACGGCTGGTTACAATCAAAACCAACCTGAAATGCTCAAAGCTTTGAATTGAGAGGAATTTCTTCAGCTGACTCGTGTGTGTTAAGTAGCCTGCGTTCTGGAAGGACAACGAAAGGTTGGCAAGCTGGAGTGATCATCCAGTGAATATGGGACGATTTGGTACTGTTGCATTTTCTGAACATGGTTTTTAACATGAACTTGATCGGTGATCTTCTGCGTGCGTCCAAGTTGAAACGATAAATAAAACTGAAAAGATCTAAGAATTATGCCACTCTAGAAACCCATGGCAATGTATGCTGCAGCAGGTGAAGAAATTCAAATACTTTGGGGTGGTATTCACAAGTGGCGGAAAACGGAACAAGGATATTAAGACAGGGATTGGTATTACTTAAATGTAGTTTTGCTTTAGCTTTCTGTACGTAGTCGGAAAACAAGAGTTTCAAACACCGCAAATCTATCCATTTAAAAATCGGTCTTTATGGTCATGAATCTCAGGTAATGACTGAAATGATATTATCTCAAGTGCAAGCACCAGATATGGGACGTTTGCGAAGAGTTCACAGCGTGAAATTTCGCGTCAAAGTACGCAGCAGTGAAATTCGTAAATCCTGAATGTCGAGTCACTTCTTTAACGAATCGAGAGATCCAGAAAGTCCCAGGAAAGATTGGCGAGGCAAGTCCTGCTGGCTATTCCCACAGGAAAGCGGCCCAAAGATCGTCCAAGGAACATGTGGAGTGGCTACAGCTAAAATCTTGCTTGGTCTCGTCTCATGGTGTGGAGCCACGAGAACTATCTGAAATTCTAAGATTGCTGTTGACCGTGAGGTATTTCGAGCCCTCCTGGGTATCCTGCACTCTCGACCCTTCCCAGAAGAAAAAAACGGGTATGAAATTGATTGAGATATAAATGTATGCACTGGTGCATCGTTAAAGTAATAGTTATCCAATTTCTAACTTTAAAGTAGTCAGCATCAAAAACAGCAATAGGGAAATGATGATTCATGTGGCCAGAAAAGACTTCAAAGAAGGGGCATTTGTAACGTGTGGTGCTTGACCAGGCACTCAGAACAATGCAGAGAAAAAAACGTTTTTCGCCTGACTTGGTTTGTTGCATTTGCGAAGATGATAATGGTAACAAACATGGCAATGCCTCTTTGCAAAGAGTACAAGTAATGCAACAAATTTGCTATTCCTGTGAACAATACACACTTTTATCTAAACTACGAGTGAAGGTTTTGTGAATTCAGTAATATTTGGTATTGTTGTTTTTCATGATCTTTAGTTGACTCACACAAAATAACATCTTCGGAATGATCTTCTTAGCATGTTGGGCAATACGGCTTAAGGTTGAAGACCACTTCATTGGTTATGGCTTTGATCTTATCTTAAAACTTCCTTCGTGTTTTTTAATCTTACAATTGCCTTTTTAATTACCTTGCTTAAAGCCATACGACATTTTTAAACCCTTGCAGCACGAGGAAAGGTCTTGCCAATTACTTGAACACTTGTTGAACACCAACAACATTCTGCTTGCAGAAAGCCGCTGCAAACATGATGAGCTTGTGCGTTTGGTTAAAGCAATCATACATCCGGTAGGTGTATTTAAATAGTATTCCAAGAAAACGTATTTGTTACAGTATATAATTATATAACAATTATACTTTCAGAAAAAACTAGCGCTACCAAATTGATTTCACTTTTTCATAGCGTTTAATAAGCTAGCTACTTCACGTAACACCAAAGGAACACAAGGGCTTTTTATGGCCCGCAGCAGCCACGATCGTAGCTTAGATGTTATCGGCCATAACTTGTCAACTGAGTACGTTAGAGAGTCAGTGAAAATATCTCGTGATTTGGAAGACAGCATCAAACTTTTTGCGGAATGTTGCGCGTAGTGTTGACGTTATTGTGACCAGCGGCGTAACTAGATATTGTAGCAAGGGGGGGGGGAAGCTTAGTTGAAGGGGCCACTGGTCACAGCAGGGGGCCCACTAGCTAATACTCAGAAAAAGGTTAGGAAAAAACAGTGAATCTCTGGATGCCCTGGATGTCCATACTAGATCAAAAAAACCTAAAAACGCAAAAAAACAACAAATCAAAAAATACTGAATATCAAAATGTTAACTAAAGGGGGCCCAGTTTTTACATTTAGCTTGCCATGGGGGCGGCTTGACCCCTTGCACCGTGTCAGTTACGCCACTGATTGTGACCCCATTTTAGGGTAAAATCCGTTTTTGTCGTATGTAAAAAATCGTGATTTTTATTCAAAAAGCCGTGGAGCGGATGTGAAACACGTTGAAAATACTCTTTCTGTATAAAAAAATATCATTCCTGATCATACCTGTGCAAAAATAATTGAAAAAATGTTCTTTTAATTCTAAGAGGTGAAACGGTGCAAAACCAAAATTGTTTGGTTGTTTTTACACTATTTGGGCCTTCAAAGAGTAAATTGTTCCCAATCAAGATGCACAAATCATTTCAAAATTGCCAAACAGGTTTCCCTTGGTGTCTTACAACATCCTACCAAATTTCGATTGAAAGTATTAGGAGGAAATAAAGTTATGAAATTTTATCTATAATTATTTAACTGATCCTCTAGGGGTATGATTTGTGTTTTAGGCTATAAGCTTCCAACCCCTAATGCTAGAAGGCCAATCAAGGGCTCTAACGATGCGAATTTTGCTTAGTTTATTTCAAAAGAGAAAAAAAGAAATTGCATCCTGTATTTTGTTCTCAGCCCCGATGATATCATCCAAAAATCCCTTGACACCACCCACTTTTTCACCCAAACATTCCACCTCAAAACAGTGACGACTCACTTTGGTTGGCGTTTTTTGTTAGCTGGAGTCTTCAGATCTAGTCCAAGTCAAAAATTGTATCGAAAGAGGTAACAGGTAAGCGTGAAAGAAATTTTTAGTTTTACGGAAATTGCAAAAAAATTGCCTTCCGGAAAATCATAAATTTGCATTTTTCTCAAAAATTTTTAAATTTCAAGATGTATTTTTTTAACTCATCAGATCGGTTGCTGTCTTCCGAGTGCGAGGATATCTTCACTGACTCTCTAGGGCAGGGGTCGGCAACCTTTTGCTATTAGTGTGTCAACTTAAGGTTTCAAATCATTCTCGGTGTGCCAACCAAATACGTATTTTCATACAAGTCAAAGTTTATATACCTTCTCTGTGAAGTTTAACAAAATTTATGTGTCAAACTTGGAGCTTCTCCGTGCCAGTGGAAACTGCTTTGCGTGCCAATTATGGCACGCGTGCCGTAAATTGCCAACTCCTGCTAGCGCAATCCGTCCGCGAGTTGTGACCGATATTTAGTTACTAACCGATATAATTAATTGCTTCTGCAGGCTTTAAAGGGAAACATTGCTATCTCTACCAAAAATACTTTGCAAACATCATTTTCAAATTGTGCAAAAACCACTGGTGAAGCTTGGAAAGTGAAAATTCTAATTTTTGGTTTTCACTTTGAACAGAATAGATTAAAAGGTTTTGAGAAATTGTCAAAGCAAATTTTTAAGGCATTGTGTTAACATATTTTTGACGATAAGAAATACAGTATGATAGAATGTGATTTCAGTCCATTCGAAATTTGATGAATACCCATTGTGAAACTCTATCAAGTTTAGACACGCTGTGAGCAAATCTGTGAGGCAAATCTCTTTACTGTGCAGGAAAAGTATAAAGATCAAGCAAATTTGGACCCTAACAAAGAATTTTTGTTAGAGGTAAGGTATTATAATGTGTTACAATTTTTTTCTACAATACTTGCTGTTTTATTGGAACAGCGCAAAACTTGAATTTTTGCGAAATCTTATTAAGAACACTAAAACAAAGACTGTGCTAATCATTAGAAGGCAATTCTTTGTACCATTTCCAAAACATTTGCTTTCAATGCCGTAAGGATTCAACAAATGAAGTGCGGAACGTTAAAGCCCAAAACACGCATTTGAAAAACAAATAGGGGAACAGCATGTTATTTATAAATGTTAAGGCAGACGAGAACAACATAAATATCAAGTTGCTTATTCCAAAGAAAACGTTGAATAAAACCAGGCGAATACATAATGCATCAACAGGGCTTTTTACCAAACACTTTTCACATTGTTAAGCGTTTTCTATCAATATAGGCTTCATCAAGGTCTATTTTATGATCAAAATTCTACTTGCTTGTTTGCGTACCTCTGTTTGCGGACTCTTCTTGCTTTTATTGATCCTTTGAATGTAGTTGCACTGAGTCTTACCAATAGAAATTTCACCTACGGACATATCGGCTTTGAAATGCCTTTGAACGTTCGAAAAATATTAGGATCCTTCAGATAAAATTAGCCTAGCTAGGTTACTGTAGAATTTAAGAGTCGCGTGTGCATACCTCATAAAAACATTATTGTGTTTTAAACAACGGAATAAAACTTCTTACTCTTTTCACTATATGCGATACCAAACCCAGTTAAATAAGACACTTTATAGCTTTTCACGTTTTGCGATCATACCTGAGCACAAATTATAAATATTTTCTGTGTTTATCGCTGAAATTTCATCCTTTTTTGGATGAAAGTGATAGGAATGTATACGAATGCCCTTGAACCATACCTACAGTATTGTTAACCTTCTCACACTCCTTGTGCGAATTTGGTTAAGAGCGGCATTTTGATCTCAATGTGTAATACGAAATGCAGCCGTTGGTATTTTGTCTTTGCAGAAGAATGCCTTTTGCGAGAGCAAAAAATGCGTCGTCAACATTAGTATACAATGAAAGGAAAAATATTTCCTGAACGAATCGCTAAGCACCATAAATCTCATTTATATTGAGCTGAAGCGAGTTTGACTGTTGGAATGACGTCATATGGTTCACAAATACGTCAGCGATTATTGGCGTAATGGACAAACTCAAAAAACACATCTGTCTAATTGAAAGTATTCGGAAATTAAAAACATGTGCTTTTAACGAAACACCGCCATATTTTTTAACCGGCGTCTGCTGAGTGCATGAAACAGTAATGAATTAGGATTTAAAGTGCAGTAAAAAACTTTAGCCTTGCGGCAAGCTTCTGAGGAATCTGCATGCTTTCTGCTTTCATTCTTCTGCGACGATTAAATCATGCAAGCGTATCTATTTTTCTGTAGTCTGAAAATTAGTTGGAATAGTCTGAAAATTAGTTGGAATAGTCTGAAAATTAGTTGAATTTAAAGTACGGTAGTCTGAAAATTAGTGGGAATAGTTGCAAAAGAACTTACCGCATTAAACAAGATCATACCTGTATTAGTGATATTGAACTCCTCTTTCAAAATGAAAAGGTGCGTCATTTGCCACCAAATCATGTGCACGTAAAAGTGCCAGATTGCTGGAACGCCATGTGGCGTAATTGCAGTTGAAGCTTCCAGCAGATGCTAATATCGATTGCAAAGTGGCGCGTGAATTGTGTGTTTTTGAGTGTCACTTCTGGGGCACTGGAAGATGCGCGGAGTACATGAACCAGTACTCTTCATCCAGTTCGTAGTAGCTTCCTGATATCTCAATCAGCCTTTTAAGCCTCTATAATTTGCTATATCCTTGTTTGAATCAACTGATTTGAACTTTCCTAAACCATTTACAGTTTCTTTCAATGTGGTCATATAGTCAGATCGCTTAAAGATCCACTGACGTGGATTTTAAATACTTAGTTTTTTAATTTTTAAGTCCATTTTTATTTTGTATCTTGAAAACACGTCATTTTGTTCAAAAGACATAGCACTCACGTACTCTGGTAATACTGTTATCTTTTCAAAATTAGTATCATGGACAAAGAGAATGTTTTCAGCTGAAAAATTCGTCAAAGTTGTCGATATGGAAAGCTAAATAACAGTTTGCCACGGTACCTATCATATTAGGAGATGTGCTACATGACCATATTTAGTATTTTTATAAAAATGTTTTGCTTGTGGTTTTCAGTAAGTCATATGTAACATGTGAATTTTCATGGATATAGAAAAACCTTCTTTTCAAAAAGTAAAGTAATGGAGGATGTTTTAAGCTGAAGATGGCATGTTCCAGCATTTTTGAAAGAAAGCACCCACAACGTGCTACAGCTACCTTGTTCCAACCAGTAAACGGTGATCACGTTTGACTTTTTGTAACAACCTGAACTGTCCATGACCCGGACATGAAAACCTAGTGTGCATTTACTCACCATTCTAAAGCAAAAATTTTCGTGAGAATTATTAAAAACATTGTGCTGTGAATTTCTGACTCAGCTGGGAGCCACTAAGAACCCAAGATGAATGCCAGAGAGATTTAGCAAACAACCTAGTCATTTGGCAACGAGTAAGATTAATAGGTTCGAGTTGTTGTTGACCACTGGCATCAACCAGTTAATTTCGGAGTTTTAGTGAAATCATTTATTTGAGTAAACGTTTTTTCTAATTTTATTAGTCCCACTTTTTTGTCGCAGTTTGTGTTCTCGACGTCAGTCAGTCATAAGTTTGTTTGCTTTCTCCGCCCTTGCTTCAACCTACAAACGTTTCACAAAATGCGCAGGACTAATGATGCGTAATTTTATGTGAAAATGATTTCATACTAAAAGTTTGCTGATCGATTCCTTGCTTTACCCCATTGTGGTGAGCACATACTTCAACATTCTACAAAAGTTTTATTAATGTCGAAGTAGTTTGAAACGATACTACAGTACATCATTCATCTGGTTGCTTTATAACAAACACTGGGATAATATCTCTCAACTATAAGTCATTGTCCAGAAACGTCAGGCAACAATCGAAATAATGAGAAATATGAAGTCGAGAGGCCATCTGTTTTATCAATAAGCATTCTTTTAGGAAGGAAAGAACTTGTACGAAATGTTCCACACAAGGAATGCCCTTCACAGAAGAGCCTATTAACATCCTGTGAAGAAAGCGGTGGACTTAATGTACGTTGCATTTGCTAACATTGATTGATTGCTTTCCTTTTCCGCCATGTATTTCAGGAACCTTCACACAGACGTTCTCATCTTTTTTCCTTAAGATGAATGAAAAACGCAGCTTCGCGATGAAAAACGCAGTTCATTCTTTGAAGATTAACCCTGCTCATGTTCCCTCTAAACACAAAGACCGTTGTTGTCCCTACGCAAAACGGACAGATTTTGTTTATTCGCTTATACTGGACAAATTCCGCCAATGGACGTCATTGTTGGTCGGTTTAAGGTTGAAATCGAACCTTACTTCAAGGTTTTGGTTCTATCGGCAATAAAAGCAAATTAGGTTGAGACATGAAATTTTTCTATTTTCATTGCAATTTTTCAGTAGGTCATATGTAACCTGTGCATTTTCACGGATATACAAAAACCTTATTTTCATAAATTTTCAGCCACATTAATCAACATTGCCCAAAATGGGCAATTGCTTTACGACAATTGTTGTGCAATCAGTTTGATCGTGGCACTCCTATTGACTTTCACGTCTCACAGACGGTGCGCAGACAAACGAGACCAACTCGTGTGAGACCATTCATTTGAAATCGCTTCATTGGAAACCACGTTCATTTGAGATTAAGACATTTGAGACCATATTCATTTGAGACCACATTCATTTGAGACCATATTAATTTGAGACCACACTCGTTTGAGACCATATTCATTTGAGACCACTTCATTGGAGACCACATTCATATGAGACCACATTCATTTGAGACCACATTCATTTTAGATCACATTCATTTTAAACCATGTTAAAGTGAAGCTGTCTTGATTTACTATGAATCACATTTTAATTATCTACCTTCCACGTCTTTGCGGGAATTAACGTTATCTTCTAAAGATCACGTGTGAGACGTTTTGCTCATACGCAGTTGCATTTCTCTTCCCAAAAACCACGAAATTTTTCTCCTGTGATTTTTTCGAACAACGCAAAACGACATTTTTTCCTCGTGTTTCATTTTTCAGTTGAAAACTAAAAGCATTGTGGCGCCTCGATAAAGGAAAGGGGCAGGAACGCAAAACATGTTATTCTTTGACTTGGTCTTAATTACACTTTTGAGGTGCAACGCTCCCTTCCAAACCCGAGGTATGAAGCGTTTTCTGGCCTCTGCGGTGTTTCAAAGTGCGGGCAGAGTCGAATTAAATGGTAGGGGCGCCGTGGCATTGCCACTCTTGGGCCCCTATGACGTATTTCCTGACGAGATTGTTTGTGAAAACTACGTTTTCGCGGATTCGCAACGTTCTCCTTTTCTCTTTGTGATAGTCGAGGATGTGCTTACTCAACTGCACATACACTTAGCTGCGAGAAGATAGTTTTTGATACAAGCACAAGATTAGGAGTATCAAACTGAAATTGCTCCGTGGGCCACATGAGGACTTACAGGGCAACCCGCGGGCCGCATTATGACACTGACGCAACAATTGCGGTATCTGAAATGATTTTACATCTTATTGCCTGCGAAAGGTACCATGAATTATAGGCAAATCATTTCAGCCTTCTCTGCGTTTGTATTAATCAATTCTAGCTGTCGAAAGAACTTGTTCACTCGCTAGCTGAGCCCCTTTAAACACCGCTGAAGAAACTAACGTAAATGTTATTCATTTCATTCATTTTCATGCCCAAATTTCTTGGAATACCTCACTGTCAAGAGCAATTTCAGATAGTTTTGCTGGCTCCACACCAAGACGGGACCAAGCAAGGTCAGAGATGCAGTTACTCCACCTAGGGCTAGGACGACATCCGAACGCTGTCCCGTGGGTTTAGCCAGCAGGGCTTGCCACACCAGTCTTCAAGTGGGCATTCCGGATACCTGGCCGAACTAACGTAGTTGTATTCTCTCAATAAGAAGGAGTGGTTCGACATTCAAGGCACTGCGAATTTCACAGCTGTGCACTTTGTCGCGAATGGTTACACCAGGGGCGTAAAGAGGGGGCACAATGCCCCGGACGCCGAATCACTGGGCGCCGCTGAAATGTCGCAACAATCTCGCAAAGTTTTTTCTTCAGTGCAGGACATTTAACCCCAAAATAGCTTAGGTTCAAATATGGAGGCGCCAAATTTGTTTTTTGCACTGGGCGCAATCTAGCCTCTGTACGCCCCTTTGTCACACCGTGGACTCTTCTCACAAATCCCAACGTGAGTGCTTGCACCTGAGTTAATATTCTTTCGGTCATTACCCAAGAATCATGACCATAGGTGAGGATAGGAACAAAGATTGATTTTAAAACTGATAGCTTTACGGTGTTTTAAAGCTCCCATTATATGACCAAAGAGCGATAAAGGTCACGCAGAACTGCGTTAGCTTTACCAATCCGTGCATCAATCCCCTGGGGCTGCGCCTTATGTCACACGTAAATACAAGCCCTAGGTACTTGAACGTCTCCACCTGCTGCAGTGTAGTGCCGCTCACTTGCAGCATACACTGGCTTGGGTCGGTAGAGAGACATAGAGTAGTACCTCGGTATTTGTAGCATTGATTTTCATTCCCGCTCGGTCTCACGCAGCAGAAAACCAATCGAGTGCATGCTGAAGACTCTGTTGAGATGATGTTAGGAGTACCAAATCGTCTGCAAAAACTACACGGTTGATCCTTGAGCTCCCTACTGTGACACCCTCGTCGACTCGGCTGTGACTGTCTGTGCAATTCATGTAGACCAGTGGTGCTCAACCTCGGTTCTGAGGGCCGCATTCGGCTCCCAGGCACCGTTTGTGTGGCCCTCAGCAGTCTTTCACAAAAACGTCTAATATTTTGTGTAACAGACTTCGTTCCGCTGTAAAACAAAATGTGGAAATTGAATTGTGTTAAAAATTTTTAGTGAGGCTCTCCAACAAAATTGTAGGTCTGGATTTTGCTCCCGTCAGCGAAAAGGTTGAGAGAATCACTGATGTTACTGTATTGCATTGTGTAACGTCTTCATTCCCACACGCAAAACGCTAGACTTTGAACATGCAGAAAAGAGAAAAACATGAATACACGAAAGAAGACGAGGATATATACATTTATAGCAGGATAGAGTATACGCTTGATGGCGCTAGTACATTCACTTTTATGAAATACAAGCTTTTAAGACACACGCGTGAATGTCGCCATCATAATTATTATAATGAAGAACTGCAATGACCTCCAAATACATCGATGTATGGATTGCATGAGGGAGTTGGAGGCTGCCAAGGACCAAGGGTCATCTAGGCTGCAGACTCTCCTGTTAACTATGAAAAAGAACGGTGACAGCACACACCCTTGTCGGAGTCCAACATCAATGGTGAACGGTCGTGATTTAACTCTCCAGAAACGGACGCAAACGTCTGATCAGGAATACAGTGAATTGGCGACTAGTAACAGGCGGCCGTCAATATTGTACTCACGCAACACTCCCCAAAGCTTTTCACAAGGAATCCGGTCGTATGCTTTCTCGAGGTCGACACAGCATATGAAAACCTGTTAGCATATTCCCACGATTTCTCAAAATATTGCTGGAGAGAGAAATGTGGTCTGTATTGCTATGGCCGGGACGCAAACCGCACTGGGTATCATTCAGGTTTGATTCAATTATTTCGTGGCGTCTTTGTTCAAGGCACTTCGCAACGTAAATGTTGATTATTTGAAAATTCCCAAAAAGCATCGCGGGCCGCACATAAGTTACGGGAGCCTTTTGATACTATATTAAACCAATGGTTCTCAACCCGGGCGGAGCGCCACCCCAGGGGGCGTCAATAATTTTCCAGTGGGGCGCGAGCCCTTACGCGCACTACAACATGGAAAGTTTGATCAACAAATTTACCAATAAACAAATTTGTTTGTACAGCTTATTTAGAGTCAGTGGTGCTTGAAACAAATGACAATCACTTAAGAACCACTGCTATACACTAAACAGCAACAACAGCAGGGCTGGCTTTAGCACGCAAATAGTATCGTGCTCGCGACATTTGTGCAGTAGGCGTGATGCACGAGCAGATGATCTTATCCATGCCAAAAGACCGATTATTAGAAAAAAGTTAAAGTTACAAGCAAAATTCAAATATATTTGCATTGAACAACAACAAAAATATTTACATTCAGCAGTGACTACTGAAACTGGCAGCAAGTCAAACTTGTAGAAAAATCAATAGATATACTTACTGCAACATCGGAATATACATTTGTATTCTTTTGTCGCTTCTGAATCACAACTTGTCAATGCAGTATTTTATTGAAAACAAATAATTGTCATCACGGGGGCCCCCTTGTAGGCAGGGGCCCGGGGCAACTGCCCCCGTTGTCCCCTCCCATCCCCTCCCATTAATCCGGCCCTGAGTGCGGGTGCATTTACAATCCAGCGTTAGTCAATCCTGGACACGGAAAAGCGCAACCTTGCAAAACTTCAAATGAGTAGTCACCTTGCAAAACTTCAGATCTCCTGCAAACAAGTGGAAGGTATATCATAAAAATGTGATTCATAATAAATCAAAACAGCTTCACTTTAACATGGCGTAAAATGAATGTGGTCTAAAATGAATGTGGTCTCAAATGAATGTTGTATCAACTGAATGTGGTCTCAAATGAATGTGGTCTCAAATGAACGTGGTCTCAAATGAATGTGGTCTCAAATGAATATGGTATCAAATGAATGTGGTCTCAAATGAATGTGGTCTCAAATGAATGTGGTCTCAAATGACTGTAGTCTCAAATGAATGTGGTTTCAAATGAAAAAGTCTCAAAAGAACGTAGTCTCAAATGAACAGGTCTCAAAAGAACGTAGTCTCAAATGAAGTGGTCTCGAATGAATAGGTTTCAAATGAACCTGGTCTCAAATGTCGTGGTCTGAAATGAATGTGGTCTCAAATAAGTGGTCTCAAATGAATGGTCTGAAATTAATTGGTCTCAATAGTCATGGAACCCTCGCAGACGGCACTCGACCAAGTAACTGAACACATATACGGGCCCGTAACTAGGGGGCATGGGAGCCGCGAAAACCAACTAAAAATTTTGTTCACCTGAAAAAAAAAAAAAAAAAAAAAAATAGCTTTGTAATTTGCGTAGCCAGGATTTCGTTGCTTGGGTTAATTTTGTTTCGCTGCTTGTGTGCATGTGCTGTACATGTGTAGTCCTTGCTGGCTGTTACTTTGTGCTTGACATTGTCAACAATTAGTTGCTTAGCATCAATTTTTGTACTTGCTGACCGTGTTCTCTGCTTTGCTTTTAGCCTGCAGTCACAATGTGTTTTTTTATTAAATTACCATTGCTGCATGAGTTGTACGCAGCGGTTAAAGTTAGACTGAGCCAGATACAAGTTTTGCCTGTTGTTTCCTTAGCTGAGAGTAGTTGGATTTTCTAAACGTGATTAAGCACTAGGCTAATGCAACTTTGCGTGACGGCAGCGACTCCCGTCAGGTCGGAACCTAGCAAAGCGAAATTTCCTATCCATGCTGTCGCGAAATATTGACTATGACTGTCGTTTCCATAGATGATATGCCATAGGACAAAAATGTGCCATTGGAGAAATTTTTTATTGCTTAAAAGGTTATGATAACTTCGTTTGAAAAGGATTTCATATACAGAACATATGCAATTGTCTGCGATTAGCTCAAGAAAAAAGATGCAAATTGAACAAACAGAACGTTAGAATTTTTGCGGCCAGTCGCCCAACTATATGGACAAGTACATACGGACGGGAACCAGTGCTTTGTAATAGACTGCTCATTGGGCCATCCGGCTGGGCACAAACCGTTCACATGTTCACACAGCGTTTTACGTAACACGTGACTCAATATTCACGCCATTCGTTGAATGCGTTTTTCTGCTC
>Ga0210059_1002692_pt1 | contig 28028 bp, 22 predicted proteins | sample Ectturendosymbi2_FD_188042 | JGI IMG/M metagenome (GOLD analysis project Ga0210059, IMG submission 188042) | Ecteinascidia turbinata endosymbiont from Florida, USA - Sample 2 (SPAdes) (version 2) | ecosystem: Host-associated > Tunicates > Ascidians > Unclassified | place: Key West, Florida...
CTGGCTACGGCATGGCCCCCTGCCCCCTGGCTACGGCATGGCCCCCTGCCCCCCTGGCCACGGTAATGTGTGCACCCAAAAGAAAATCATTTTGTTTGCTTTGATAACGGCTACAAATTGCAGAAGAGATAAATATGTGATGGAAAAATCGAAGCACACAGGCATTTGTTTCGTAGCAATGTCAAAATGTTGTTCTTAGATTCACAAACAAACCTTTGTAGCTACGTACTGATGTGATTTTTCAAAAGTGAGTAAGTAACTTTATTGACTTCAAAATGCATTTCATTGTTCCATTTAGTGTTGATGTCGAAATGTTGTTTTCCTCAAATTTGATTCACTGCATTTGAGTGTAATGTGATGGCGTTTAATGCAATGCGCATTTTTGCATTGAAGTGATTGCTTCATATTTTGCAAAGAGAAATCGAAATATTGCTTGCTTTGGGATATCTTGGAATTCAAAGGTTCTATGAAAAAGATTATTCAAACCACCCGCACGGGGAAATATGAAATAAAAAAAGACCAAGACCTCAGGAAAGCGCTGCTCACAGCTCCACGCCAATCCCGTTACTCATAAACCAACCGATAGCAACCTACATACATTTTCTCCAGAATGAGATCAAAAGTACTAGCTCCTGCAAAAAGAATTGCTAAGCGTTGCGTTTTTGCAGCAAATAAGAAGTAAAAATGTTGAATGTTATGAAGACGAATATAAGCCAAACGCGCACTGACAACCTCTAAATCGTTACTAACTTTACTGCTGCAAATTCTGTAGGATTTTTGCATTTCCTTTGGAGGTTGAGAAGACAAACAACACTTTGAACAACGGAACCGATGTTCGACAAGTGTTTTTTCCTGTGTCATTCTGTTCTTCGGAAACACGTCAACAACGACATTAATCAAAATTATTTCCTTTTTACAAGGTTTGAAACAAACGATGATGCGTGGGAGCGCACGATTCAGGAAATGTTTATTAATGTTACTGGAAGGTTGCGTGCATTTCTCGGGCTTGTTTACCAAGTTTTAGATGACCCCGCACTACTGCACACATCTCTGCAGTTAAAAGCATCGTCTGTTTAGGAAAACATTTCACTCAAGTTTTGCACTTTGAAAAGAGCCATCAACAAATACATGCCGCGGCACTGTGAATTCGAGTCCACTAAAGTACTAATGTGCAAACGCGTGGTTTGCCATCAGACGTGCACACTTGTGAGGCAATAAAACCGCAAGTTTGAATGAAAAAAAGCTACCTTGCTGAAAGATTTTCCACAAATTGTGCAAATGTGCTGTAAGCGCACAAGAATCGCGAATAATGTGTGCACTGAAAATCGGAGTTCACGTGTGGGTTTGATTGCTGCTAGGTGCACCGCTGCATTTATTCCAAGCAGCAAATATCTAAAACCGTTTCCAACAAGTAGAAACTTTAGAACTCTAGAGTTCTGCAAAGCCACATCTTTGAGATTCGCAAAAGTTTTGACTGTGAAACTGCTGACTCAAAATTCCACAGAGAAACAATTGCCTTGCCATCTTTACGTTGTAGAATCGCAAACATTGCAAACTTCTGTTGTGTAAAACTATACCTTGCGTTCATTAGGCTACTGTAGAATTGCACAAAGCTTGCAGTGCCAAGCCCAAAGAAATGGATTATTGAGATTACGAACACCAGTAGTCGTATGTGGCATCTGTAACGCCTTTTTCAACGTTATTGAAACATTATTTTCAATCAAAAGTAAATGTTTTTTGGGGTTGAACAATGTATTTTAAAATCATTTTTGCAAAATAATTTTAACAGGAAAAACTGAGTTTTTTCACTTTATACACTAGGTTTCTGGTGTGTAAAGTTTGCAGATTTTTGCTCAGATGCAAAAATCGTTTGCGTAAGTCATAACAAGTATTTTACTTACGAAACAGACTTAGAATGAAATTTTTCAATTTACGCGATTGCAATTATTTGCAAAAATAACGGGCACAATCAACCTATTAGAACGTTGAAGAAGAATCTTAAAGTTTTTTCCACATAATCTTTTCTTTGCTGTAGAACCTTTATTCAAATTTGCTTCTACAAAGATGTTTTCTTTACAGGACCCAAGTGAGAAAATGTTCTTTCTTATTTAGTCCCTGCTGCAAAATTACACACTGCACACAATCTATTGATATTTTCTGAGAAGTGTTAAACTCTTCGATACAGTCAATTGAAACGAGCTATGCGCTTACACTGTTCAAGAATCCTAGGTGGTCCACTACCCATGGACTTCTTTTTTGTTGATTTTACATACTTAGAAAAATGTTAGAAACCTGTGCACACATGACTTTTCCTGATTTTCGGAGACAAATGGAATGGCGCCAGAGTTATTTTACAAAAATCTCCCTGAAACCCAATATGTAGAAATGTGGGTACTATACCACCCATGGTTACCTGATGTGTATCAAATTTTGGGTAACTTACTAAACCTTAACATTTCAATGTGATTTTAAATGCAAAACCTGTTTGGCCAAATATGACCACCGAAACCTTATATGTGAAAAACTTTCCTACACATGACTTGATATGAAGATAAAAAAGGATCTAAAACGCACATTACATTTTTTACGGACAAACAAAAATTCTCCTCTAAAAAATCCCGTTTTTGACGGTACAGCGCATCAAATTTGTATGATATGTAAGTTTCGCTGCGCAGATACGATTTTGTTGCGAAAGTGATTAAAAATGGACGTCGGGAAGTAAAAAATAGCTTGGTCCGGAAATAACGGATGTCTCGTGTCCCAGGAAAACGTAATCAAATTATGGGTTGCATTGTATCCTACTTTTACTGACTCATACAGCAGTTTAAGGATTCTTAAGAAGGGTAAAATGGATTGTTTGAAGAACGTTTACACAACAGGTCACACAGTGGTCAACCGTAACCGAAATTGTCCGTAGAATAAAAATTCAAAAGAAGGCGAACAAAATTTTAAGTATCTGAGTAAACGAACTTTAATCTCTCTAAATCAGAGGTTCACAAACTTTCTCTGGCCATGTACTCCTTCAGCATTTCGACAGATGAACATACCCCTAAAATTTCTTATGAAAAAATATTTTATCATGATTAATCATAGATATATTTAAAAATAAGCATATAACGGTTTTTGAAAATAATATTCTCTGATATTTGTATAAATATTTGGAAATAAAAAATATGTAAATATATATTTCTCTTGTATTGCCAAACTATCCCTTCGGATAGGCATATGTACCTCTAGGGGTACAACCTCTGCTCTAAATCAACGCAGAATGCAACGTTGGTTGTATTGACACCAAAAAATATTCTAGAGCTGTTTAAGGAGAAAGCAACAACAAGTTGACACTGGACTGGGTGAACAAGGGGGAAGGAGAACCCCACCCTGGATTCTGAAATTTGACATTTTCTATGAAATTTTTAGCAAAAAAGATTGTTTTCTTAGTTTCGAGTGGGCAAAATGAAGTTTCACCTCTTCTTCCCCGTGGAAAAACATTTTGGCTCACCCTGGAAAAATCCATTTGTACCCCCTCCCTGGAAAAAATCCTTCCGATGCCTATTGGCGTAGTTACTGTTTTGTACAACGCTGTACAGAGTATAACTTAATGCTGTACCTATGCACTCAAACTTTGTAGGATGTAGCGTTATTTTGATTAATTGACTTTGACCTTCTCGTTAATTAACTTTTGCCTTTTTTTCAACAATAAAGTGCTAAAATCATACAGAAAAGTCAAGAAACGTGTTCTATGTTCTACAAAAAAAATAATTGCTTCAAACCCAATGTTTAAACTTAACAAAACGTCATTTATTCCAAAATTTAAAACATTTCTTCATAACTTTCGATTGAAAGAAATACAGCAAAATATATGTTAAACGTTTTTCTTACATTCCATTTAGTTTTATTCTTAGAAAAAAAAACAAATTTGAAAGATAGCACAGCTTGCCGAAATATTTTTGAGTTGCCTTTCGATACCACCATCGATCATTTATTTCTAAAATTTCACCAAAAACGTCTCACTGAACAAAAATCAGATCATCAGAAAATGTTTTCCGTCGTTAGTCATGCTTACTGAGAAAAAACAAGTAATTGAACTGAGAGGAGACTGACCAGGGTTGCAAGGTTGGCCATTTTGGGGCCAAATTTCAGAAATTTGGTCCCAAATAACACTTTCTGGACCCAAAATTTGCGTTTGGCCCTTTGGCTCTATTTTGGCCCTTTTCCAGGATGGACTGGCCCCTTGCAAGAATTACATCTGACCACCCTGTGTCCTGTCTGAGAAGCCATATTTTTTCACTTTTTTGACTAATTTTATTTCAGATTTTCACCAAATTCATATGGTTTGAAGGTTTTAGATAACCAAATTTTGTTAGGAATCTTGGAGTGTCTGAGTTAACATTAAAGTAAGTTCATCAGAATATCTGTTGCTTGCTGCAGTTGTAGAGGTAGCAGTGAGAACTGTTACACTACCTAGTAACTTACTGTTATTCTGTTATTCAGGTGGTGCACGTGTTTGTTGGTTTCGTTCAGATTGTTGTTGATCTCTTTAGCACTAATCGAGGATGGTAAGTTTACCTCAATTTATTGCTACGCATGGAAATTAAGTTGTTCTCTTACGATCTTTCATCACGTATTTGTTTTGCTGTTGCGCTACAATTGTGATAAATTACCAAGTATGGGTTTATATGACTTTGTAACTGCTGATAAATTTGGAAAAAGTGGTTGGCCCTTTTTTGGCCCTTTGTCTTAGAATTTGGCTCTTTTTTAGCTCTTTTCTGGACTACATTTGGCCCCTTGGCAAAAAGTAGATCTGGCAATCCTGAGACTGACTCATCAAGCAGGTTTTAGAGCGATTCAACTGATGTTTTTTCAAATAAGCGGAAAGCAGTACATGAACCAGAGTGCCAGATTGCTATGACACAGTCGCGTAGCCAGCCCAAAAGTTTGAGGGGGGCAAAATGTTTGATTTTATACGAATAACGCTATTTCGTGTAGAAAAACGCCTCTCAAAGCACAAATTGACTATATTTTCTAAAAATTTGGGGGCGGCCATGGCCCCTTTGGCTTCCCACTGGCTACATCTATGCTATGACATCAGGAAGTTTACTGTTTACCGCAGGCGCAGATTTACCACTTGGCTAAAAAGGCTTAAGGCTAGGGCCCCCGATTTCGGGTGGCCCCAAATTTTTTAGAGTAAGGACAATATCCAGCATTTCTGTAAGGAATTGTATTTGTGTTTTTGTTTTGGTTCAACGCATGTTTTTTATTATGACGCTAACAAAAGATCTGTATAGAAGAATAAACTCGAAAAAATGAAGTGAATGACCATGCGCATTCTCTTTTTATGACATTGAGAATTGGTTATTGTTGATGTTGCGTATAATGTCTAGAGCAAAACGCCTGAATCCATTTAATCAGATTACACGAGGCCAATGAGGTACTCAATAAACATGCAATGTGAATGTGTTCAGATAACTTCACCGCTGCCGTTTTCGTCAGTTTCATTGTTGACTGTTTTTGTGCCGGATATCGAGGGAATTCAGAACTAAGTAATATGTTTTGGACTGGAACAACGTGTTCACTGAATGTAACGAGCACTTGTACTTGTAGTGCTAATTTGTATGACATCGGTCGTCGCAAATCTTCCAGAAGGACCCCAATTTAAAATAGCCTAGGGCCCCGAAAATGAAAATCGCCCCTGATTTAACGTCTTTACACCCACCCATAGCTTACGCACGCATAGCGCTAACAATGAACACATAGACAGATGAAAGAACACGAGCATTGATATGTGGCTTCAGCAAAGATCACAGGCACAGATGGCGCCAATCCAGTTAGTATGGTATTTAGCAAAGTTGCATCGGATTGCGGTAAGTGTCAAGTAGACCGATTCATAACATGTACAGCATAGACGTAGCCAGAGGGCCATGTCCCCCCAAATTTTTAGCATTTCTGGTCATTTTATGATTTGAGAGGCGGTATCACAAACAAAATACTGTTGCTCGCCTAAAATCAAAATTTTTGTCCCCCTCCAAAAAAATTTTTGGCTGGTTATGCCATTGCAGCATAGTGGAGTGGGACAGCTGCGAAGAACAATGGGTTATTTTGGGTAGCAGACCTCCCCAGGTGGAGATATTTATAGTGTAAAGAGAACAGTTGGTTAATAGAAATAAGCAAAACTATGTTGCACTGAGTATAAGGTTTTACATGTTCAGTACTTGTGATGCGTTTATTTTATAGTAGAAACAAAATGCGATGCAAGCAAACCTAAACCTTCAGAAGGATATCGTTTGACTGTGCCCCATACAATATTTGTAGTTTTCGCAGCGTATACTGCAATTCTGTTGGTAAAATTTGAAGATGTAAATACCTCGTACGTCATGGCAGCTGCGGATTAGTGAAACGCACCAACGTGTGCTAACACAGAGTTTATGTGCTGCAGTTTCACCAACGCAAGTTCAAAATTTCAGTCATCGATTTTCAAATAGAAGGCGCAATAATCTGTTCCTGGTATAATTCTTTCCTCCATTCCACCCAAGTAAGCTTGATCTCATTGACAACATTTGTTTGATTGGCCGTATTTGCCGTATGACTTCGAACTGTATCTCGAAAGCCATGTTTAACTCTTATAAGTTGCTGTTGTTTTCATTGCAATACCAACAACCTGTGTTTTATCGAGGCATAGTTTTTCACAATTTATCATCGTAACGTGATCGAATGCTACGCCATGTTGCACGTCGCCTTTGTCGGAAAGTGTGTAAGAAGTGACTGCTTTGAAGTGACGAAACTTTCTTTTATTTATACTGGTCTTTGTAACCTCATCGTCGGTTGCGTTCAAGAGCATAAAAGTATAAATATTGCTACTAATGTAGCGGATTTCACCATTAGTTACATCTTGTCTAATTTGAGTCATTGCGTAGACGGCGAACTGAAATTTCACAATCTTTGATGTTTTCTCGAATGTACTTTACAGTTTGCAGCCCTTGGCGTCGGAAGGATTTTTTCCAGGGAAGGCCAATAGTGGGTTTTTCCAACGGGTAGCCAAACGGATTTTTCCAGGAGGGAAACAGTGGTGAATTTTTACCAATCACGAAACTACAGTAAAAGAAAAACGTTTTTACAAGATTTATCTGGCATGATTCTGGAAAAACAAACATTTTTTTGGCATGAAATTAGTTAATAACGAAATAGCAAAATCCGAAATCCAAACCCCCCTTCCGAAGCCAATGTTTGCAGATTCAGTTGACGATATTGCAAGCTCTATCAATGAGACCAACCTTGTCAGCAAACTTTCTTGACCATGTTGCAGATCGAACTGAATGTCTTCAACAATGCTGCCTCAGATTGTAATGAGGTCTTTCGATTTTATTAAGTTCGCTAAAAATGTATGATTTTGACTCAAAGCGCAGACTTACAGCATTATTGTTATATGGTTTTACAAAAACAATCCCCTCACCGACAATGAAATGAAATTCAATAAATGAAGTTTTGAAGAAAAATAAGTGAAACACAGTTGGCTTGAAATAATAATATTATGATTTTCTGGTGCTAACATAATGTAAAAAAGGTTAAATGAACTGAAAAGTTTTGTTGAAACAAACTAATAAAATGTATTTGTTACATTGAAAATGAGGTATTTTTCAGATTGGAAATTTGTTGTTGCAAAAAAAGTTTGCAGGTGTATAGCTAGGGTTTTGTTTAATTTCAACTATGTAGTAAAAGACTGCGATCTTCAACTTGAAACAAATGTATGAGTGGACTCAAAAGTCAAACCATGAAATGGGTGAACTGAGCCCACAAATAGCAACCTATTGCCTCCAAAAACTGCTCGAATGCTCATATTGCCATGGAAGAAGTAGCTTGCCATTTTATACCCAAGCGATGGTGGAAAAGCCAAATTAAAAAGTATCAGACACTGAAAAAGGACTTGGAAAAAAATGAGTTTTGAGGTGCGTGCCTCCACCGAGTAATAGGTTTAGTTAAAAAATGTTTTTTATCATGTTTTCACAACAAACAAAAAATCAATATATTAAAATTGAGCAACAAAAATCAATACAGGCGACAAATTACAATCCAAAAAAATTTCAAATCCAACTGCAGAAAGTTCTGCAGTAATCAATAAAATTGCATAAAGATGCTTGTTTCTGATAACAGATACATTTAACTAATAGGTCAGAATCTTGAAACATCGTGCTCTGTTTTCAGTGTATCAGTGTTAAGAACAGGGGCATATTAAGCGAAGCAAAGCATGGGGCAACAACACACTTCCACGATCAAATATGACGTAGATTGCAAAATAACGTGGCACCAGCGTGTTTCCACAAGATAAATACCAGCCGATTTTTTGAAAAGCACAGCTGTTTCATTTACTCGTCCTCGACGCGTGTTAAACAGTTTTGTTTGATCGCAAAATATAGCGACTTTTTTACAATGACGTTTGTACTCCAAAAGCATTTGCTGCGACGGAAATATGCCCCCTCTGCCTACGTACCCGCTTAAAATGACGCGGTATCACCAGTGGAAAGTCTGTAATACAAAAGCGATAAGAAAACTTTTACTGCTGTATTTTCTGAAAACCGTCTCCTGAAACATTAATTTTCACACCAATGATTTATTTTATAGACTTAACACAGCCCCAGTGTCAAAGCAACTTTCTGAAAATTATCGACTGAGTGCAACTGCTCTCAAAAGAAATAACGGTACAACTTTCCAAATACGTTTCTATTAGTGACTGATCCATGTTGCGGAAGCAGTAAAAATCAAACCAACGATTCCAGTTGAGTGTTGGGACAGTTTACGCCTCGCAACTCAGATTTCAATGTTTTGTGCAGTTTGGATGAAACGCTTTTGTGAAGCTGCTCGTTACTTTCATGCATTAAAAAAAAAGCGATTCGCAAAAATGTCTATCAGGATATTTCTGCTTGAGTACTCTAGAATAGCCATGAGAAGATATACTTTGATATAAGGATCACACATACAGTTCAATTCCACCTTGTCCCGCAGACAGATCTATCAAGAGCATGAAAAGGCAAGAAAGATCAATACAACCAAAGAATAATTTGGCACTTAGCACAACGGAAAGTTAAAATTACAACTGGAACAAAGAGCTATCTTAGTTTCAGTGGTCAATAGCAGCATGCGTTTGCAAATATAGCCACTTTGTTCTCTCTATTATCGACGAGAGCTTAGATTTTTAGTTTGTCTATGAAAGCATAATAAACTTTTAGTTCGGTAATGACAGTGTAATAGTCATGGTTAATGCTATAATCAAACATCTGCGCTTTTAATACCATGTATTTGAAACTGCAGAATTCTTGCTCTAGTTTTTCATCATTTCACCTGTAAATTGTTGTTTACATTACAGGATTGAAAATGCGCAGTTGAAGCGAAATCGATCTCCTGTAGTAAAATGCTTTGCGAGCAGATTCGACTGTTCTCGTTTTACCTTTGTGTACTTCGAAACTTCGATACAATCAAGGAATTATTGAATTTGACAAATCATCATCCCATCCTTTTGTATTCACAAGCGGTGAGATGGTACCAGAATGTGCAAAGTTCAACAAATACTGGTAGAAAAAATAACTGAAAAGCAGAAAGAGACATATGCCTCTGTTATGAATTACATAAGGACCAAGCTCATAACTGTAGTCAAGAAGCACGCCTGCTGTAATCAGAGGCTTCGGTTTCGAAGAAAACAGAGTGATGGAAGTCTCCACTGATCAGTCTCCTTCCTGGGCTCATCATCACTGGAAATTGATTTGCAGTCAACTGTGACAATATCATATTTCAAGACTATACGCAACCAATGCCACTGTGAGTGACATTTCTGTCGTAACTTTTGAATTTAGATGCATAATTCACCTAAAAACCATGAGCAGAGTCATGTGATATGATATGTTTTACTCATTTTTTGTGACTGAAATCTCGAAAGAACACAAATGCAACAAAAAGGAAAAAGGAACAACATTCAAAGAGCAAAGATCAACTGCAAGTTGATAAGAATATAAAAACATGGACATTTTCAGGTTTAGTAAATTGATGTGTTCTAACATATGTGAATCACTAACGGTTAGCGAAAGACCGAATGCGCCAACTACTCAGCCAGCCCTGTTGCTAGCACAAATTAAATTTTAATTGAAGACGTTTCACATGCAGTAAATGAAAAGTTACAAAGCATCGAATCATCAACAGACAGTAAACAAAACGAGTACACAAAACAATAAAGAACAGAAGGTAAAAGCAAAAAATCAGAGGGTAAAACATTAGGTTGCACAATGAAGTTGTAAGAACTTTTAAAAATGACAAAACTTAGACTGCTATATTCTAAGCACAGAGTTTTAAATATTACATACTTGTTTACATTGTCAGTTGCCAAATTCATGACAGTAACTTGCTGCTGTATTGTTGCCATGTTATTGCTTGTTTAAGAAGTAAAAATGCCATCTATATGGCTCATGTGGAATTATTAGCTTGTAAAGAGTCCAATTTGGAAGGGTCTACTATATAGCAGTACTTGAACGCGTTGATGAGCACTTCGTGTCTTGGCTAAAGGGCAGATTCTTCCAGGTAACTTCCATCCCAGCCCCTTAAAGGATGTCAACATGACTGCAGCTATTGTTACTGCTCCTCCAACAGTACAAGCTGGCGTTGAGTGGTACTTTTCCGATTTATAGTTGATCTAGCCTTGCACTACCCTAAATAACAAAATCAAATCAAACTTATCTGGTTCCGCAAGCCCTTAGGAAAATTTATATACCGAAACTTTGACAAGCCGACATTTTTAGTTGTACGTCAAAAATCAAAAAACGCCTTCAAAAGTGTGGATAATGGTGAAGGCACCTGTCAAACATCATTTGGAATTAAGCATTAAGCATCAAATCACTTTTTTCCAAAGTTTGGTCTGAAGAACTAAATTTTAAAAGTGCAAATTAGTATCAAAATATCAAATTGGAGTAATTAATTATGTTTCTGTGAAATCTGGCCCCGAGTGATGAAATCTGTCATTACACCAACGCACTTACTCTCTTGTTTTGGAGTACAAATCTCCTGACGGCAGAAGCGTCCCCCAAGGTGGGATTGTTGTAGAAACTAACAACATGTTCAAGGAAAAGGCGTGGAGGCCAAACATTCGGATTTGCTGCAAGCAGTTGTTTTTTCGCTGCTGTAGTTGCATGCAAACATTTTTAACGAAATGGAAGGAATTACTATTACTCAGGCTCTGTGTGACCTTGGACACCTTGGGCAATAGATCTTGCGCAGCTGCAAACAGTGGCGTAGCCAGCCCAAAAATTTTGGGGGGGCAAAATGTTTGATTTTAGGTGAATAACAACATTTTGTTTGGAAAAACGCCTCTCAAAGCACAAAATGACTATATTTTCTAAATTTTTTTGAGGGGCATGGTCCTTTTAGCCCCCCCTTGGCTACGCCTATTGCTGCAAATGACACAGCAGAAAACGACAATAGCAATTAATCGCGGAAATCCTTGCGCACAATCGCCTTTGCCAAACACGCCGATGCTGTGGCGCTGAATTGTATCGCACAGATAGTAAAACTGTTGTGGTCACTTAGTTTCGGCCCGGATGTGCAACTGCGACATTTCTCTTAAGAGTTGGTTGATCTGCGAAAAACGTTCGATGCATCACCTGCGTATAGCGTGTGCGGTTTTGTTGTGGATAACGGAAGATTTAAATTAACGACATCCGCAATTCTTTCCCGTCAAGCAAACAAAACATGGAAGTAGGTAGTGCACATTAAAACCACTAAATGCTTTTAGTTGGTAGTTGCTACAGGCCGAAAGGCTGAATGCACCTTTCGTTTGTTGAGTCCCGTATATTTTTCCCAATCCTTAACTATGCGCCTGTTCTAATAATTACGTGAGGTTTTCAACAAATTCTGTTGACAGATGGGAAACACGGGATACTTTTTATTAAATTATTATTAGTGATAAGTGGTTTGTTTATTTTTGCATCTCAAATCACGAAACAACACAAACACAACAAGAGGAAACGGAACAAAGTCAAAGAGCAGAAATTAATGGCATGTTGATGAGAATATAAAAACATCAAAAACTTCAGGTTGAGCAAATTGATGTGTTATAACATATTTGAATCACAAAGGGTTGGGGAAGGATCTAATGGATCAATAGCTTAGCCAGTCCTGTTGCTAGCTCAAATCAGTTTTGATTTGAAAAGTTTAACTGTTCTAAAAATAACGCAACAAAATGTGTCGAATCAACGTCAGATAAAATAAGTGAACAAAACAACAAAAACAGAAGGGAAAAGGCATGTCTAGTTTCATGGGGGATGGGATTAGCAACTAAGGAAGTAAAACATAGAAAGAAAAGAAGGGTATTTTTGTGGTGATTGTGCAGCAAGGTTCTACTGTATTTTGAGAGACCCTTGGAAAAATTTGAGAGACCGTTTTACAATGTTCCCTCGAAGGTGCGCAAACGCGCAGTACTACTAGACCACTTGCGCAGTGAAATCTCAAACTCGCGTACTTGCAACTATCGTCTATATATTGCATGACGCTTGTAATGCATCACTCTGTGTCTACTGGTTGCAGGGCCGGCCTTAAGCAAATGCAGCTGCATTGGGCCCCGCGCCTCTGGGGCCCCGCGCCATGGTGTTTGGGTAGATTGTTCATTTTTGCCAGATACACCTTGCGCTTGAGAATTCAGTAGAAACGCCATATAAACTTCATTGTTAACAAAGAACGCTCTCTTCAGAACGAGCGATTTTACTGTATCGAACGTTCGCAAACGTGCTCAATTCTCGTGTTAGTATTAGCACTTTATATCTGCGCTCTACCACGATCGTAACACGGTTGACTGAACACGATGACGTCATAAAATCACTGCTCAGAGAGACCCCGCGCCTAAGTCCTGCGTTGGGCCCCGCACCTGCTAGGGCCGGCCCTGACTGGTTGCACAATTGCATGCGCACTCAAACAAATGTTTGCTCTGTGTTAAAGATTCTTAGAGGGAACACTGCCGTTTTTGTCACATAAAACGCCTTAAAAACACTGGGTGAGATAACAAAAACCAATTGCACCCATTTCCACTTTTCCTTCATTGAAGACATTCTGACAGGAAAATTACGCTGGGCACAACGGTCGCCAGAACGTCTTCATCAGTGGTGCTTCACGTTTGTGCAGGGGGTCTTGACATTCTAAAATTTGATGAAACTCCACTGATTTATAGGGCTCCATATTTCAATTTTTTGGGATTTACGAGTCTTGTTCGGGAAGGCTAAGCCTACCAAAGACCCCGGTGGCGACGGGACTGACGCTAGGCTCGAAATTTATATGGGTATGGGTTCCTTTGGAAAAGATCTAGGTGTCCACTCGTAACAAATCGGGGGGCAAGTTCGACACAACTGCCGATATGAGTTAGAAAATTTATAAAACATGGACATGTATGGATGTTTACTTGAGAATTTTTTCTGACTCGTGCGCCGGCTTGGAAACATATTAATAAATTTTTCACCGGTAGATGGTGACCAAGAGTAAAATTTTGATGCAAGTAAGCCAGACACCACAACCAAAAAATCTCAATTCACCATCAGTACAACCTAGTTTTAACAGCGACCTTGCGTGAACTTACTTTCTTTCTTGTTAGTTTAATCCAATGTATCTTATCCTTTTCTCTACCACGCCTCCTTTAAGAAATTGTGCTTTAAGTTCTCGGCTTTAGTTTTTAAGGCAGATGTATTTATTAGCAGATATATTAATTAAACTTCTCATATTGCAGAGCACGTAAGCGCTGGCGACCCCTGGGGAGGCGTGGCCCCGGTTAAGAACCACTGCTTTAAATCAACATCTTTTCCTTGTACTTGTCTCGGTTGCTCAAAGGCGCTGCAACACTGGCTAGTAATGGAACCTAGATGTAGGGATTATTAACTGCCCAAGCAATACATTCCACATGTTGCATTGCATTGCAAAGAGCTTACATGCCACCAGCTTTACTGCTGCCCTCAGAATAAATCTGTACCACAGGCGTAGCCAAAGGGCCCATGCCCCCCCACCAATTTTTAGAACATATAGTCACTTTGTGCTTGACAGGCGTTTTTCCAAACAAAATAATTTCATTCGCTTAAAATGAAATATTTTGCCCCCCCAAAATTTTCGGGCTGGCTACGCCACTGATATGTACGCCTGCAAAACCGTATCACCGTCTTGTCCATTTCGTAGGTCACAATGTTCACTCTTCAGCAAATTTGAATCCGTGCGTGTGGCTGTGTTTTTGAAGAAAAAGTGTGAACCAGACAACCTTGTGCTTTCTTCAATTTTACTCGTCCTGTGTCCGACCTCCTGCATGTCATTCACTAGTTTGTTTAAAATGTTTAGTGGAACACCACCACAGGCGGACCTTCTCTCTTAAGTTTTTCTTTCCTTCGCTTCCATTTCGCATAACAGAAAACGCCACCATATGATTTGAAAAGTCGCAACAAAACTTATGCACAAAGTACTTTTCACGCCGTGGTTCTTGATAAGCGGCGCTATGGTTTCGTGCAACAAATGTTGACATACGCAGCATTTTCTTCGTTGAAAAAAGGCATCAAGAACCAGTTCAAACGACGGTGGCAGTGGATAAGTTTCATAAAATTTCAGGCAAGATTGCAACGTACGGTAGCAAAGAATTTACAGGGATAATTGGCAAAGACGTCGGGAAACGAACATGAAAGCCAAAAATCGGTACTTCAAGGCCTCGTAGAACAGTGCTCCACTAAAAAATGCCCTGCAGTTTAAGGGTAAAGTGTACGAAAACAGGTGAAAGTATTTCAAAAAGGAAACATGGAGGGAAAGCGGAGAAAGAGATACAGGGAGGAGTCATTTCACCAACATCGTGTAGCGGCCACTAGCGCGATCAATAGAAGACTTAAGTCTGAGGATTGCGGCGAAGTTCCAAGTCTTGTATTTCCCACTGGGATCGAACAACAAGCAATGAAACATCACCGAATCATGGGCGGGAGGCAAGGGCCACCTGGATTTTGAAATTTGACTTTTTTCTACTACTTTTCAACAAAAGAAAAGCGGTGGCAGAAAAACAATTAAAGATCGACGCGAGTTTTTCGAATAAAAAAAACACTTTAAAATTGTTACATCCACGCCTCCATCCATAAGCGTATCCAGGGGGTCAAGACCGCCCAAATTTCTTGCATATCTTGTCATTTCGTGCTTTGAGAGGCGATGTCCCAAACAAAATACTGCAGCTCGCTTGAAATATAAATATTTGGATCCCAAAATTGTTTTGTGGTTGGGCACGCTACTGCCTCCATCGCACTTGCGCTTTTCTTTCCTGTACGTTCGCCTGAAAGATATTCGAGTAAAGACTCCAATACGTTCGAGATGCACTTCAATGCAGTAAACAATCTTGGAATGCTCTGCGTTCTTCGTGACGCACACTGTTATGAAAGACAAAAATGCCGACACAAAAACCAAACGAACCGGCAGTTGGGGTCAAACAAAGTTCACGCGCGGCGACAATTTTTCACAAACCAATGATTACGTCAGAAACCCTCCACTGTGAGCGAACACAAGCGCCTGAAGTGGACAATCGCTCAACGGCACTGAGACTTGGAAAAAGATGTAATTGCGTGCAGGTCGTTTGGCGGAGAGGACATCAAAGAGCTGAAGCCGACGCTGGGGAGGGCCGGCCTTCAGGAACTTTCCATTCCAGTTTCCTGCCTTCGTCATACAGCTTCTTTAATACGTTCTGGCGGAAGTCGGACGCGTCTGTTCCGTTGTCGGTCAGCTCCAGGTACTTCCTGCGAAAAAATGACCATACGTGACGTCACATAAACGCAGGGGGAGAGATTTTTGAGTGACGTCAAACATCAATAGCGAACTGGTTTTGCATGGCCAGTGTATCGGTCAAGTGGAAGCGCAACACCGCCATTCGGGAAAGAGGACATCTTGAAACCGGAGTTTGAAAAACTACGTTAACGCTACGAGCAAGGAACCTACGTCTTCCTTTGCCGCTTTTATTGCTTTAGGGTGGTTGTTTTCTGTCTTGCAACCGGATACATTTTTTCGATACATTCCCAGCAACTGAGCAATAGTTTTATTCTAATAATATCAATGAAACAATAGTTTTATTGTATTAAACCTCGAAAAAACAATAGTTTTATTTTAATAATCTCGACGTTGCGAAAATAAAGGTCGAGGGCGCGGCGGAAAGTAATGGCTGACAATGGAAGATTCTCTGCGATCAGAGCAACGTCATTAACAGAATGCGATGTGATGCGAAACGCAACTCGGCGGTATTTTCAAATCGACACCAACCATTCTCAACAAACACCAAATACACGAACAAACTGTAACATTTTCTTGCTGTGACCAAACAGGGGATTCCACGTTGACAAAGCACTGGTCCGCAGCGTGCGAATGTCTAACAGAGGTGGCCATGGATCCGGAGTGCCCCAGCCGACTCCGGCAGGATTCTGCGTTTTTCTTTCGGACCCGGATCTGGACTCGGAGTCAAAAATTTTGGAAAAACCGGACCCGGACTTTTTAATTTCGGCAGTAGCAGGAATCTGTGCCGTCATTTCTTAAGTAAAAACATGGGTAAATTACGGTTGGATTGATGACTGTAGCCGGAGTCTGATCAGGAGTCGGATTCTCAAATTTGAAAAATTTCCGGACCCGGACTCAAAATCTTTGGAACAGGAGCGGAGTCGGAGTCTGAAAAAGTGACTCCGGCCACCTCTGGTGTCCAAATGCGTTATCTCACCAGCTCACAGAACCGGATCGGTTAGGTCATTTGGTGCACAACCCTTTCCACTATTGCCGGACGCATTGCATCCAAACTTTTTTTTATTTTTTGCAGGTTTTTTTAAGGAAAATGTTAGATACCCGGTATGGATCTGTAGGGACCCGATTTTTTTGATTCTAGGGACCCGATGATAATTTTCTCTGATTCTAGGGAGCCGATTTGAAATTCTAGGGACCCGAAACGGGTCCCTAAAACGTCTTTAAAAAACTGTTTTTTGCATTGCTTCTGTTCCACACACTAAAACTTAGCTTGCTCCTAAACATTTGTTGGCTTTCTACTTAGTAGACAAAGAGTCCCATCCTCATACAGTAAGCAAAGAGTTTTTATTAACGCACGGCCATCTTGGACGGGGTGTTCACGGTCGCATAGATTTTCATCGAGGGTTGTGCACTCCTGGTTTACTTGGAGGCCGAAACAACGCCATCCTACCGGCGTGCTGCTCCTGGACACTTTGAAGTTGGGGAGTTGACGACAGCTCGACACAAAAAAGCCAGCTCGTGTGTAAAACGCGGCAGAATCTCACTTGTATAGCTTGAGTGCGGTGCGGGCATCTTCAATGCTGTCGTGCATATCGCTCTGGATCTCTTCGCCTGTGAACGAACCAAGCGAACACTGTTGCGCTGCGTGTGATTGGACTGCTACTGCTGCAAAGAGCATCTCATCTTGACGCACTTGCAACATTCTAAATTTAATATCGTGGACATATATCGCATAGCACTTTTACTGTCTCAAACACTTCGCTGGCCGTGTGTCTACAAAGTTGCGCAATCGCATGCTCACTGAAACAAACATTTGGTGAGTAGTTAACAAGCTTGTGAAAGTTGCGTGAAACACTTTTTTGTGTAGGACCACATTTTCGAATCGTTGAGGTGGACACCGTGAGAGGTGTGCTGAAATAACACACATTGACAGAATAAAATTGTAATTGAACATATTACACATCATAAACACACAATAAAAGATAGAATAAATTAAAAATCAAATCAAAACTGGAAAATTAAATCTTAGTAGGCTGAAAATGCTCGGATTTATTTAAAGAAAAATTTCTCTACGAATGGAAAGTAAACATGAAGTAACAAGACAATGATGGTTAGCATTACGTTTAAACATCATGACGTTGCTTCTCGGTCTATTGAACTTACCGAGGAAGTACCACGCGAGGAATCTCAGCGAAATGAAACGTTTTCGCGGATAGTGGTAGAGGTGCACAGTGTCGCGAACTTGTTCATCGGGAACCTGCGAAAGTATTGCTGGTGGTTTTACGTGAACTGCCAACAGTCATTTCTACCTTCACAACGTAGCTTTCGAAATACATGTACAGTAAATTGTGGAAGCAAAGAAAATTTAAATTGGAAACAAAAACAATGAAAAAATGTGGATTTGAAAGAAACCAGAGGTCAAAAGTTCCGAAAACAGCGCTGTTTCAAACCAAAACAAAATTTGATGAATGAAGCGTAAGAAGTTTAACCTTGAGCTGTTTTTTTTTCGCTGATACATTTCGGTCGTTTTTCTCATAATAGTATTACTGTAAAACTGGCCGTGCCAGTATTCGCTAGTCTACAGTATATTTCGGACATTATGGCCGAATTGCCTCGATCTTTATCGGCCATTTAAAAAAAATTCCGTCAATGGCCGAAAAAACAAACTTGGACCGTGAGACGTACGGTTGGTGGGGCGATGTGTCCCAAAAGAAAGCAATCAAATTCATGATTGAACGTGTCGAAAATACGTTTCAGTTGATTATTACTGCGCGAAACTTTATCACGTGCCGAATGCAAAGAGCCACAGAAATTGAGTAAGTCTCTCGCGTGAGGAACTTACGAAGATGTTGATAACTTTGAAGTCCTTGCTGAGGCCGTGGCCGACAACGACGCAGCCGCACTGGACGAGGTACCTCAGCTTGCAGTAGGTCAGCTTGAGCGTGGACAAGTGCTTGGACGAGATGGACGCGTCCAGGTCGCCCGGTTTGATGCCTGGGAGGGAGGGCGCAAAAACAGCGCCGTTTATATCGCGAAGCAGGATTTCAGCCACCGAAGTACTTGAACAATTTTCAACAAAACACGGAAAAAAACGCCAGTGTTGAAGCGTTTTATTTCAACCCTGTCACTGAAAATAGTTTTTCTGCAACAAACTAATCAACTGTGACTTTGCTTGATAATCAGACCAGTTCTTATTTCGAGACATACGAATGTTTGTTTTTTTAATTTTATTTTGTAACTTTTGGTGACGGCAATTGGCGACAGGCCGAAGCCTGAATTGTGCTTCTTGCCGGACGGTTGAGGTGAACGCTCTTGCCCAAGCAGCGCCACGGCGATTCACTCAGTGAGTGGCTGTGGATCGAACACCCAACCTTTCAAGTGAGAGGCGGACACTTTCCACCGAGAAATGCCGCCCCACATCGAATGTTTGTTGGTGGGGGGCGGCGGAACGAATTTTATAGTGAGGAGGTTGGGGGTCCGGTCGGGGCGTCTACGTCATAGTTGGGTGACTTGCAACGTCATCGGCGATCATTCGATCTTGGAATGCCTTTTTGATAAACACTTCAAACGCGGGGCCACACCCACATTGTGATTTCATCGCAGATATTTTATCAACGCCATTCCCAGCTGCAAACGATACATGGTTCTCTGTGAAACGAATCGGCAGATTTTGTATACTTAGACTCACGGTATCAACCTCTTGGGCGGGTAATGTTGTATTTCAAACTGCTTAGCATTTTTATGTTTTACTCCTCCGCACACGGCCATCCGGAGCTTCTTTGCTGCAGACTTCATTATTTTGTCACGAAGATGTTTTCCATTTGGTCGTCAGTGAAAGATGGAGCGACGCGTGTGAGGCACAGTAGGACTGGTCTAATTCGTCATCGTTTAATTCGTCACTTTTTCGTCAGTCCCGGCAGAATTCCTATCTTTTGTGTACATTTCTGTTCGTCTAATTCGTCAATTTACTGAATTCGTCACCTCTTTCTATCCCTGAGAAGCGTTTTGTTCGTCTAATACGTCATTTGCAGTTTCGCTTTTGATGTCTGACCGGCTATTACGTATGGGAATTAAAACAAATTAAGGATCTTTATCTGAGAATTGTTGCACCTCGCAATTTGTTTATCGAATTTATACACGAGGTGCGAACGGCGACCCGACTCCCCATTGAGAGAACGTGGGAAGTCTTTGCAGTTTGTTAAAGATTTAAAAGGTGCTACATCAAATGGAAGAGTCCAGATAGAGCAGAGGAATTAATTGTTGTATTCAACCATAATGTCATAAACTTGTATTTTACTGCAAATAAGAGCACTATGTATACGAGTTGCTATGATAAAATATACGAGCTTCCATGATAGAGTTTTCACCTGTTTGCGTAATTCGTCATTTTTTTCTAATCCCCTTGAGGTGACGAATTAGGCAAATTCTACTGTATAACAATAAAATTTACAAACTTAAAAAATTTACAAAACTAGAAAATTTACAAACTTACCTGAGAATTTGGTGAGGTAATCGACGACTTGCTCCTGCGTCGATATGTAGTCGTCGATGAAAGGCACCCCCTCGTCGCTGCCCTCCCCCCTGACCACGGTGATTCGCGCCACGGACAGATGGGTCGGTTTTATGGTCGAACGGGTCCCGTCACTGTGTAATTCGGCCTCTTCCTGGAGTGAAGAAAATGACGAAAATATGTTTCTGTTGCTATTTGCAGAGCAGGAGTGACAATGAGTTTATGGGCATCGGGTCTGGATGGGTATACGAAAATCAATGTTCGCACGTCAAGAGAGTTTTCAATGTCACTTTTAAGCATATAATTTATACGAAACGGACATGGCGCATTTTTTCTGTTTTTGAAGTTGGTTAAACATTCGCACTAAAACAAATGTGGCGGAAAAAAATACAAACAATTGAAATAAAATTTAAAAACACAAAATAGAAAGAAACACAAACTATTGAAAAAAAAAAAACACAAACGACTAAAATGAAAAAAAACAAAAGAAAAACCACAAAATGCAAAAAAACTCAAACAATTGAAATAAAAAAATACAAACAGTTGAAACAAAACAGAAAACACAAACACTTGAAATAAAAAACGCACAAGCTATTAAAATTAAAAATACACAAAATACAAAAAAACGCCCAATTGAAATAAAAAAAAACTCACACAACTGAAACTTGCGCGCTGTGTGGACCCCGACCCTGTCCAGCACCGCAACAAAACTCACCTGCAGAACTTGTCACACTTTATCGCAAACTCACCGGGTTGAGTGTCACGAACTCTGCGTCCAGCGCGATAAGCATTCCTTCTTTGGTGGGGAGTTCGTGCTGCAGCAAGGGGGTGAATGTCATCGCGGCCGAGGGGCTCCGCGGCTCCAGCCCCGAACTAAGGCGCCGCCGGCCCTTCGAAATGCTCGGGGTGGGAAGTAAGATCTCGGCCGTGAGGGGAAAGTTGATTTTGACGGAATGCCTTCAACGTAAACCAGCAACGTGTCAAAAGGATGATTTTGAAAGTAAACAATCGACCGGGTATTAAGTTTGCCATGGCAACAAAATGCATGAGATCTATGTAAGTCTGAAAAAAATTAGATCTGCGAAATGTTTCTTCTATTTTTTGGGGGAAAAAATAGAACGTCGGCAAATTTTGCTCATCACAAAAAAGTAGTCGTGAGCACAGAATTAATCGCCCTTTAAATTAGCTCCGCTTCTGTATAAAACGAAAAACCAGCATCTACTGTAAAGAAGAGTCAAACGCGACAACGACCAAGTCTAGAAATGTCAAAACGATGGTTCGCTTCATTCCAACCCTACCCATCGTTTGCATCGCTTACAACAAGCAGGAGAACATACCACTCACTAACGATGTCGCAATTTCTTTTCATGGACGCAAGAAATTAATGTGCACATGTACCAAATTTTTGTGAAAAAAACACTTTTACGCAATTTCACCACAATACTTTTTTATGAAGAAAGTATTTCATATATTGAAGTTATGGTTGTTCTGATGTTTGTCTTCCGAAGAATATCTCCTTACTAAGCCGAAATCAAGCTCGTCACGGCAATACAGACTCTTGTTACATTTTTCCCAATGAGTCTGGCAACCCTCTTGGTGCAAATCACTTGCTATGTTACAGAAGCGCATCAATACTCGCTTGCTGTTCAACTTGTTGTGTCATTCGGATCAGATTCAAGCGCTAGGCTAGACGAACTGTTCATAGTCGATGTTTCATTTCCCTGAGCCGGTTATTAAAGAAAAAATACGTGAACATGAGCAAAAGAGACAAGCAGTTGCACTTCATCGGTCAGTCAAGGCACCGAACTGCAAATGAAGTGTGCTCGGAGGAGCAGCTGCAGGATGAAACAAGTTTTAAGGTGGAAGAAGAACAACTCACAATAAATCGAAGCTACAGGTCCAATTACTAAGATGGCGAGAAGCAGCCAGAAACGCTGCTGGTGGGTTCATCGCCATACCTTTCGCAAACGTCCTTTCTGACGTAATAAAGAATGCATGGAATCTTCCAAGCCACGTCGAACTCGACGCTTTCTTCTTTGTCGATGGCGCTGATTTGGAAGTCGTTGAAAAGGTACCATTGCGTATGGGTCACGCCCTGTTTTTACGCCAATCAGGTTCAGGAACAAGAATGATCAAAGGCCACTATAAAGCGTCACTGTTGAACATGTCATCAACAGAAAAGCAGATGTTACGTAGTCAAAGACCGTTAAAATAGTTGAAAAACCAAACTTTACAAATATACCACCGAACGTTAGCAGCGTAACACTAAACATTAGGAATATAACAACAAATTTTAGCAACATAACAACAAACAGTAAGAATACAACCCAAAAATTTTAGCAACATAACAACAAACAATCAGAATATAAACCAAACTGTAAGACTTGCTGTAACACCAAACTTTACGAATACTGAAATACGAGTTTCAAGCACAGGTCCTTCTACAGCCATCCAACCTCTTTCCTCTGGTGATAAGTCTTTCCAACATTAACGTGAGCCACCAAGTTGCCTCCGGTTCTGGCGTCATCTATGTGGGCGATGGTCGAACGCAGCTCGTATTCCACAAACCTGACAGCACGAGTGAGATTTGACATTTTTCGTTTCTCAATTATTCGTTTTTAAATCAACTTCGAAATCCAGATGACAGCGATTACTTGCAATAAACAAGATAGAAAAAGAACATATTTAGTGACTACGCAGCACCGAGGCGTTGGCACGTTCGCGCAGGATAAAGTTAAAGAAAATGAAGCTTGGGAAAAGGCGCCAGCAACTATACTGCAATGCCTCTCCATTACGCAAAGGTGCTATATAACAGGCTTAAATAAAAAAAACAACCAGCGTTTCTTGTTGCGAGTAGCGTTGCAACTTCTTTTTGTGCGCAAGCAATCAGAATGTACAATTTAAAGTACTTGATTGGTAACTAAGCAAAAAAACGTAACAAGCGGAACGCAGCAAACGTAATATTTGAAAACGTCAACATAATGTTTGCCAGTTTGTTTGAAGTATGACTGTTCAAACTTCGGTGTTACTTTTTCTTAACCAGAAAAGTTGATAAAAACGAGGAGCGCGATATCATGAAGCAGGAGTGTTATTGAAAGAAAAAAAGTACTGTTTCATAACAAAAGAACAGACTCACTGCAAATCGCTGTAGGTTCCGTTGTCATTTCTCTTCTCTGGAAAACAAGTTTCAAAACTTTTTTCAACTTTCTTTTGCATTTCAATCGCAATCACTCGTTCCGATTACTTGGATCACGGCGTTTACACGATGGGCACGCAAAGGCATTGGAAAAATAATTTAAAATCAAACACCTCAGCAGCGCCTCTGACGGTCGGAATAATCCCGCGCAGAAGCTGGTGGTTGGCATGGCAACACAACAAAAGCAATGGAACTTCTTGCCAACGAAAATGCAGCACAACAAATTTACGTCACGCCCTCGAAAGGTTCTATCCGCAAACGTCGCCAAATGTTCTATCCGCAAACGTCGCCAAACCTTTCGCCCTTGAAAGGTTCTATCCGTAAACGTCGCCAAACGTTTGATCAGCGTCAGTGTTTCATGAAGTGAAACACTGTTTGAGCAGGGCAAAACAATGTGCATATGTCGTCGCGTTTGCAATCGACCGAGACTCTGAATGTGAAACACTGGCCAGTACCGACCTTCATCGTTGTCCGACAGCACGATCAGCTGTCCGTTTGCGTCCAGGGCCATTTTCACTTCCAAGGGGACCCAGGAAGAGGTCACTTTGCGGTCGAATGACAAGTCTAGGCCTTCTTTTTCAGCAAACACGTTCCTGTTGCCAAAAATGTATCGGTTAACGGCAAAAAATATCGAAAAAAACTGAATCGTTGCCCTGCAGTTTGCAGTACGTCATCAACAGTTGCGCAACAGGGTGAAGTTACGACGCAACTGCTACAACGTTCAAGTTACGTCACTGGCGCTGCACACGTTATGACGTCGCACCAGTAACCGACCAGGCGTCGCTGGATGATGGGGGTGCTTGGGGTTGTTCTTTCGCTGAGGGGCTCGGTTCGGCAGCGGTCGAAGTTTTGCGCGAATCGCTCGATTCTGACGTCATCTTTCGTTCCATTTTCTCGCGAAACAGGTTGGTCTGGGTCTGAAAGGAAAGGTTTAAAAAAAATGAGCTTAAAGAGCTCGAAAAAAGTTTAATCGTCAGTGAATTCTACGTTTTGCGGTCCTCGTTGGAAAGAATAGTTTTGAGTTCAGTTCAAGCATCTTAGGAATTTTATTTGAAATTGAAATATTACTTGATGTAGGCTCTCAAACGCATTCAACTTTTCATTTGAAATTAAAATCCAGGGGTCGGTATTAAAGCTTCTATTACAGTGATGCAACAGTCAAGGGTGCAATTGCACTCCCAAAAGTTTTGATTTGTCGAAAATCCGGGAGAAATCTGTGAAAATCTCCGCAAAATCCTTGAAAATCTGGGCAAACTGTCTGAAAATACGGGCAAAAATGGCGCCCAACGCCCGAAATTGCCTGCTCCTACACCTATGCTCTATTACGTCAATCACAAATTTTTCACAACTGAACCCGTTGAGTTGAGGATAACGTGAACAATGAACTAACAGCAAACAAACGCTTTCCGTAATGTGGATGACAGAAAAACAGGAATTTGTGACAAAGTATCTTGTCACCTCCGGATAGAACAAGTATGATCCGGAAAATATCAATCGATCTTTAATTGATCGGATAGAAAAGTATGATCCGGATAAAACAAGTATGATCCGGAAAATATCAATCGATCTTTATCTCAATTAAACGTGAGGATCCAATTTACACGCCATATTGTAAACACAGCAAAGAGATTCAGCAACATTAAAAGCTTCCTCGTCAGAGAACTTTAAATCAGTTTCAAATCCAGCACGTTTCTATTGCAGCTCTGAGAACAGTTGAGAAAGGCTCGGCTCCATCAGATACGAACTTGTAATACAGTGTATGAAACGAAACGTGGTGGACAATGTAAAGAGGTACCTTCCAAAACTCTATGCCTTCTTCCCGTAGAAGAGAACAATTCAAGACCAGAATGTCGGGCAAAGTGAGAGGGTATCTGGTTAAAACCTGAAAATGAAAGCAGAGAAAATAAACCACTGATGCTTGTTTAGAAGAGATAATGAATGCAAACGAACCTCTTAAAATATTCCCCAACAGCTGAAACGCCGCAAATAGACACCAGCGTTAAGAAAGTCGAATTCCTAAATAGCGCATAAACGACAATGGCAGGCTATGGCATTTTACGTTCTTCTTTAAAAAAAAACCTTAACATGGAGCATTTTTTCAAACCATGACATGCCAGATGAAATGACAACTATTCTTACTGCGTCATAGAAGTGAACTTTTTAAAGAGCACAATTAAATTTTTCCACGGGGCGATTCTGGAGAACTGCAGTTTGTTACGGTAGGAACTGATTGCAAACACTGCAGGAAAAATGGGTCGATTATAGGGATTGAAGGGTTTGGATCCTTTTAAAGGGGTAGGCGGTGGAAAACACGTGATTTACACCAGCTGGGCGAGCAAGCCTTTTTCGTTTTGCTTTACCAGGCACAGTGCAACGTGAATGAAAAAATTTCCCAAAAAACATCAATATTTCCCTTTTTCTCAAAGTTCTACCTCAAATTCAATCAAAATGGAAGTTCTTTCGAAATCAGGCTGTGGAGGCGGAGCCCAAATAAGTTTCAACGGCCAAAGCCGGAGCCGAATTTTTTAAATGGTGAAATGTAGCCTGAAATTTGTGCACCGGCGTCACAGACTTAGTTTGTCGGACAAGCGAGTTTTACAAAGAATACAATCGTTTTTTTTTTGTTTTCAACGGACAAAATCGTTCTGGAGCCCAAAACTTCCAGATGTTGGAGGCGGAGCCAAAAAAATTGGATGCCAGGAGCTGGAGCCTGACATTTGAGTTCCGGCCCCACAGCCTTGGCTGAAAGCACCCTGAGGTAACAGCCAACCAAGTAGGCGCCACTTTACACAGGGCAACAATTCTAAGGTTAAAGCAGGGGTCTCAAACTCAAATTGATCCGAGGGCCACATAACGACATATGAAAGCAACCCAGGGCCGTATTGTGACTATAGGAGGGCCGCCTTATGACGCTGACGCAACAATGGCGGTACCTGACCTTAGTAGAAACAGCTTTTCCATTTTATGCCCTGCGGAAGGTTACAGGCATGTCAATTAAAGCCGCCCCTGCGTGTTTGAAAGGAACTTGTTCACTCGCACGCCGAGCACTTCTAAACACCGATTAATAAACTAAATAACTTAAATGTCGATCATTTGAAAAATCCCCAAAAAAGGCACGGTGGGGCGCATGCGGCCGCGTGCTGAGAACCCTGGATTAAACAGAAAAGCACGGAACACAAGGAGAGGCGCCATGTGCGTGTGACACGCGCAGGCCACAGAAAATCGCAATATGATCCGCAAGCCGTTCTTACTGTTGGCTGATACGTCTCCGCCACAGCATCCCACGACTTGGTGTGGACTTGCGCACACATGCTGTTCTTGATCAACGCTGTGAACGGGACCTCGCGCTTCGGCTCGCCTGCGACATCGTGCGGATGTTTTGAAAGTCACGTGACATGTTACGACACAAACCCTGATGCAAAGTGCCTGGCAGCTTGAAAACGCAAACCTCTTAATACAACTACAAGTGCTTTAAACTATCCGCCATAAACTACAACCGGCTGTTACCTTGACTTACGGTCGGCTAATAAACAAAGAAATCAGTTTTCATCTTCGCGGCAACCAACTGGATGCGTTCATTACCGGAATAAGCTCTGCGTCTCACCAGGTTTGCCCAGCGACGGGTAGACGAGGTTGAAGAGGAACTGGGTCGTGGTGCGTTCTGTCACTCGGCCGTTCCTCACTTGCTCCACGATCTTTATCTCGGATCCAAAAAGCCGCTCAAGCAGCGATCTCTGTTCCACAACTGCTGGCTCTTCGCAAAGGTACGATAAGAAATTTAAAAATAAACAAATAGCTTACGCCGGGAATTTTTGCTGGGCATTCACAGTGGAGTTGGTCCATGATGGCTTGAGCAAATGAAACAAGACATTCAAATATATGTTGCGGTGCTTCCATACCTGGCATTTATATGTTAGCAGAGGTCTCAAACTCAAATTGGTCCGATGGCCAAATGAGGACTTATGAAGTAACGCGAGGGCCGCATTATAACGCTTACGTAACAATGACGGTATACCTGAGCCTTACGAGAAACAGCTTTTGCATTTCTTTTCGTGCGAAATGTGTGATTTATAGGCAAAACATTTCTAGCCGTCTCTACGTTGTTTTAAAAGGAACTTGTTCACTCGCTAGCCAAGCACGTTTAAACACCGGTGAATGAACTAAACAATGTAAATGTTAATTATTTGAAAATTCCCGAAAAGCATCGCGGGCCGCACAAAACGCCATCGCGGGCCACATACGGCCCGCGTGTTTGAGACCTCTAGGTTAAGGCAACATCTTGATCAGTACAAGTTTGTGCCTGTTTGGTCACGATTGTAATTTAAGTACAGGTAAAATTAGGAGCCTGGCCAACTTCCACGGGTCGGACCCGGTGGGCGGCGTTTTTCAAATAAATAAAAGCGCAAGAGGCAAAAGAAAACACAGGTTCACAGAACACATGGCTCAATGGTAGAGGATCCGTTTTTCCATCGGAAGGTTGTGTGGTCGATCCACAGCCACTCAGTCAATCGTCGTAGCGCTCCTTGGGCAAGAGCATCAATAGGAAATTACCGGCTCCAACCTGTCGCCATTATTGCT
>Ga0210059_1002693_pt1 | contig 28024 bp, 15 predicted proteins | sample Ectturendosymbi2_FD_188042 | JGI IMG/M metagenome (GOLD analysis project Ga0210059, IMG submission 188042) | Ecteinascidia turbinata endosymbiont from Florida, USA - Sample 2 (SPAdes) (version 2) | ecosystem: Host-associated > Tunicates > Ascidians > Unclassified | place: Key West, Florida...
CGGTCGTCATGAAAGAATATCAGAGCAACAAGATGGCAGTTTAGTTGGAAGGACCCCAGGTTTCGTGGTGAGTACAGTCAACTGTTTATCAACAATATATGTGCTTTCCTGGCTATTCTTATCACAAGCAATTTTTCCTTTTCATAGCTTTTGCTTCCATAATTTCAGCCCCCCCCCCTTAGAAAAATCCTGGCTGCGCCCCTGGATTAATTTATTTAATAGTTTTGCCTGTAGGTTAACTACACATACTCTAGATAGGGAAACAATCAGCAAAATTGAATCGGTTGAGCAAACTGGAAGATTATTCGGTAGGTTACAAGACATCCGATGTTGGACTGAAGGACTATTATATGGTAGAATTATTCAACCTCTGTGCAAAATGTGTAGTATCGGAAGTGGATGACTTCAGTATAGGCTACACTTTGAACTTTGTATCCCAGTTATGTGGCTATGATTTCCTCAGTTCATAATGGAACACATGGAGTAGCATAAAATGTGTCACAAAACTTTGTGAAATAGGTTATAATTGCAATTTGGCGAATTGCACTACCTACTGTTCAAATCTTACCACTTACAAAGTGCTGATAAACCTCATATTTGACACTCTGTTGTATTGTACTACAGAGAATAGACTGGTTAATGATCTTGACTGAAATCAACAAAGTGGCTTTGCAGTGTAGGAACAAACTCCCATTTCCTGCACTGCAGAGAAGCTATTCAAATTCTATTAAAGTCACTTGAAAGTGCAGTACGATGCGACGCGGTTTTCATGACTTCATCGCCCAGCAGTTCTCCACGATTTTCTCTGCTGGCTGTTCCTTTTCGGACTACCCTGAATAAAACCACGTCCCGGCGATTCCAATTACACCTACTAAAAGCACCTGTCTGTAGTGGAATCAACTTTCACCTTTTCATTTTCACCTACTCCCCAGCTTTCGCAATACCATAGGCCAAGCGCACGAAGCAAATCTTCGAATTCCTCGCAGTGTAAAAACGCCCCAATATAGAATTCGCAAGTGCGATCACGAAGGTAAACCAAGGGCGACGAATCGCTCACGCGTCGATCCGATAACAGTGCAGTGTAAAGTAAACGTTACCGGGTCTACGAATCGTCGAATCTCTCGGACGACGCTGCTGATGCTGGTTAATTTACTTGCAATGTGCTGTTGCAACCTCTCCGGTGGTGTTGCGTTGATTGCGTGATTCACCACGAACGGGATGTGCGTGAAGAATAACACCATTATGTATGTGGCGCGAACAAGCAATAATAGAGTGATCTCGTCGGGTGATCTCTATTGTTGCTTGCGGCCACGGTGCGAAGCTCTGCGCACATGCCGCTCGGGATTTTCGATCGCAACAAAATGGTGCTGTGACCAGGATGTGAAGGTCGTGCGGAGTTCATCCTTCACACAAAGAACGTGCGATCGGTGCATTTCGTTGTAAAAATAAGGGGATGTTGTTGCAACCTCTCCGGTGGTATTGCGTTGATTGTGTGATTCACCACGAACGGGATGTGCGTGAAGAGTAACACCACTATGTATGTGGCGCGAACAAGCAGTAATAGAGTGATCTCGTCGGGTGATCTCTATTGTTGCTTGCTGCCACGGTGCGAAGCTCTGCGCACATGCCGCTCGGGATTTCCGATCGCAACACTACTTTGTTCATAAAAACTTTGGTGGAGTCATACGAAATAGCAACGTTCTGGGCAAATATAAGCGAGGCGGCTGGATGTACTTACTGTTTGTCAAACATATTCGTGGCAAGCAATGTGTACCAAAATCAACGTTTAAGGAATCTCAAAATTGAAGTTTTTTGTATATTTTATGAAGTTTCCAGATAGCCAAACCTTTCAAATATATTCGTACCAAAAACACCATCTTTGTTTCAGTGTACCTATTGTTGTACAAGTAGCTGCTGTGCAATATTGATTCGAAAATCATCAAGGGCAGTGGCAATTTTCCAACAGAGAAGCAGCGTTTATCTTCAAAGAATGACATCTATTACATCATATGAAAACGATATTGTTACATTTACTCAGGAGACAACAACATCAAATGGAACGGACAGTTATTGGTGCAACTACTACAAGGTAATGGCTATTGCATTTTTTCTCTGTTTTAATGTACATTTTTTGGTCTGCTTGGGAAAGATGGAAAATAGTCAAGAGAGGTTGCTAAGCCCTAATGGCACTTTTCGATGAACTGCATCTGAAAACTTCATCAACAGCGTGGTCGATCTTTGCTGGCCCATATGTGGATAGATGATTATGAATAGGTGACGAAGACCCCGGCATGTCTTCAGTCAAGTCCTGTGTCTGAGGGTGCCGTTTGAACATGAACTATTTTGAGCAACAACACAAGTCTTAACTTGCAAACCGATATATCAAATGTTGCCGATTGCATGCTGCGATATACAAATGTTATCCATTTGAAACATAAGAAAATATTATAGAAATTGCAGTACAGACGTACAAAGCATTTTAAGACAGATTTCATCTAAAATTCCCAAGTTTTGCTTGCTTTCAGTGAGAATAAAAAAGTGGTTTCTTAAACATTAACGACAAAAAAACAACCAGCAAACAATGACCTTTGCGTCTGAGTCGGACATTTTTTAAACTGAGTCTTGACGGATTTGATATCAAGTGCAGAAAGGAGGCAAGAGAAAGTAAGGGGTAACTTGGTCTTAATGTTTTATTATCGTATTGGATTTTGGTGTCTAGGGATTGAAATTATTTATGAGACGGCAGCCACAACATAAAAGGAAGATAAAGTCAGTCGGTGCCTTAAATTTGATGGGGAAAGAAAATCCGACAATCTGCTTCATTTTTCATTTCATTAGCTGACCGCATCCTGCAAAGCAATAGATTATGCTCGCCACAATTTGAATGATCTGTAGGTAGAGAATACGTAGGACTACAGCTTTAATAAATGAGCATTTTTTCTGCTTTATCGTCACTTTTGTTTCAAACTGCGGGGTAGACGCTAACAAACCTCCCTTCTACAACACGAAAATGATCAGAGGACTTGCAAAGCAGTAGAGCCCGATGTGTGACGAAATTGTCCATGAAGCATGCTGAGGTTTGTGTATTTAACTCTCGTGGATAAGACGGTTGTCCAAACCACCGAGTTGCACAGCGCCGCAACTGGGTCGGAGGCGCGTTGGCATTCTTGTGAAGGAATCATGAGTGACCTCGTAATCATTGGCTTTTGCTACAATACGTTCAGCGTGTGTGCAAAAACACGAGGTGTCTGATATGGGAATGGATGAATTATTGCTCAGAAGCTCAGAATTCTCTAATTCTTCTCAAGTGAACAGGCGGGGATGGAAACAGTCGTTGTTACATTGTACGTAGTACTGGCACGCCGGTGCCGATGGTTCGTCTGTCGCAGTGTAAGGTCATTTGCACACGCTGGCTGCAGCACGTAAGGTTTGACAGTCTTATGGCCAAGCGCAATAAGTTATTTATTTTGAAAATATAGCAACTGCTCATAGAGTCTCCCTGACACTTTTTCCGAGCAGCGCCCTTGTCGCGTTGTTGGAAGCTTAAAGAAATCCCATGTAAGTTTACAAGTGGTCAGGAGGTTTGCCTTTATATGATCTCATTGTCTTCCCGGTTGGAATCTGCGTCAACCTGGTTGAGAACCAGTGGTGTTGTTAACAACACGGCCACTGTCAAAATATACAATGGCTATTTTTCCAACGAAGAGTGTGTGGTCAAAAATGCATGAGAAGGAACCTTTACTCTAACTATTTTTAAAGCTGAACTAAATATCCATGATGTCGATGGCTGTTTACCTCTGAAAAAAACTATACTTTTGTTGTACTGTATCAACTACACTTTTATTTTCTACCCTTCACTTGAAAAAGCAGAAAAACTTTTAGCGACATCGAGGAAAGTTACACACAAATAAAAGCTGTAGGTTTTCTGTAGGCTTTCGAGGAATCAGCCGACTGGGTTCTATCATCTTTACGCGATGATTCAAATTTGCGCATAACTGTATTGAAGCAGCTTCACTTCACAGGTGAAACAAGCAAGGATTCAATCGCAAATTTTTTGAAAGGAAATCGATTTCACGTAACACTACGCATCGTCAGTTATTGCATCTTATTCAAATATTCCATTTGAATATTCTATCTTATGCAAATCATATATTCTATTTAAATGAGATGTAAGAACTGACGATGCGTAGTGTTATGTGAAATCGATTTCCTATCAAACTGTGTTTAAGTGTTCAGTTTGTGAAAAAAAAACAGAAGCGGCATTAACAGCGGAAGAATTGGTCGGTCCTTTTGTGAAATGTGTTTTGTAATTATTAGCATCGTTAAATTAAAGACGTGTTGATCAAAGTTTGCAACTATAAATTGGCGGATGCTATGAACTCTATGCGAGGTTGTTTGTTTGTGGCAATGATTGTGGTGGCGGCAATTCTGTTTTTGGCAGATAAAGTGCGGATGGTTTGATGCAAACAGTTTCATTACCTATTTGTTGAATATTGTGATTACCGTATATTTCGGACCATAAGGGTTATAAGGCGCAGCATAAAAAATTGAATGTTAGCTGTTCTTTTTTCATACACAAGGCGCACCGGATTATAAGGCGCATTAAATGAAGCAAACCTTAGGCAAGTCAAACTGTATTCAACTCTTTCACACAAAGTAACTCCCGAGTGCCGGAGTCGCCGATTGCCAGAGTCGCCACTGGGAGTTTAATCTAGCATTATTGCATACGAGGGAGTTAATCTGCCACACATGTCTAATCCGCAAGACACGAATAGAATAAAATGAAAGTTGTACGCGTGTTTGATTCTGTGTGCGCCAATGTAGTGAGGAACCTCGTGGAGTAATACGATCTGTGGTATGTGCTAGCTACTTTAGGACACTACTCACTGCAATTGTCATTGGCTTACTACGTAATATGAAGGTCTGTTACAAAAAAATCGTAACATAAATAGCACCGTATGTTCGTGACAAACCGTTGTTTGTAGAATTATGTTAGGTGTAAGGCTCAACTTTAAAGGTAAGTCTCCACTGGCCACTATGACTTGCGAAAGCACACAGCCTACTCTCAATACAACAGTCCAGTACGGAACATTTGTACTAGAGATCATTCAACAAGAGTTCGTTCAAAGCTTCGCAGAAACAATTGCGAGAAACGATCCATGATGATCAGAGTTGCAGAAGGTCAAATCACACTCGCAAGAGCACTGTGTAATATCGTGGCATGTCTAGAGAGAAGGTCGTGGTGTTTTACAAACATTCACGGCATCAGGGAGTTCAACGCTAATACACCTGCGCAGATATAACAATAGTTATCCCTGGCATCCACACAGATGCCGCAGCAAATACAACAAACAAAACAGGTTAACACAAGCCAAGCTGATACGCTGATAGCTGAGTTCACTACCACTCACTGCAAAGATCACTGTTAGTTCGACTTAGAACTCTAACACGGTGAACAAAGAACTGAACGTGTCGTTGTGAGCAAAGGAACAAGGCGACGATGCTCCGCTCCCGGAATTCCAGGGAATGCGCTTGATCAACTGATTAAGCGCCGTGGTTTGAACGGGTGAGTAATTGATCGACCGTAACATACCGTATACCACATAAAATTGGTCCTAACCAGATTGATACATTAGGGCTAGGCGCACCGCATTATAAGGCGCACTTTAGATTTTTGAGAAATTTAAAGGATTTTAAATGCGCCTTGTGGTCCGAAAAATACGGTATGACGGTATGTGTTAAATGCACAACCGCGACTGACGATGCGCTGATGAATGTCTTCAATGCCGCCACTCACTCGCATAAGAATTGAGATGAACAATTCATGTTTGGTTGTAAGATTATGCTGCTTAATGGTTTTTGAAGAACAGTCAGCAGCTACGCATGAATTTTGTTTTTTTTTATCGAAAATATTGTTTGAACTGAAAAAATAAATGTGATTTAACACTTAAGTTTGAAAGTGCAGTTGCTTTCAAACTTGGCCAAAACTTACCTATTTGTGCTTACGTGCTGAAATAGAGTTCGGTCAATAATAACAATCAATGTTGTCCGCGTGATCATGTGCAATGCAGCAGTAAGCAGATGTACTGTGGACTCGGCTAGCGTATGCCGATTTGCAGCTCCGATGACTTTACCCTTCCCTATTTGCACTATTACTTTCCTTCTCTGTTGCCAAGAGACCTTTCACCTTTGAGGACTGCAATGTTCACTCTCACCACCGCCTTGATTCTTTAAAACTTGTCACTGACGAAATGACAAGCTCATGTCACTCGGTTGAAGTGCGTAAATCTGTTGATCGACGATTGTAAAGGCTGATGCCGTGATTCTTTGCACTCGTTTGATGTCGGCAATTGGCAGTTGGTTAAAACCTGAATTGCTATTCTTGCCAGGCGGTTGAGGCTAATGGTTTTGCACGGAGAGCACTGATACAAACTCACTCGGAGGCTGCGGATCGATCACTGAACTTTTCGGTGAAAAAGAACGTCGCTCCTCTGAACCAATCCAGCTCCTGATTTTTTAGTCTTTAGCAATTCCGTACACTTTTGTGGACAATGCAATGCTGATTGCTTTCGCAAAGCTAACATGGTCAAGCTTGAAAAGATGAAAATCATTCCAAAAACATTCTAGCCTGGTTAGCGAAATCTGCAAGAGATTCAAAACTACAAAAGAATGAGGTTATCACTAGAAAAAGCTGAAAAGTTTTAAATTTATCGATAAACTGTTGAGAGCCATGGTACCCATTTACGATAGTCTACGAGTGTTTTTACGGGAGGGGGTAAATACGCAGACGATATCTTAATTGCAATGTTGACAGTGAACTTGTTTCAATGATTATTATTTACTGCTTTTTTGGCGTTTGTTTAAATCCACTAAAAACAATCGAACGATTCGGCTCTTCTTCATCACTATGCTTTTGTATTGCGAAAGGTACTGTTGATAGTGATTTGCAGTGACTAACGCCTATGACGTTGCTTCCTATTACAGTACGTCAGATGATCATGCTATCACCTGTTTTCAGGTTGTGAGTATCTCAGTTAGGAAGCTACCCCGGAAATGAAAGCCACGGTTGAAATATAACCTATATGTTTTAATGAAGTCGCTTTAAAAATCCTCACACATCTTCCATTTAGTTACACTTATAAAGAGTTGATAGCACTTCCCTCATGATACATGTTGCTGGAATGGTGCTGAATGCTTGATGGGCTACTGTTGCTTGGAGACGTTGTACCAACGGTTGAAATACCTTATTGTGCATTCAAACACTTCTACTACTAGCACCTGTCGCAAAAACACTGTTTTACTGAAAACGTCTCTACAAAATACGCAACCATGTACTGGCGAGCAAGTAGGGCAAGTTTTTGCAACATTTTTTTACAGCTTCCAACAGCCTCCTAAATATTCAAAATATATGTAGTTCAATCTTTTGAGCTGTTTCCAAGAATTTTATATTGCAACTTTTTCGATTTTTACGTGCAACTTTTTACTGCAATTTTTATCAAGTATTGCCCATAACGTAAAAGTGTAATTTTAAAAAATACTACAAAAGTATTTCACTTCAGTTCTGTTCTCTTTGATTGCATGAAAAAGAGCTATATGACGGAGTAGCTGCGTCTCAATGTTATCTATGACGAAACAGTTTGTTTGCAAGCTGGAAGTTTTACAACCCCAGCCAAGTACGACAGTGTCCGAACTCAATTGAGGTTGAAGTACGGAAAATCTTAGCTTTTCCTTTTGGCTAAGTCCGCGCAAACGGAAATAGGTTGTGTCGAGTCCTTCGCAGTGAAATGTGTGGATAAATGCAACTTACTGCGCATAAATGCAACTTTCTCACTTTTTTACCGCAAAAAAAACTTGCCCTAATAATAAGAGAAAAGCTGGGTTTCGTTGCATCTATGGTGGGAAAGCGATGGGCGTTGTGACTTTCGTTTCGGTTCACATGAGACGCTATTGTTACGCCTCTGGTATGTCTGAAACAGATCCGATTTCAAGGCCACATCTTGATGTTTTGAAATCACTAGCAAGGCTCCAAACTTGAAAAACTGAAAATATTTTAATAGTCCGTGCTGGCATGTTAAATTGCGTTGTTAGCAGATTGTACAGCATATAGAACTTTCCAACCGAGTGAGCAAGTTGTTCTCAAGAATGCGTAATGCAATGAGCTAAAGCTGTTTTAAAGGCTACCGCACAAGCACGATATGGCTGGGAAATTAGTTTTTGTACTATAAAGATGAATGAATGTGTTTTCGTTATTTCTTCTCTGCCCATAAACAGGCTTGCCATTGGGTAATGCGTGTTACTAATTTGACCATCTCTATTGTATGAAACATAATTCGGAAAACTATTGCAAGGTGATTGTACAGTTCTTATTGTGAGCGGCTCCTTTTTCGTCAGCCCAAGTAGAAACTTTTGAGCATCGACGAGAGCGTGCCAGGGTCAAACAGCGACAGTGCTTACGCCGTTTGTATGAACTGCCGTGCGGCTGCGCAACGTTTCTGAATTAAAACTTGCCGCAAGTAAGCTTCTGGCGCATTGCCAAAAACTTAGCGATGTACTTTGCAGTGGTTTGTCCATCATGCTGAAGAGCCTTCGAACCTCTTCGAATGTTTCCTTTTCTGCGCTCGTATGACCAGCCGCGTGACCATCCACGGTTTGCTGATCGCGCACGCCTCTCGGTCGCGCCACCGCTCTAGGTTAACAGCACTAGCCAAGGCGAGTGCACCTTTTGCTGCTGAAACCGTAGTTGCGCACACAGGCTACTTGTCGCACATTACCAGCCATAACTTTGTAACAGTTTGCGTTTATCTGTAATAATCAAGAATAGTCTCCTAACGTGAAAACACTTGCGACCTCACGCATGTAATAATAGTTTTTTTTTCTGCAAAGTTCATGCGGTCTGATTTTTAACTGAACTGCTTTTAAGTTTTTTGGCATGGGCAAGAGTTATTGCGTCCTTGTGGCCGAGATCAAAACGCAAGAAGTGTGACAATGCCAGATTTAAATCACGCCACGAGAAACATGTTCTGTCTGAGTCATGCGCGAGTAACTTGCGATCAAAACTTCGTTCCGGTTCCAACAACAAATGCCACTTAACGCTGGTTCCGCTTGGTGCAATGCGTTAAATGCCACAGTACATTTGCTTCGTACAGGGAAACGTGTTCTACCAACAGCAGCTGAACGCTTCCATTGTTTGCTTGTTAAGCTATGCTTAATGCACTTTCAGCGCCTATTGCCATATGCTTTTAACAAATTTAAGGATTATTTTGATGGTTCTTATATTTTTGGCGGATTTTTCGGTAACCTACCAGGTGCGTATGTACGGTAACAGATGCCAAACTTTAAATGTAAACAAACACTAATGATTGCTCGTGACATATGTGGAGGGCACACAATATGCCAGCGTTATGTGATACCTATCGAATCCACTAAAACGAGTATAAGTCAGAAATAAGTTTGGAGTGAAAGTAGTACGTGCTTGCAGTATATGCTTATTTGTTTACAACTAAAAGGCAAGTGTGTCGACGTTGCGAGTCTCCACAAACTATTTAACAAAGTTTTTATGTTTTCAAGACATTCAAATGACTTTTATGCTAGGGAACGAAGAAAGTTGTTGAACGTAATTATTTTAGCAACTTTGAATTGTGTCGTCCATGGATCTTGACTATGCACGATACATAGACGTTAAAAGTCTCTATTAAGTGTTTCAAAATCCTCCGTTACCAATTTACTTCGATTAAAAGTATTAAGAATCTCACTCGAAGTTCAAAGATTTATTCGCGTTGTTAAAAATTTTGGTCATGATCAATCTTTGTTACAGCACTGTACTGCACGTACTGCCGTAGTCGTCAAGGCTGTTGCTTCAGCTTGCTCCTTACCCGCAACCTTTTGAATTAGTCTAATGCATAAGTTCCCAACTTTTTTCGAAGCTGGCATCCCTTTCATAAAAATAAAATAACGTTCGCGCACCCTAGTTTAAAAAAGTGTAGAAATCACAAAAACAGTCCAATTTTGCAATGTCTTCATGTTCAAAATACTGACAGCACAACAGAAAACTCTCAGTCGTACTGTTTCACTTTCATACCTTACTGCTCATTAGAAACAAACCTAGCGATCTTTTGTGGCTACCGCTCTGAAATCATTTCTCTCATACCTTGGTACACAATTACTCAGAGCCACGCGCAAATCATTCGAGGGGTTCAAATGGTTTCGACACTTGTTTTTCAAATGAAGTGGAGAGGAAAATCTAGATTCTCACAAATTTGTTGTTGCAAAGGGAACTAAAATAGACCGAGCTTTTCCAAAAAGCCTTTTGAAAAGGTTTTTGTAGTCAATTTCTGACAACTTTGCATAGATGAACACCGCAAACATTCGAGTTCTTTCAAATCAAACAGCAATCTCGCCGTAGGCATTTAAACGTCACAATGCGCTTACAACCACATCGCCTGTCATATTCAGCGTGATAACCACAGCGCGAAACAGAAATAACAATGCACGCATTTAGCAACATTGCTAATTTAGTGATGTTAGCTGGTATAGTTAGGCTGGATAATGTTCTTTTGAGTAATAACATGTGCAAACTTTCATAAATCGTGGTTATTTTGAAAAAAGTACACCCAAGAACGTACAAACTCTCACCCTCGAAAATCGCATTACGGACCCCCAAAAATCTTGTTGCGGACCCCCAGAAGTCCGGGAATCCCCAGTTGGGAACCGCTGCTCTAATGTGCAAAATTCTTGATTATTTCTAATGTGCGTAACGCTTCCAATTGGGTAAAGACGCGGGTTGGTAAAACTGCAAGATAGCATCACAATGCCGCTCCGAGATCGGCTTCGTAACCGCTCCACGTTGTAATCTACTAAAGCAGCAAAGTGTGTTTCTCACACGTTGTTTTTACAAGATCGTGAAAAACGATTTCCTAGGTAGACAAAAATTTTGACATACTGTTGGGAAGCACAAGTTTAAGTCTATAGGTTGCTTGGAGCAACGTTGCCTTAAGACGTATTGAGAAAATGCAAGGAGAAAATACAAGTTTTTTGGATACATCATGGTCGCAATTGCTACATGCAGATCGGGTACTGGTTCTGAAAACCGGTTTTTGTCTTTCTGATGGTGAAATGAGTTGTTCTGCATTAAAATGACTAACGGAAAACCATCTTACTTGGCTTGCGTTGCAACTTAGCTGAAGTATGATTAATGAAGGGTTTAGGTAAGTCCTCAGTTGTTACATAGAATTTGCTGTCTTTGGCAAAATTTTACGTTGACAGATGATGTCAAACACGTGAATAAACGCAGTGTAGCTGTTGGATGTCAGACTATGCCTACCGGTTTGTATTTCTCGCAGAATCGGAGATGTATTTTGGGCATTATTTATGCAGTCTCGTATTTTAAAAATTTCGTTTTTTGCGCAGTCCTGAATTTTGCAAAGTGCAGATTGCTTTTGACGTTTTTGCTTCCAAAACCCTTTTAAGGTCAAGTCTTAATCAGTCAATGCGCTCTGATGCAAAGGAAATTTATTAACCTGACCGTAAGAGGCTAGTGTTTGTTTAGCGTAACACGCTAAACAGGTCGTTAACGCCCTATTTGCAGGCCCATTGAACAGCTGAGGTCTCAGTGTTTCGTCAAACCTTTATACAAGGCGTATTAGACCTTGCTCTTTCGTTCGCGAGGTGAGAGTGTTTGATTTAAAAATTGTTATTGTCATGCGTATTTGTGTCCAGTTCATTCTTGTACCAGTTCGTAGTTTGGTTAACAAAGTTGTTGATCTCGCCTGCCTGTGAATCGCTGAACTGACTCAAGGGAAAATCCAGACCAGGCGTTTGGGATATAGGGTGAAATGCAAAAAGCGGGTGTTAGAACCCGTAGCTTAAATCTGCGGCACCTGCTCGATGTGCTACTTGATAAACTTAGTAAGATTTGAAAACTTTCACAACTTTTCATTAGAAAACAGGGAAATGCAGACCATATGCAGCATGCAAAGGTCATCCATTATTTTCCAAACCCATAAATTGCCAAAATACACCAGCGTTGCCCTGTGTGTCCTGATATTTTTCTTCCTTTTTCTTGTACGTTTCCTTCAAGGAAAGCAGAATAAAGAACATCATCCGTTTTCTCACGCCCATTTTGAACAACTTCAGCGTAACCCCGTTTGACGACCTTAACCCTGTCGCATTCGATAACTTCTCAAAAGCGACAAGGAGGGCAATATTTCATATTCGTCAATAAAGGTGCGATTAGTCAGAAGGAGCGCCAGGTCAGGGAGCGCTTGAAAATGTTTTAAGGGGTCAATTGCACCTAATTGCCGCACCAGAACACGTCACTGTCGGGATAAGCTTCCTGTTTGGCTTAGTTTCATTGACTTCACAAGACTGCCCAGTCGAACTCCTGCATTGCTCGAAACTAATCATCTATTTCTGAAAATTCAATACTGGAAACGAGACTAAGATAGCAAGCACCATCAAGCGATTTCTTGTTTCAACAGTGTGATGCATTTTATTTAAAATATTTAAAAGTGATAAAGGAAAGTACATTGACTGTGTGCCAACAGGCGTTCAAGGCACTCAGAGGACAAAAGTGATGATCGATTGTATTGTGTATATTTTTCACAAACACGCGAGGCGTTTGCTTAATGAGATTTGAAAAAGTTTGCATTGTTAGTGAGATTTGCAAGTTTTTTCAAAGTTTGTCGTTTAGCAAAAGTTGGCCAGTTTCAGACGAAAACAAAGAATGTGACATACCAACGATTCAAAAGTTGTCAGAGTGCATTTCGACTCAGTGTCATCAATGCGAGGTTTTACCTGGTTCCTAATTAGTTTTGCACGCGCTCCGAACCTTGATTCGTCTGAAGAGAAACGGTCAGTTTCATCATACGATCTTCCAACAAAACGCATTATGTTCGAAGTTCTGTCAATGTTGATGTCACGAACTCAACAAACGAAACTGTATTTCCCGGCAATCCGAACAGTAGGACACTGGACGCAGCGAACCACTTGGAAACGAGAAATGCTTGCCCGTAAAAGAATAAGCTTCCCTAGAAGGTTTTCTGACACATGGCTTTGTTATAAAATAGTATCAAGAACAGTTGCGTTTCTTTGCGATATGCGACATTTTCTTCTCCATGAAAGTTTGTGTTTTCAACGGTGTGTTTGAAGAAAGCTTTCGTTCCTACCTGCCGGCTGCACGATTGTGGGTGTGCTGGGAATGGTAACATAAAAGGAGTGACACAACGGGGTGTTTAACCCTTTAATGTGAAAAAGGGTTGACTCCTCGACAAAATTCTTTTTGCGAATATCATGAACTCTGACATGGACAAAAAATAATCTTACGTGTTTGTTGAACGAAGTTGTTTCTCTGCCTCGCTTTCGTTCATCACTGAGAATGTTTTCTGCAACTAGATCGAGGCATATCCGTCCGATTAGCAGCCTACTCTTTGACGGCAGCAAATTTTGAAGAGCCGGGGACCACTGTCTGTCCACTGTTGCTTTCGTATTATAAAGCGTGTCGCGCATGTGCAAGTAGAAAGTTATGCTTTGTAGGATCACAGCGGTATTTTCTCACATGAGTATTGTGATTTGTAGTATAATTGTGCTTTCTTTACTTTGATATGAAACCCGCAGGTTTATTTGCACTCTGTGTAAAAGTTTGTTCAAGAAATAGTGAAGTTAGTGCTCACTCTTGAACAAAGCGGCTTTGTTAAAAGAGTATCAAAAACGCATCTGATCTTTGATTCGAATGGGTTAAACGACGTCTTCATCACACTCTTCTTTTCATGAAAGTAAATTAGTTGATTTTTTTGAGCCCAGCATCTTTCCCTGAGCTGAAGAAGACAACATCAAGACGTTCAACGTCGATTGTTGAGAGCGTTATCTTGAAGAAAGTAAAGTTGTTTTCGTGCTAGTGGTGGTTTGATGTATTTTGTCTTGTTGTCGAACACTTGTAGCAGCACTTCCCTAAACGACAGCGGTGGTTTCAGCATCGTTTCTAATTGGGAATAAAGAATTCCATGGATCGGCAATCGGCCATGTCCAGCACACCACTAATTTACCGTTTTAAGGAAGTTCGCTGCTGTCGCGTCCGGCAGGGAACCGTCTTTGATTTGAAGACGGCTTGCACTAGCAGCATCTTATTCGTTACTTAGTATGTTGAAATCTAACGGGTTGAATTGTCCCTTGTACTAAAGTGGAGCTGTCGTTTGGGCCTCAGAATCCGTCGTCAAAGAGAAACGACAAGTGCTCAGCGACGATCAGGATTAAAATCAATGAACACATGTAACATGCAGGCGAGTGATATGGTAGGTGTTTTAAACGGCGTACAAGTAACAAACCTAGACTTGTTCATAGTTTCGCTGAAGAAAATTCGCATTTAAAAATAAACACTTCAGCATTAGACACAGCTTTTCGGAAGCTAGCTACTATATTTCTCTGTTAGAAGAAAGATGTAACTTTGTAATCAGGCTTGTCCTCCCAGCAGATAATCGTAGACAAACTTTCAAATGCATTTTTGTTTTTGAACTTTTTTGATGGGCATTTTTTGTTGGTGGCCACATATGTGATGATCTATGGCAGGGGTGTCAAACTCGTTTCAGTTCAGGGGCCACTTCAGGCAAATTTAATCCCAAGCGGCCGGACCAATGTAATCATTGTATAACACTGTGGTTATATGTAATGGCAACTTCCAACTGTTCTCATAAACTGTAATGCAAAAAGTTCAAGCTTAACTCAAAATGAATATTAGCACATTTAAGGAGCAACCTTTACGAAACGCTGTAACAACATGACGTTTCTTGAGAAAAGCCTATTCAAATTTTACAATATAATAACAAGATTTATCTTTCATGACGTTGAAACCAACCGAAACGAAACGAAAACACAATGTCTAAAAAATCAATCGAAACGAAATATTTCGGAAAAACCGAAACGGTTTCGGTCGAATTTTCGTTTGGAACACCTCTCTGTAGCTAAGTGCAGAAATCCAGACCACTCGAACTGGTACCACACTGTGCAAATTAGTGGAAACTTAAGTTTTTCTTCTGCCTGGGAAATGTATAAATTTTTATGCAAAACATACAGCTTGTGACAATGTATGAACAATATGGTTCCATCAAACGAAACGCGTTGATACTGAAACCGCTGACTAACATTACATTTACCCACTGTTCAAGCGTTCAGTGTCTTAAATATTTCCACAGTAACTACTCATTGCTGCAGAACTATATTTCAGGGCGGAAAGAAGCACTTCACATTAAATATGTTCGCGATTTAGGCCTACGCCTGAAACTTGGCACCTTTTAGCTTTCACTAGTGTATCAATATCAGGTGTCAAATCCTGTGTAGCAGCCACGTTCAGGATGTCATTTAAGAGAGCATGTGTGAGCCTTGAGCGCAGCATTGTTTTATTGATGTTCATCGCAGAGAACACTTGTTCACAAAGATATGTCGTCCCAAACATGCACAAAACTAGCAGAGGATGTCACTTTGGGGTAGCCTGGGAAAAGATACTGATAGAATGTGTCCAAGCTCGCCAAGGCAAACTTGGTCTTCAAATCTAAATCACACTGGAAATCAATTATTTCAAGTTGCATGTCAACGGGCAGATCGGAGGGTTTTTCTGTGAATGGCGAACAAAAAGACTTGGCAACCCGTTTCAAGTTAGCCAAAAATGTGAAACCGTTGCTTGAACGCCCCTAGCAATTCTGTTATCTTTATATTGATTCAAGTCACTGTTCAGTTCCGAGGCACGCACACTTTTTAGACAAGGGAAACGAGCGGTGTCATCACCGGAAAGTTGTGTCCACCACGAGGACAACTTCAATTTGAATGCACATGTGGTATGTTGTAATAGTGTGTGACAAGTCTTCTGCGGCCTTGCAACATTTTGTTCAGATTATTCAAGTGCTGTGTAATATCAACCATAAAGACAAGGTCTTGCATCCATTCTGAGGATTGAAATTCTAACACTGGCTTGCCCTTTTTCTTCAAAAAGTTTTCAATTTCTCCACGTAAATGAAAAAAAAAAACGCTTTGGCACGGCACCTCGGTTTATCCTACTTACCTCAGCGTGTAATGGCAGGCCATACAGAAAGCCCTTATTCCTGAGAACACTGTGAAACTGACGGTGGTTAAGACCTCTGGCTCGGATGAAATTAACTGTCCGGACAACCACTTGCCTGACATGATCCATTTTTAACGACTTGCAACACAAAGTCTCCTGGTGCGAAATACAGTGAAATGTCCAAAATTAAACGCCACGAATAAATATGGCTGGTTGTGCAACGTCCGAAATGTCCGTGTTTTCATCAAGCGCAACCGAAAACGTAACAAACGACTTAACTTTGTTCTGCAGTTGGCTGTCTAAATTCGCTGAAATGTCCGAAATCCTCTCTGCCACAGTGTTTCTCGTCAGGATAATATTAGCAAAAACTTGTAGCTTCTCAGGACACACGATTTCTGCAGCCTTTAGGATGCACTATTGCACGTCTTCACGAACTCACCCACAGAGTATGGCTTTGATGTTAACGCTATGTCATTAGCAATAATGTAGCTAGCGTTCACAGCTGCTGCGCTTATATCTCGGCTACTGGAAATAACGGATTGCTGTTTTTTCATGCCTGCTATGAATTCCTTTAGCTTATCTCTCCTCGGTGGCCCTTGCATACCACGGTATCGTTCGGCATGATGAGTCTCACAGTGGTGTCGAATGTTATATTTTTTCACCATTGAAGCCTGCTGTGAACACAACAAACATACAAGTATCCCATTCACCTCTGTAAAAAAATAGGAAACGGACGAACTGTGTTGGAAAACTGCATTCTATGTCAACTTTTCTCTGCTTCCATAAAGACATTTCGGGAAACGAGGCTGCTACGGAATAGAGAATGAAGGCTAAACTGAGCAATTTAAAGGAAAGGTAAAAGCCCAAGTCCGAGCATGGAATAGCTCTACATCTGAATACAATCTCCTTGTCTCTTATTTTCACGAAAAACTACAAAGATGTCCTCCGCGTTTACATTCCAGGTTGACATATGTGAAACAGGAAGTTGCTTGAGTCGGTGGTTTTAGTTAACCTTTCCGTGTATTTTTTAACAATAGAACTCCGGCGATGTCGAATTCGACATTTTTTATTATTTAATGCGCTATTTTCTGAGTTGACTGCTTTTTACCGATTCACAAATATTACCCTGTCGAACAGATTTCTGTGCAGTTTATTTTCCGGTCAGTAATTGGAAAAGAAGCTTTATTTAGCAAATTTTAGTTAGATTTGTACCTAGAGCTCCGAAGGTTTCGAAATCGACATCGCTGGAGCTCGAGGTATATTTTTTCCGGGAGTTCTGGTGTTAAACTTTATCAACAGCAGTTGGACTTTTGCGTGTTCATACCTGTTTGAAGTTCAAACCGGTGTGAACACGCAAAAGGAAATAAACATGAAACGGAAAAATTTCACGTGAGAAAAAACGAGGAAAAAAAAACAATACAAGCAATTGTGTTAAGGTTTCAAGTAATTGAAATCTAGTCACCAGTTATTGCAGTATAACTGGATAGACTTCTGAAGCAAACAAAGAAGTTTTTGCTTTACATAATCATCCCGCAGGCCGGATTCAACCTCGCAACGGGCCGGTTTTGGCCCGAGGGCCGTATGTTTGACACGCCTGATCTATGGAAATGAACAATAAATTATCTGTTTCACGAAGAAATTCATAGCTAGTGTCACAAAAAAATATCCGGTAGAAAAATTGTTAAGATTCTTATGTATGAAAACTTGTTATTGAAAAAACAAATTTCTCGTGAAAATGAAAGTTGGCAGGAGCTTTGACAGATTACTATATTCAATATCGTCTTTTTTTTTCTGAAGTTTACAACTTTCCATAAAACTTTCTGCAGGCGCTATGGCTTGTATGAATCAATTATTAGCGTACTGCTGGTTGGTTTGTTTACTTCTTGGTTTGCTGGAAATGCAAGCGTTAAGCAAATTTGAATGCGCTTTTTTATTGGTTTGGCCTTCATTGTACAGAAGAGGTAAGAGATTTTTCCAAACGCCTTGGCCAGTCGTACGAAGGAAAATGTGTTGTGCAACAACAATGTCTGAGGATTTCCAAGAGGACAGGTAAAATAGAATTGGTAAAACCGATTGACAGACATGAAGAGGAGAAATTCTTCAAAATTTTGTTTCAATCGGGAACAGAAAAGATCTGTGCCATTATGGGGTTATTGGTGCACTGGTTTTGTTCGCCGCAGAGACCCGAAAGCACAAGATTGCGAGATGTGATTTTCGCAAACTTACGATTGATTTCTAATGAGTCATGTGGTTGATTTATACCTAGCAGTGCAAATAAATTCTGACAACATTGGACAATGTCACGAAATGCTAATGGCCAAATTTGAGTCAGCTGCTAAGACTACAAGCTTCTTGGCTGTGGGTCCTGGATGTGATCTGAGGTAGCCAGGACTTCTGATGCAGTTTTTGAATCATTGGTGTTTAGAAATTAATACTGATTTTGGATGTTGTGGACTTGGCTTGAAATTGAAATATAGAAACGTTTTGTTTGCAAAATGCGTTTCTTGCACACCAACAGTTTTAAAAAACGTTTTTGCCTTGCAGCGTGCTGACTGCACTCTGAAACCTTTTTGATACACTAAGATTGTACTCGTATTTTTAAAATTGCCTTGAACTGCGTGCTATTAAGTGCCGTAAAAAGATTTTGCAAGCACGCACCAAATTATTGCTAAGATCGAACGGTTGATCTTACCCTTTTTTTTATTGTTAATTTTGGTGACGGCAATTGGCGGCAGGCCGAAGCCTGAAATGTGCTTCTTGCCGGGGCGATTGATATGAACGCTCGTGCCCAAGGAGCGCCACGGCAATTCACTCAGTGGCTGTGGATCGAACACCCAACCTTCCAACTGGGAGGCGGACACTTTTATCACTGAACTGATGCCGCCTCCAATTTTACCATTTCTGCCTACGGTGCACTAGTTGGTGTGACTGTGACAGTGAATCCAAAATATGTAGATTTTGAAAAGAAAAAATCTTGTAAACACAATCTTCCAAGTGGGAACTCCGGTTAAGAAAATAGAACCCACTAGTTTATCGTACAGTATTTGGATGCAGTCGGCCCACGGGGATACCTCATGCCCCTCCTTTTGATCCGCGAACTCAAGTAAGTTTGCTAAGACATTCTAGTGAGTCAGCAGACTCCTAGCCAGCGAGAACAACTGAGCACATACTAGTAGCAAAGCAAAATTTCTGTAGTGACCAGCGATGAAATATTCGATTGACTTTATGCTAAATAAGTTAGTTGAGCCTGCGAAGGCGTTTGCTGATGTAGAAGTTGGTCCACGCTCTGAAAATGTTGAACACAAGAGCAAGCTAACGCACAAGTTTGAGAAACAAGCACGGATCGTTCGTTCAGATTCGTGAGAACAAAGGCGCTTGTAAACTAATCCCACTCCTTCGCACCACTCGAACAGCGCGACGCGTGCTAGTCCACGCGTGTGGCCGACCAGCCTAAGGCGCGATCATGCAGTGCTACGCATTGTCACTCAGTTGCCGAGAACTTTGTCAGGCTGCGGTGCACGTTTGTTGTCGGGGCTCGCGACTATCCAAATAAATGCATAACAAACGCGATTGTAATCTGACTTTTGAGCAACACCACGTTGGGATAGCAGTGCGATCAGATGTTGATATTTGATCGTTCCCGTCTGAGAGCGCAACACTAACTGACGCTAACTGCACACTGCCAGGTGGAGAGCATACTATCCCCTGCCTGCCACACTTTGTACACACTATATAGTTTGTCCAGATTGATTCGTTGATGCGCATTTTTTCTTTTGTTTTTTTCGAATTCTTGTCACAAGCAATTGCAAAAGAATGACAGGAACATTCACCCGTTGTAAAATGTTCCAGAGCGCATAACATCTAGCTCCGGTAGAGTACTTGCCTTATAAATTACATTTTCCAACTGACAGATAAAACTAGCAACTTGGCAAGGGTGCTGCAGTTGTTCAGCTAGTACGCTGCAAATGATATAACATTGCGTAGTGTTTGGCATGCTACCAATTAGGTAGCAACAAACATCAGTTTGTGGAATAAACGTGCTGTTGTAGAACGAAAGAGGTCCTTTGTTCGCAAGTATGGTATGCAATGTCACTGGTCGTTGCTTTTTTTTAATGCAGTTTATCTGAAAAGGTCTTAGCTGTGATACTGCATACGGCCTAATAAACAAATGTATGTCTGACTGACGTTGCACAGACATTTCAACAATTTCTGAATCAAATGCATAAACATTTCTCCCGCACTGGCATAACGTGCTGGTATCAATTAAAGTTATTTTATCGTCAGTGCCCGCATGATGCTATGGCTGTGACCCTGTGGGAAATGATTTCAATAAAGGGACGGCAACCACTTTGCCCATACCCTAACGAAGTGCAGGCAGTTGAGCTATAATGCAAGATGGTAATGCGCATATTTTTAAGTAGCTTAGACATCTGCAGAAAAGATTTATAGTTGTTTATGAGACGTAGGCATAATTTTAGACCATGGTAGAGCAATCGGAAATGCTCACAGGTTACCTTAGGTACTTACAAAACTAAAAAACACCAGTTTGTTGTTGGGCCGAAAATGGGCTGAATGATGTGAAATCACAAATAACGCAAATTTTGCCGTATATTTTAAAACGAAATTGTCATCTTTAATTTATATTTGAAAGCAAATAGAATGAGAAGTCTTAACACTCTTCAATATTTTTCCATCACGTATGTTATTATGAAAGAATGAGTTATAGTTGAATGATCAGTTTGTTTTCAATGAAGCCAAATGCCCTACTGAAAGATGAAATTAACAACGATGTTCATTTCTTGTTTGCAAAAACGAAAGATATATATATATATCAGATTTTTTTTAAGGAAAATATTAGAAACCCAGTTTGGATCTGTAGGGACCCGATTTCTCTGATTCTAGGGACCCGATTTTCTCTGATTTTAGGGACCCGATGATAGTTTTCTCTGATTCTAGGGACCCGATTTGAATTTCTAGGGACCCGAATCGGGTCCTTAAAACGCTTTAAAAAAAACTGATACATATATTTATATATTTGGTGCAATGTTGACTACGCGTCTTAACTTAGACTTCCACTGTGTTACCTGACGCAGCCCCATGAAAAACGAGAGCATGCTTTTTTTCAAACTTTGGACATATGCGCGAATCGCGAAACGCCATTGTGCTCTTAACCGAAAAATGTTGACAGAAACGGAAAGATCTGTTTGATACCAGCTTGTGAGGCTATTTTCAAATAGACAAAATGAACTTGCCATCGGGGATCATTGCTGGATCTCTTGCTGCCTGCGATGCGGGTTAGCTGTAGTATGCTTGTTTCCACGTTGCTGAGAAGCCTATTGGTCATTTTAATGGAAACGACACCAACAGCAAATTACCACTTGTACTGCTGCTTCTTGCAAACGGAGAGGTCAGTTAAAGCGTGTGGTGGTGATGGCGGTTTTGTTGAACCCGAAGAGTCAACGACGAATGCCTGAAGTCGACACATCGTTGAACGTCTAAACCAGGGGTCACCAACGTGGTGTCCGCGGGCACCAGGTCGCCCGCAAGCACCAAGTAGGTCGCCCATGGGCCTGTTCTAAAAATAACAATAACATTAGCATGATCGATATCTTCACATTAACGAATATCATAACTAACATAATTGAAGGTAACTTGAGCAAACTTTTTATTTCAGAATTGTGTATCAAACTAGTAGCCCCTCGCATTAATTGGTACACAACAAGTAGCTCGCAGTTTCAAAAAGTTGGTGACTCCTGGTCTAAACCGAGCTGCTTTTGTCAGGAAAATGGTTAGCAAGGTTGTACTTATGCAGTGTTGAGATGACTTACATGCAGGGTTTTTTTAGGCGTTTTAGGGACCCGATTCGGGTCCCTAGAATCAGAGAAAATTATCATCGGGTTCCAAAAATCAGAGAAAATCGGGTCCCTAGAATCGAGAAATCGGGTCCCTACAGATCCATACCGGGTACCTAACATTTTTCTTAAAAAAAAAACTGCTTACATGACGTGATTGATGTCTGGTTTCGATACAGAAAACCGATCTTGAATTGCACAGTTCAGGAAAACGTGCGAAGTATAGTGCTTCACTTTTACATGAGCGATTCGAGCTACTTGCATTTCACCCGCGCGTGAAAGTCCTCTGAGAGAACATGGGTTATAGCTGCACTGATCGCTATAGTTGAAAGGAGCCCTAACGAAATGGGTTTCTTGTTGGTTTACAAAAGTTTTTTTGGTGTAATTGACAAGCGTCCATATCAAAAGAAGTTTTTCACGTTTTCAAGTCAAGTTTTTGTAAAATGCGTAAAAATGAAATTAAAACTACGTGTGTTTTAAGTGTAAGCTGAACGCTTAAAAGCTTTGGCCGTACATTAATTAGACGGTACGTGTGATTTGATTAGCAAAACTTGTTTTTGCAACAGATGGTTCTCAGATTACTGACACACCAAACGGCTTTACAGAAATACGAATGGTTTTCGAAAATTTCTGTTGGCCTTATTACCCGAAGATTGTTTCCTGTGTAGTCATAAGTCAGAACAAAACCGTAAAATAAACTACTTACAACAACTTGTAATAATTGTAAATCACAGTAGTGGTGACGTACATCCATCACAATTTATTTGCACAGGGAACTAGTTTCTTGTATTTAACACACCTTCAGTCCTTATTCAAATAGAATAATGCTTGGGCCGTAAAACTAGAATACTGTACAACTCTGATCTTAGTCGAGGTTGTTAACGTCGTTTACATCATCCCTGTAAAGCACAGCACACGGAGAAGTGAATGTCTACAGGAGAAAGCAAATTGGATTATTGACCATTTTAAATTCTGTAGCGCCACACTTCGAAACCTTAACGATTTGAAAAATTTTGATTTACCGTCAAATTTATGGTGGCCCATTGGTGCCAAGGAAAACATTTGTTATATTCAGAAAATTTAGAAATGTTTGTGAAAAAATTTTATTTTAATATAAAAAGTAAAATATTCCAAAAATCGAAAACATTCTGATTTTGAAAAAAATATTTCAAACGGCAAATTCTCAGAAAGTGAAAAAGTATTTTTTGTCAAAAAAATATCAAAAAAAATTTGCGACAATTTTTTTTCGATACTGAGCCCAACTCCGTCAATAAAATGTTTCTCAATGAAAAATTGTTCAAATTAGTCTTTTTTTTGGAAAAGGTTTTATCACAAAATGTATTCATGAAAAATTGTGCAGTCATTTTTCAAATATCGCAAAATTTTTACATGGCGCAACAAGACCACCATACATGTTTGCAAAGCACGTGCATCTTTACTAAGAGAAAGCGCGTTGCGTGAGTTTCTAAAGGATGGCGATAACTTCAGCGTGCTGACAAGCAACACTGTCCGATCACCACATAACGCAGTATAGTGAATTCCATCTAGCGGCAGTTGTGTTCTGGATGTCAAGCAGTCCTTTTTTACCCGCTTTTTTATTCGCTGATACACTTCTGGTACTTCAAGGGACATAAATCACGGTTTTTAATTTCTCTCAACCTTAATGCATTTTCGAACAAGCAAGTGTACGATATTGTGTTGCTTTGCCGTTAGAAAAGGTGATAGAAAAGCGTTTTTGCAGTAATTAGAAAGTCATCAAGAGATCAGATGTGAGCCTGTACAGCCAAATCATCCATGCAGCGCTATTTTCGCTGTTCCAATAGCAAATTTCATGCTGAATGGTTGCGACGCACATTATCAAAAGCGATGTTCAAGCGACGTTTGTGAATTTCAAGACGGGCCTTCTATGATAGAAAAGGGACTAAGAGCATCATTCACCCTGTCTAGTTGAGAAAGGCGATAGCGCAATGCGTAGCCCCCCGTTTCCGGAAGTGATTCTCATGACTGCGTTTACAGTAGGCTCAGTGCAAAGCCTCTCCTACACTACACATACGTGGCAATGCCTTCTTGCGGTACCCCTGAAATTGCAAAAGTTTCTGTGTAAATTGCGCTACCGGTTTGTCCAGCGGTATAACTTGGACTGTGACTACCATGAAATGTGCAAGATTAATCTAACCCATCGCGCATCGGTCGTCGCTCGCATGACGAAGGATTGCGTTCTGTCTTCCTGTATAGGGGTCCGTTCGAAAATTCGCCACTGCCTCCCCAATCAGGTATCTACAAGTGGAGATCCCGCGTTTCACCCGCTACGCATTTTATGAGGCGAATTGGGACAGCGCAGAGTGCTTCTTAATCTGGGAGACTTGAATGCCACGCATAAAGGGCAATCTTGCCAAAAGCTAGTAATTGGAAACTGGAACATCAATTCACACACGGGAAAGGAGCACGACTGGTCGAGGAAGCCACAACAATTTGACATTTCTTCGACTATGCGCCTTGGCTGCACAGTGTAGAGCTGGACGATGCGCGGAAATTCTTCTACTTCGACGTTGAGCCAGAACAGTTTGCCCGAGCTGGGGTGCCTTTGCTGATGAAGTTGTTTTGATAAATTAATCCCACTAGAACAGCGGTTCCTAAACTTTTTTATGCACGACCCAAATCTGAGTTTAATGAACATCTCACGACCCAAGCCTAAAACATCAAAAATGTATTTTACGTGCTTAGGAAGCGAAAATGTTTCAAACTACTCTACTACTACATAGCTGAACTTTCATACTATCAACCCTTGCTGTCAACCATGATGCTCCACTGACCTATTTACTGAACTACTGAGCTCCAAAATACTTCCGTAATCAACGAATCTAACTAAGCAGGTAATTGGCTAGTTACGGCTAGTAGCTGCGCTACCACCAAAACTCTAGGAAAATCATTTATGATGCAATAAGCCGGTTTTAATAAGACGAAGCCAAATGAAATGCGTATGATGCAATAAAGAACTTGAAAAATGAAATGAAAAAAGTTCGTTTTGACAGATTTCGATCACCTTGGCGCGAACCAATTTTCGACCCTTCGCGACCCCTACTTTGGGAACCGCTGCTCTAGAAGAAAGGGTGCGCATGTTGAGGATGAAGCTGTTTTATTCTTCCCTGTGCTTGGTACAGGTATATGGGCCAAACTTTAACGTACTGTATTCGGAATCGGAATTCGAGGACAAAACTAATGATGCTCTGCGAATGTTTAATACCGTACTAAGTAATCCACGATGCTTTCGGGAGACTTCAATGCACACATTAGGAAACGATACTGGTTATGGAAGGGAGTGATTGCAGATTGGCCGACATGGTGATGCTGACGGAAATAATAACGGAAGGTTCCTGCTACAACTGAGCTGCAGCAACGCACTGTGTGTCATTAACACTTTCGACCAACACAGGAATTTGCACAAGTACAGCTGGTGCAGAGATTCGCTGGGTCAACGCCCACTCATTTATTTCTGCAGAATTTCAGCTAACGATTTCCAAATACTATTGTACTTTCGTGTCAAAAATAGTGTAGCACTGTCGACCGATCACTGCCCTGTGGTCTGCAAATTAGGTCATGAAAAAACAACAGGGCCTCGACCAGGGGACTCAAACACACGGGCCGCTTGTGGCCGCGAGGGCATTTTGTGCGGCTCGCAATGTTTTTTGGAATTTTCAAATAATTAACATTCAAGTTATTTAGTTCATTCACTGGTGTTTGAAAGTGCTCGGCCAGCCAGTGAGCAAGTTCCTTTTTGAACAAAAGTAGAGACAACTGGAGATAATTTGCCTATAACTCATGGTAACTTCCGCAGGAAATAAGATGTAAGGCTATTTCTAGTAAGGTTCAGGTACCTCCATTGTTTCGTCAGCGTCACAAAATGTCCTTGGGTAGTCATAATGCGGCCCTCGGGTTACTATATATGTCCTCATTTGACCCTCGGAAAATTTTGAGTTTGAGACGCCTGGCCTACACAAACGTGCAGGTCTAAGAGAACTTACCGATTAAAGTGAGAGGTTGCAGCGCACAAGATTGTGAAGAAAGACCTTTGCAGCAATGTATTGCTCTTGTTCCGAGAGATCTCTGAATGCACGGCAGACATTGAGGTTAAATGGCAGCTGTTCAAAGCAGTTGCAGCTTCATCTGCAGCTCGGACATGTGGACAGAAACAACTCGGTTTGGCGAACACTGGCAGAAAAGTAACCCTGTGGTGGAACCAGGAAGTAAAACATACCATTCGACCAAAGGAAGTAGCCTCAAGACATAGCTTCAGAAATAAACGACTCTTTCTTGCATGTGCGGTACACTGAGGAGCGAAATGTATGCCAAGTGCCTTCAAAAAAGATAACACGAAATAATTAAAAATAAGATGGCGGATATCCAGAGCGGTTTTCTTCCTGACCGTAGTACTATAGACCACAAATTCACTCTCCAGCAAATTTTCGAGAAATCGTGGGAGTATGCCAAATACATTCGCCCATGTTCGTTGACCTCGAGAAAACATGCGGCCGGGTCTCTCGTGAAAAGCCACGGGAGTGTTGAGGGAGCACGTTGTTGGCGGCCGCCTGTTACTGACCTTCAAGTCAATGTATTCCTGCTAACAAGTATGTTTCTGTGTCGGCGCAGCTAAATCACAACCGCTTACCGTAGGTGTTGTACTCAGTCAAGTGTATTTGCTGTTACCGTTGCTCTTCATTATCTACATGATTTGAATAGGCAGTCACAGGCGAGTCGACGAAGGTACCATTGTTGGAAGTTGCAGGATCAACTCTTTGCTTTTTGCAGACAATTGGAGCTTTCGGGCACCGAAAAGTTGTCAGTTTTTAAACCGACAGGAAAGATCAGTGAGGCAAGTCCTGCTGGCTACATGCACGGGAAAGCGCCCCAGAGGTCCACCAAGGACCACGTGGCGTAATTACATCTCTGGCCTTGGATGGTCCCGTCTGCGTGTGGAGCCAGCAGAACTATCTGAGATTGCTGAAAACCGTAGGTGTTTCGAGTCCTCCTAGGGCTGCTGCCCTAGCACTTTTCCCCAAATAAAAATTGATTATGAAAATGGTGGAATGAATTGTTCTTAAGGCTGAGGCCCTCGCTGCTAAGCACTAATCAACAATGTGTGGTGTGAACAATCTTGCAGAAAAGTATGAAGCCTAAAAGCGCCTCAGCGACGTCCATGATTCAACCTGCGTTTGTAAACACGAACGCACTATTTCAGAGGTTAACCACAGTTTCTTTCTTCTGGTCAATCATTTTGCAGTTGGAGCCGTGTTTCCTTCCCATGTTATGGGTTCATGTTTTTTTGTTTGACCGGTTTTATAATATCTGGTGAGAGAGTTTCGTTGCATATGCAATGAGAGTGTGTCTTTTTCTGAGGGCGTGCTATCAATTGGTTAATCGTTGTTGTGTCTACTGCTTGTTAGCCCAGTTGTTTTCTGTCAGCGCTGTGTGAAGCAAGCTGACATTCTGAAATTGATTTATTGATGAGGAAAGTTAAATTCTGCGTTTGTGCAAGAATCTCTCTTATTGACGTTTTTCGAATAACCCGCAAACCCAAATCTCTCTTTCTTATTGACGTTTACCGAATAACCCACAAACCCAAACAAACGCGAGTAACTTCTTCGGCGAAAATTCAGGTTAGGAAGTTAGTTCAACAAATGTGATTAATTATGTTCCTAATTGTCATGATATCGAGTTTCCTTCAACCAAGTCAACCAATGGTTCATTCTGCAACAAATGAATATCTTCTGAAACGTGTGCATTGCGTTTGTAAGAGGTCTCTGGTGGATTTTTGTGTTGAATTTTTCGCTTTGTTGCGGTGCACCACTAAAGGAAATCTACAAAACACTTGCTATTACAGTTGTACGTACAGTGCTTGATCAAAGTAGAAAGCCAAACTCACATATAAGCCTGTATAGTGGATTTAACTTTTGGCATTACGACTTGCCGTTCCCTACTCGCTATTGCATTCCGTACGTGAGATGTGAGATCTGGTTTGTATCAACTTGTCATTCGCGTCAAGGGATTTCGTGTGTCCGCGCATGACCTCGATACGCATTGCATGATTCGTTTTTGTCCATCGGCGTGGACACCACGCTTTCAAAAAAAG